>NKAJ01000070.1_pt1 | contig 14237 bp, 14 predicted proteins | sample 1556001 | NCBI WGS metagenome assembly NKAJ01 (sample SAMN06204642, study PRJNA360343) | marine sediment metagenome | isolation source: Jiulong cold seep at northern South China Sea | place: China: South China Sea, Jiulong cold seep | collected 2013-06 | reverse complement strand
GTGTTTAAAATAGCAATAAGTGCAAGAAATAAGCTCGAAGGCGTTGTAACGAAAATAGAGAAAGGTACGGTTGCTTCCACTGTAAAAATTGAAATCTCCAAGTCTGCGAATATAACCTCGATGATAACTAAAGAGGCGGTGGAAGAGCTTAATCTAAAAGAAGGAGATAAAGTAGAAGCAGTGATCAAAGCCACAGAAGTACTGATATTAAAGGAATAAACAATTTCAATCAAACCTTTTTTCCGTTTCTTTTTTCTAATTACTCAAACTTGAGGGGGAAATCGATAGCAGTAGGGTTTATGTTTTGATAGAAATGGTTACCCCATTTTGATAAAAGTGGATGCCCCATTTTGATAGAAGTGGATACTCCATTTTGATAGATTACCTTATCCCGTCCATTACCTCAAGTATGCTGTCAATATCTTTTGCCACATTTATCCTTGTACGCAACTGCCTTCCCCCCTCAATTCCCCGCGTGAACCATTTGGCATGGAGTTTTACGCTGGCATAATCAAGCAAACCGTATTTCTCTGACATATCAATATATTCAAAAAAATCATACACCTGTTCGGATACCCCGAGCGGTTCCAGGAATTCTCCAGTTTCAAGGAAATATCCTATCCTCCTGAATATGAACGGATTTCCTATGGCAGCCCGCCCTATCATCAACCCGTCGCAGTGGGTTTGCTCAATCACGGTCCGAGTCGCCGTTTCACTGTCAATATCACCATTAGCGATAACCGGTATGGACAAATCCTCCTTTATCGCCCGGATAACATCCCAATCGGCACTGTGCGAATAGTTCTGTTGCGGTGTCCGGGCATGCACTGTGAGCGCACTGGCGCCCGCATCTTCAAGCATATGCACCATCTCCAGCGTCCTGTCAAGATCCTTACATACTCTTATCTTGGCAGTGACCGGAACACTGACAGTACCAGACACCTGCTCCATAATATCAGCCATCAACTGCGGGTTATTCATCAGTGCCGCACCACATCCCTTTTTGACTATATGCCGTACCGGGCATCCAAAATTTATATCTATCAGGTCTGGACTGTATTGAACTTCAACTATCCGGGCTGCTTGTTCCAGACTTTTAGCGGATGCTCCTGATAACTGGATACCTAATGGCCGTTCTTCCTCTGATGATACAATCCTTGAAATGGTCTTATTGCTACGGTAGATTACGCCGTCGGCATCCACCATTTCCGAATATACAAGAGCTGCACCGTACTTTTTACACAACAACCTGAATGCCAGGTTGGTCACATCTGCCATGGGTGCAAGCAGGAGGTTGCCTTTTAGATTTAAGTAGCCGATGTGCATGCATTCATCAGGAGAGGCAGGGTATATATAGAAGGCGATAAAAATGAGAGAAATCGGAATGTATTTATATATGTATGAATATTCAAAGCGCGTTAGTGTGCGGGTCTTTTATTAACTAACCCCCACTCCCCAACCCGCTCGCTAACCTTTTATTCACTTTTAATACAGCAATGATGTATGTAGATCAGTAATTGACATTCAATTATCAATATAAAATTTCACTACGTATATATACATCCACAATCCTCGTAAGCCTCCGGAGGATTCCATGACCGACAACTGGTACTCAACATCATGTCGACACTCAGTGCAGTATTTTAGCTGGCTGGTAGGTGACCTTGAGCGTTTCAAAAAAAAGAGCGAAATGTCGGTCAGCCAGGAATTTCTTGATAGTATCAATTTTTGCGGGTTTGATGTCGAACCGTATGAATCACAGCTGCTGGCAATAAGTGGCACCCTGCTCTCCTTCCTGCTACTGCTCATAGTGGACGTATTACTCCTGCAGTTCATGATATTTGGATCTACCACTATTGCCTTCATGGTCCTGACCACAGTGCTTATTCCAATTTTCGTACTGGTTTACCTGAGCGAATACCCAAAGATACATGCCCGGTTCCTGAAGATACATTCCCTGGGAGACATTCCGGAGATACTCTCCTACATCGTCATGAGCATGAAACTTGTATCCAACATGGAACGTGCCATCTCCTTTGCCGCTACCAACTCTGAGCGCCCTCTGGCCCGTGACCTGCGCAAACTCATCTGGGACATGCATGTCCGGGTGTACACAGGCATAGACGATGCCACAATAGCCTTTGCAAACCAGTGGGGTAAGAACAGCGAATACTTCAAGCGGGCATTGCACCTTGTGAGAAGCAGTACCAATGAGCCTGATGAGGCCCAGCGCGTTATTACGCTGAATAAAAGCCTTGATATCGTACTTGAAGGGACCAGGCACATGATGACAGGATTTGCGGCCCGCCTCAAGACACCTACATATATCCTGTACAGCATTTTCATTCTCATCCCGCTGGCACTGGTGGCACTGCTGCCAGCCCTGACCATAGTGGGTGTACGGATAGATGCCGTTATCCTGATACTGCTCTATGACCTGATACTACCGCTGGCAACCTTTGGTTATGCCGAGTATATACTACTCCAGCGCCCGGCTACTTTCCCACCACCCCATATCCGTGACTCCCACCCGCGCCTGGTGAACATCAAACGCACGAAGCGTGTGACATTGATAATTGCGTTGGTCACAGCAGTCATTATTGGGGCATCGGGGTACCTTTGGCTGGCATACGGCAATCCCTTCGGGCTTGTGAGTACCGGTGCCATGACCGGCTACATCCCACCTTCTTTCACATTGATATGGGGTGCCACGGCGTTTATCACCATATACGCCATCGGGGTCTATACTCCGTACAAGAACATCAGGGATGATATTAAGGAGATTGAATACCAGTTCGCTGATGCATTGTTCGTTCTGGGCCGCCGTATCAGTGACGGACGCTCTCCTGAATGGGCTTTCATGCAGACCGCTCAGACTATGAAAGGTACACGTATCGGAGATGCATTCCAGGATGTGGCAAATAACCTGTCACTGCTCAGGACAACACTGGTAGGCGCCATATTTGATAGCGAGTATGGAGCTTTCAGGAACATCTATTCAGAGCGGGTACATACTACTATGCGTTTGTTCACACAGAGTGTTTACAAAAGTCACCAGGCAGCAGGTGTAGCTATCGTGAAACTGGCAGACCATCTAAAGGAGCTGGAGGAAGTAGAGGAGAATATAAAGGGCTCACTATATGACGTGACCTCAACCATGAAGTCCACTGCAACCATATTTGCACCGCTTATCGCCGGCGTCACCCTTGCACTTTCAGAGGTCATCCAGAAGATACTGCAAAACATTTCCCTTGAAGCCAGCAGGCTGCCGGAAGGTATGGGTGTTACTTCCATAATGTCTGATGTGGGCGGTGGCATGGAACAGAGCATACCGCCAAACATTTTCATACTTGCTGTGGGTTTCTACATGATAGTGCTGGTCATTATTCTGGTACGGTTTGCCGGCGGTATTGAATACGGTGGGGATAAGGCACAGTTCATGTATGACCTGGGACAGATACTGCCTGTTTCCATTATGGTTTTTACCATTTCTGTTGTTGTTAGCCGGGCACTTTTTACAGCAATTGTGTGAAACAATTCGCAAACTTTAAATATGTCACTGATGTCGCAGATGCGGGTACTAAAATGGCAAAATCTAACAGATATTTTATAAGAGACGATACTGGTATGGAATTACCTATCAATATTGTAGTAATGCTTGTGGTTGGAATGGTTGCATTGGCAGCATTGCTGGCCATCATCCCTGAGTCAAAGAAAAATCTTGTTGTCGAAGTGGATTCGGTGGATGGTAATTCCGGTGTAACAGGGAACATTGCAAACGGTGTGCCCACTGATGTAGATATTGGTCTGACATTATATGACCGTGATAACAATCCGGTGGAAGGAGCCAGTGTAATAATATCAGGCGGCGGCGGTCAGGGTTCTGCCAAGACCGATGCCAGTGGACAGGCGACAGTTACAGTTTCTGATGTGTTTATCAGGCTCAACCAGGACTCCATTGACCTCAAACTGATAGCTAAAGCCAATGGTTTTTATGATTATACGGACGAGGCCGCCATCCTCATAACCTGAGTATGCTTCGAGACGAGTCTGCAACTACGGGCCTGCCCATGCGCATGGTGGTCCTGACCATTGTCGGAATGGCCGGACTGGGTGCAATGATTATGTTTATCGGCGATGTGGAACTAGTTCCTAAAAGCATGCATGCTGATATTATCGGGATTGATAACAGTACTACGAGCAGCGTGTTGCACACCAACAGCGGTGTCAAGAATATAACTGTACAGGTCATTGATGTGGACGGCCAGGCAGTGGAAGATGCTACAGTAATAATCTACGGGCTTCACACATCTTCTGCCGGGATAACAGGTGTTGATGGGCGCACAGTGCTCAGTCTGGATACAGCTGCTATTAGCGTAAGCGGCGAAGGATACTTAAAATTAGTTGCCAAAGGGAATGGTTTTCTTGATGCAAAAAATGACTTTGCCCTGAAAGTAGTCTCAAGTTGAACGTGGTCAAGTGTGTATAGTTAAGAGACATTTTATTATTTTCTGGCGACAGCAACGTGTAAAGTCAAACGTTGCGACGGCACACCCAACCGCAGCAGAGCTGCAGGTTATAACGATTGAGATAAAATAAGTCCGCAATACGATGCCATGGGGTGTTGGCTCGTGAAGTCGATTGCATCGGCTGATAAGATTGCTAAGATGCTGCCGCCGGGGGAGTTAAAAGTGAGGAAAATATGGGGAAGGGGTGTGGAATCGCTCACCACAATCATTCAATATAGAGTTTGGCGGCGGTTTTCATTTCACGGTTGTGTTCATAATGTTTAAAAAATCCGCCTGATTCTCAGGAGCGTCCAGCCCCCCATTCCTGGACATTGACCCCATTTTCACCGCCCTGACCAGCAGGCCATTTTTGCCATAATTCGATATATCGATAAAATATCATTCCTTTGTACAGATTAAACAATATATTAAAAATTATATACTTTTAAAATATTGGATAGAATAATTTATATGAGTGTTCGCCGAATAACTATGGGACTTTAAGGTTAGTAAAATAATCAATAAGTTGTCAGGAGGTTTATTACATGAGCAATAAAGTAGCAATAGCAATAATTTTATCTTTGCTATTAGGCAGTACAGCATTATGGATGGCTTCAGCTGGTACTAACAAATCGGAAAATGATGGTCTTCCGAAATCATTAGACATATATTATGAAAAAGAAAATAAAATAGAAAATAAATCAATTTATCTTTTAGAAATGTATAAATTAGGGGAATCAATGGTAGGAATTACTGTATATCTCTATCCATTCGATAAGGAAAACGCCACTGATTCATTCAAGTTATTCGAGCAAGAATATGAAAATAGTTCTCGTATGGTACCTGAATGGCGAGGATACTACAAACCAAACGAAGTGAAAAAATTAGGAGATGCACTCGACGCTGGCATTGTTCCTGATGTGTATAATGCAATTGGAGAAGTCGGTGAAACTTGTGCTGATTGTCACTACGACACAATGCCACCGGTTTATGACAAATATTATGGAGGCGACTTCAGTAATCTGAAAATGAACACTTTTCCAGGTGCAGATCCTATGCATTGGAAAGAAGCAAAGATGAATTATCTGCTGGGAGGTTTTGATGGAATTGGTGTCTTTATCAAACAGGGGAATCAAGATGCGGCAATTCAAAGTTTTGATCTATTTGAAGATATGTTCTACAATATGTCTGCAACATGTGATGGTGATGGTGATAAATCCTGCCATTCATCAACGCCAAGATATTATGTTAGCGAAGACATTCAGACATTGATTACTGACATGGGAACTAATATCACGGAAGGTAATTTTAATGAATCTGAAAGAATTAGATATGAGATTGGCGATAGCTGTCACAGATGTCATATNGCCATGGAAAGAAGCAAAGATGAATTATCTGCTGGGAGGTTTTGATGGAATTGGTGTCTTTATCAAACAGGGCAATCAAGATGCGGCAATTCAAAGTTTTGATCTATTTGAAATGATGTTTTACAATATGGCTGCAACATGTGATGGTGATGGTGTTGAGTCCTGCCATTCATCAACGCCAAGATATTATGTTAGCGAAGACATTCAGACATTGATTACTGATATGGGAACTAATATCACGGAAGGTAATTTTACTGAATCTGAAAGAATTAGATATGAGATTGGCGATAGCTGTCACAGATGTCATATCATCCATATACCGGCACATTACGCAAAATTGGACGGAATATAATCCGTCCAACCTTTTTTTCAATCGATTCAATTTTTAATGATAATCACATAGCTTGAAAAACATTCCTGCTGTCTCAGTACTTCCGATTATATGTAGTTCCGAATAAAAACAATTTCTGTAACCTTTCCAGCGACTCCAATCCATCAAATTCACGCGCCACATTTATAAAAAATGTCACTTGTTGTAGTATTCAAACCTTGATGTCCTCCATGGACACTGTGATTCCAGCACATTTTTCTATAGCTCCCGCTAACCATATCCACAATTTTACCCTGATAACAATAATTGTCAGGAATCTGTCAAGCGAATTCGTAGCATTTTAATTCGATCTTCATTATATTCCATCACCCTCTTCAGCAGATATTTACACAAATAACGAAAATCGAACGTATTAATGGTGGTTAGTACAGGTTAATTGGCGAAGGTATTGATACTTGTCCTTTACTTCTAATGGCACATGGTATTCCAGTGGCAATTGTAGCACTGGTCAATATAGTTCAGAAATTGCCATATTTCATAGCACCTAAAACAATTATATTAAAAAAGTATATCAACAATAAGCATTCAAATCATATCCCAATCGAACCAATTAACTTTTGAGTGAACACAATGTCAAATGACACCATCGCACAGGAATGGCCACCGGTCAGGGGAGATTACACCATAGTAAACCCTGAATCCCGCATATCTGTGGTCACCCTTGCAAGTGACATGGACCCTCTGCCTGATGCCTGTATAATGGGAAGCTGCAAGACCGAGAATCTTGGTATAGAGAAAATTATGGCAAATACCATCTCCAATTCAAATATCAGGTATATCCTGGTGTGCGGTCAGGAATCAAAAGGACATCTGTCAGGAAATACACTCCTGGCAATCCACAACAACGGCATAGATGAACAGGGTCGAATTGTTGGTTCAAACGGTGCCATCCCCTTTATTGAGAACATCCCCGCCGATGCCATTGAACATTTCAGGGCGCAGGTTGAACTCATTGACAGGCGGGGACTGGTTGAAACTGGTGAGATACAGGCAATAATCGAGGAATATAAGTCTAAAGGTGAGCCTTTCCCCCACTCACCTATGGTGATCCAATCAGCCAAAAAGAAAAAACCGGTCGAGCGCGAAATAAAAGGTGCAGACGTAATGATAACAGACAATATCCTGATGGATACCACATCAGGAGTGGTGTTCGTCCAGACTTAATTTAAAATTTACAGGATCGATAACAATGTTCGTATTCAAAAAAGAACAGCAGGTCATCAATATCGCCAATGTCAAGGTCGGAGGCCAACCAGGACAGTTACCTACTGTACTGGCAGGCACCATCTTCTACAATAAACACAGCATAGTCTCAGACCCAGGTGCAGGCATATTTGACAAAACGGCTGCAGAATCACTTATCAATGCGCAGCAGGCCCTCTCTGATGAGACCGGCAACCCGCACATGATACACATATATGCCGAAACTCCTCAAGCGGCCGAACGCTATCTGGACTTTGTGAGTGCAACAACCGATGCACCATTCCTTCTCGACTCCACTGATTCCATTGTGCGGGCGGCAGCCGCGAACTACGTCAGCGAAGTGGGGCTGGCTGACAAGACCATCTACAACAGCCTGAACATGTCAATCACAGACGATGAGGTCGAAGCAATGGCCAATTCAGATATTGATGCCGCCATCATCCTGGGGTTCAATGCAATGGATTCCAGCCTCGACGGGAGGATGGAACTGCTTGACAACGGTGGTAGTGTACTACCCCACGGGCTACTGGAAACTGCTGATGAATGCGGCATAACTAAAAAGTTAATAGATCCGAGTATCACTCCCATGGGCAATGGTGCAGGTGTAGCACTTAGAATGTGCATCAGTGCCAAAGCAAAATGGGGTTATCCTGTGGGTTCGGGTATTCACAATGCACCTTCGGCCTGGAACTGGCTACGTGATAAGGGTAAGGAAGATAAGCTCATCTACCGGATATGCGACATTGCATCCACATGTCTGCAACAGATGGCTGCAGGCGATTTCATACTATTCGGGCCTATCGAAAATGCAAAGTACACATTTCCTGTTGCAGCAATGGCAGACATCATGATATCTGAAAGTGTGGCAGACCTGGACGTGGAACCCGTAGAAGGTCATCCGATGTGGAAACTGGTTTAAAGCAGATTTATATATTACTTTAGATTAGTATCGACAGCCATAAATTACTAATAATACGTTATCTATCAAGAAAACAATCTGCTGTTATAGTTGATTTTACCGGATGGGACAAATTGTGAAAAAACTGGGTTTTTTTAAGCGCAGGAAGTTCAAACAGATATTGAACACATCTAAGAGTGGACTGACAATACTTCTCAAGCCGGACCCTACTGTTGACTCACTTGCCAGTGCTTATGCATTTACAAAAATCGCTGAATATTTTCATATAAATGCCAAATGTTACTTTTCCGGTACAACTCACCATAAAGGATTATTAAACATAATGGGGCAAAATGTTGAACCTCTTCCAGATGTTATTACTGATGAGTTTTCCAGGACTGTGGCACTGATCGATGTAGTACCCAGTGAATTACCTGAAGAACTAAGCGGTATCATTGGTATGCCTGATTTAATAATCTCCCATTCCAAAGTGGCAACAAAAGATATTCAATGCAGGTACAAGGATATTCGTGAAAACATAGAGACCACTTCCACCCTCATGGTCCATTATATGCGACGCCTGAAGGTACCAATGGACAGTACGGTTGCCACTGTGCTTATGTTCGCCATCAGGGACCGCACCAAGACATTCCTTACAAATGTGAACCTCAATGGCCTTGAAGCCTACCACCATGTACTGGGATACATGGACAATGACCTGCTGATAAAACTTGAAACCCCGGCTGTGAAACCTGAAACGTTCAGTGACCTGGCAAATGCCATCAATAACAAGCACATCAAAGGTGCATATCTTTTGACCAATACCGGTTATGTTAAAGACCCAAGCACTCTTTCAAAAGTCGTTAAATATATGCTGGACCTGGAGGGTATATCCACTGCGCTTGTCTTTGCAGTTAATACTTCCAACATATACGTGTATGCCAATTCTAATAATATTGAAATTAACATGAAACAGATTTTCAGGAAAGCTTTCGGTCATTGCGGTAATATTTTGGGCGGGTCCTCTTACGCTTCCATCACCATACCACTAGGTGTGTTCTGTGCAATCACAAAAGGCAAAAATTGCGACAGCAAACAGTTGATGCTTGAAACCATCAGCAACTCAATTTACAATCGGTTTCTGGACACTATTGAAGAAGGAGAAAGTAAACTGGAAAGAAATTGACAGGTCTGTAATCAAGTGGCGAGTTAAACACTAAATTGAGGATTCGTAGAACCTAATACCCGTCCCCGGCTGCATTGTACACAGACACCCCTGTTTACATCAAAACAATTACTGCACACAAGACGGCCGCATAACTGACAGGTATACATTGTGCCAGCGGTCTGGCATATACTACATATCCCATTTAATTCCAAGAATACACCTCACTTGGAAATCATTGAATTAAATCATATAAAGCATATCACGATGCCTGATATGGTATGTAGAACTCTTCGACCACCCATTCGCGTAGCTCCTCCTCCCACTGTTTGTCCATACTCTTCTTGAGAGGCGCTAAAGCCAATTTATTGTCGTTATGTTCTTCAATATTATAATTCATAAATATGTTACACCTTAATTATTATTTAACTGCGTTAATTAATATGATTTATTCTATGTTAAATACTTGTCGATTTGGGCAACGGCACAAAAAAACACGATCATTACTGCTTAACACTTGAATGTTTATTAAACTGGATTAAGTAATGCATTTATGTTTCTTTTTCAGCCTCTATCTTTGAAGCAAGTTCATTCAGGTCCTTTAGCATGGCATCGAGGTCAATGCCGTGCATCGTGGCACCTTCGGCCAAACTCTCGAACGAAGCTGCATGACAACCCACACAACCCAGCCCGTACTGGAAGAATATTCCAATGGCCTGCGGATACTTAGCTACTATCTCTTCAATTTTCATGTCAGCTGTAATCATATTGTTCTCAGACATATTTCGAGCACCTGGTCTGTCATTAATACCCGCTTGTACATAAAATTGATTGAAAAACCTGACTTATCAGTAAAACTTAATAATCATCCTGCTATCTATCCAGATGCTCAACCCTGCATCACTATTACACAGGAAATAATCTTATGAATTTCACCAACATCGCTGTTCTTGTCTCTGGCCGGGGCTCCAATCTCCAGTCCATAATCGACAATATTGATAACGGCACTATCCCCCATGCATCTATAAAAGTGGTTATCAGTGATATGGACGGTACCTATGCCCTGGAGCGAGCACACCAGCACGGCATAGAAGCTGTCTTTGTAGACCCCAATAAATACGAAAACAAAGCAGGTTTTGAAAATGGGATATTGCGAATTATTGCACAACATGATGTCGGACTGGTCCTATTGGCAGGATATATGCGCGTAGTGGGTCCAACCCTGTTAACACCATATAAAGGCAGGATGATAAATATCCACCCTGCACTGCTGCCTTCGTTCCCTGGACTGCATGGTCAGCAGCAGGCCTTTGACCATGGAGTAAAGGTGAGCGGGTGTACCGTGCATTTCGTGGATGAGGGCGTGGATACCGGCCCAATCATTATCCAGCATTGTGTACCTGTACTGGAAGATGATACTGCAGATGTGCTGGCTGACAGGATATTGGAACAGGAACACAAGATATTCCCGGAAGCTGTCAGATTATTCGTCCAGGGTAAACTTAGCATTGAAGGACGAAAAGTAAGAATTACTGATTGAACTTACATTAATAAAGTTAACATAAAAGATACCATATTTAGAAGAGGAGAATAATTCCATATGTCATATATCTCAGAAATAGACCCGGAACTTGCCCAGGCCCTGACAAACGAACAGGAGAGGCAGGATTACAAGCTTAACCTGATTGCTTCGGAAAACTATGCCAGCAAGGCTGTCATGGAAGCCCAGGGCAGTATTATGACAAACAAGTATGCTGAAGGGTATCCGGGTAAGCGGTACTACGGCGGGTGCGAGTTTGTTGACGTGGCAGAGAACCTGGCAATAGAGCGGGCATTAGACCTGTTCGGTGCCGAACATGTCAACGTCCAGCCCCATTCGGGTTCAGGTGCCAATATGGCAGTGTATTTTTCAGTACTAAAACCTGGCGACACTATCCTAAGCATGGACCTGTCCCATGGCGGCCATCTATCCCACGGGAGCCCTGTGAACTTTTGCGGTCAGATGTACAATATAGTGCCCTATGGTGTAAGCCGGGAAACCATGACCATTGACCACGATGAACTGATGCAGATGGCAAAGGAACACAAACCAAAGATGATAGTGGTAGGTGCCAGCGCATACCCAAGGGAAATTGACTTTGCCGCTTTCAGGGACATAGCCGATGAAGTGGGGGCCTACCTCCTGGCAGATATTGCGCACATTGCAGGCCTGATAGTGGGCGGTGTACACCAGGATCCAATCCCCCATGCTGATTTCGTGACCACGACCACACACAAGACCCTGCGGGGTCCAAGAGGCGGCATGATACTTTGCAGGGAAGAGTACGCAAAGGGCATTGACAGGACCGTATTCCCGGGAACCCAGGGTGGGCCGCTTATGCACATAATTGCATCTAAGGCTGTAGCTTTCAAGGAAGCACAGGCTCCTGAGTTCAAAGAATACCAGGCACAGATAGTAGCCAATGCAAAGAAACTGGCCTCTGACCTGATGGATATGGGACACGATATCGTGTCTGACGGTACTGATAACCACTTAATGCTGATGGATTTGACAAAACTCGATATTACGGGCAAGGACGGCGAAGCTGTACTTAGTAAGGCCGGTATCATAGCCAATAAGAACACCATACCATTTGAGAAACGCAGTCCCTTTATCACCAGCGGTGTCAGGCTGGGTACGCCCGCCATCACCACCAGGGGAATGAAAGAACCACAGATGCAGATCATTGCAGAGAATATTGATGTAGTACTCAAGCACATAAACGATGACAGTAAACTCAATGAAGTAAANGCCATCACCACCAGGGGAATGAAAGAACCACAGATGCAGATCATTGCAGAGAATATCGATATCGCGCTCAAGCACATAAACGATGACAGTAAACTCAATGAAGTAATGGCCAACATGAAGGAATTGTGCGCACAATTCCCAATCAATATTTGAGGTAACAATGGAATCCAGCAATAAGCTCATAGACGGCCGTGCTCTTGCAAAGAAGATCGAGCAGGAAGTTGCAGAAGGTGTAGCCCGGCTCAAAGAAGAAAAAGGCATCACTCCGGGCCTGTCTACCATACTTGTGGGCGACGATGAAGCTTCAAAGATGTATGTGAGGCTCAAACACAAGGCATGTGAGCGTGCCGGAATCAATGCAGAGGACCATACCCTGCCTACTGATTCCACACAGGAAGAACTTATAGCACTGATACATTCACTGAACGAAAGGGAAGATATTCACGCCATCCTTGTCCAGTTGCCCCTGCCTACCCACCTGGATGCACAGACTGCCATGGAAGCCATTGCACCATATAAAGATGCTGACGGCTTCGCTCCTTACAATATGGGACAATTGCTTATAGGCAATGAGGGACTGGTTCCCTGCACCCCGAAGGGTATCATACGTGCCATGGAAGAGTATGGTGTTGAAATAGAAGGAAAGAACGCGGTCATCGTTGGACACAGCAATGTAGTTGGCAAGCCAATGGCAGCCATGCTCCTGAACCGCAATGCTACAGTCGCGGTCTGCCACGTATATACTGATGACCTGAAAAAATATACTACACAGGCTGATATCCTCATTTCAGCCACCGGCGTGCCCCATCTTATTAAAGCCGACATGGTGAAGGTGGGTGCAGTTGTCTTTGATGTCGGGATTGGCCAAAAGGACGGCAAAGTGGTAGGAGATGTGGACTTTGAGGCTGTACTGCCAAAAGTCTCTCTAATCACTCCGGTTCCTGGCGGCGTGGGTCCAATGACTATTTCCATCCTGCTGCAGCATACGCTTGAATCTGCACGCAGGATATCTGAATAATTGGGTGTTATAGTGAAAAACCAAACAATGTTGACTAATTAAATGCAAATTCCAACGAGTGATGAGTAATAAACCACAGAGCGCACAGAGGAAAAAAACTGATGCCAGCTCTGAGTCCCTCTGTGCTCTCGGTGTACTCTGTGGTTAAATTATAATGGTCTGAAAATCAAAATGTTAATAAATTATTATCGATGATTTCTGTTGAAGTCATCTATCGATAACTTCTGTTGAAGTTATCTATCAAATATCATGTTCAGGACTATAAATAAGGTAATTGTATGGTAGTTGACAGCGAAATTGCAGGTATTGCAGTGGGAGATGCACATCCGGTACGCATAATGGGTGCTATAAACCTGAGCAGTGAATCATTTTACAAAGGTTCAGTGACAGAGCCTGAGCATGTGATTGCAACTGCTGAACGAATGGTGGCCGAAGGTGCAGACCTGCTGGACGTGGGTGCACGCTCTACCTGGCCGCTGGCTGATAAGATCACTAAAGAAGAAGAACGCAGGCGACTTATCCCGGCACTGGAATTGCTCGTGGATAACATGGATGTGCCCATCTCGGTGGACACGCAGTTCGCTGACCTGGCCCGGGAATCACTTGAGTTGGGGGCACATATTATCAATGATGTGAGCGGCCTGACCACGGACCCGGCAATGGTGGAAGTTATCAGTGAATTCGGCTGTCCCATAGTGGTCATGGCATCGGAAAATATACCTGGCGACCCGTTAGGCATGGATGCCGTGATTCGTTCGCTTGATAGGATAATACGTAAAAGCGAGGAGGCGGGCATATCTCCAGACAAGATTATCATCGATCCTGCCATCGGGAAATGGTTGCCGGAAAAGACGCCAATGTATGATTTTGAGACTCTTGACCAGTTAGAACGCCTG
>NKAJ01001883.1_pt1 | contig 14288 bp, 13 predicted proteins | sample 1556001 | NCBI WGS metagenome assembly NKAJ01 (sample SAMN06204642, study PRJNA360343) | marine sediment metagenome | isolation source: Jiulong cold seep at northern South China Sea | place: China: South China Sea, Jiulong cold seep | collected 2013-06 | reverse complement strand
TGAACAGCTTGATAAGGCCGTATATGGATTGCCTGAAATCTACAGAGAAGATATCGCTTCAGCGCAACTTGTAGCAAACCCCGGCTGCTACCCAACCAGTGCGATCCTCCCTCTTGTCCCCTTGCTTCATTCGGGAATAATCAGCTCTCAAGGAATAATAGCAGATTCGAAATCCGGAGTCAGCGGGGCCGGCCGAAGCCTCTCCCTGGGGACCCTTTACTGTGAAGTCAATGAGGCACTCAAGGCATATAAAGTGGCTGAGCACCGTCACATGCCTGAAATAGAACAAGAGCTCTCCGTAGCAGCAGGCAAACCCGTGGCCATGACCTTTATCCCGCATCTGGTTCCCATGACCCGGGGTATCCTCACCACGACCTATGCCCAACTTACTGAGGAAATATCCACTGACAAGGTCCTTGTTGCCATAAAAGAATTCTACAAAGATTCTCCCTTTGTACGTGTACTTCCGGAAGGCACTTTCCCCGACATATCCTATGTGAGGGGAAGCAACTTTTGCGATATCGGAGCAAAGGTAGACGGGCGCACCAATACACTTATACTTATATCCGCCATAGATAATCTGGTAAAAGGTGCCTCAGGACAGGCTGTCCAGAACCTCAATATAATGGCCGGTCTGGACGAATCTCTGGGCCTGGACACAATACCACTCTGTCCTTAGACCATGGACCCTTCAGACCAATCCCGCCCTCCATCCAGAAACATAAAGCTTACCATCCAATACAACGGGACAAAGTATCATGGCTGGCAAAAGCAGATCGGTCAGATAAGCATTCAAGGAATCATCGAAGCTGCCCTGGAAAAGATGACAGGTGAGCAGGTCTGCCTGATCGGCTCCGGTAGAACTGATGCCGGGGTACACGCCCTGGCCCAGGTAGCAAATTTTCATACTGATTCGAAAATACCCCTTGAAGGATTTCTAAAGGGTCTGAACAGTCTATTGCCGGAGGATATAGCTATACTGGCCACATCCGAGGCTTCCCCTGACTTTCACTCAATCCGGGACTCAATCTGTAAAATATACTGTTATCACATCCTGGTTTCAGATACCAAGATTCCTTTTTGGAATAAAAGGGCATGGTTGCTAAACCGGTCGCTGGACATCCATTCCATGGAAACGGCATTCCTCCCACTCATAGGCACCCATGACTTCAGTGCCTTTAAGGCCAGCGGAAGCAACGCAAAGACAGGTATCCGCACCATATACTTATGTGAAATCAGGCCGATAACCCGGGAAATATTCCCTCCATCCGGAGGACTGCACTATATGTTTACTATTGCTGCTAACGGTTTCCTCCGTTATATGGTCAGGAATATTGTGGGGCTTTTGGTGCAAATCGGTCTTGGAACAAGATCTTATGAAGATATGGCCATTGTGANTGTGAAATCAGGCCGATAACCCGGGAAATATTCCCTCCATCCGGAGGACTGCACTATATGTTTACTATTGCTGCTAACGGTTTCCTCCGTTATATGGTCAGGAATATTGTGGGGCTTTTGGTGCAAATCGGCCTTGGAATAAGATCTTATGAAGATATGGCCGATGTGCTTGCCTCTAAGGATCGTTCTTCAGCAGGTCCCACCGCCCCACCACAGGGTCTATATCTGAAACAAGTTTATTATGATACATCCGAAATTCCGTTCATTATTAATGATTATCGAAAGGAGTAACAATAAATGTCCTGGACGTTACCACTTGCAGAACGTGTACGAAATCTCAAGCCGTCACCCACACTTGCAGTAGACACAAAGGCCAAGACTCTTAAAGCACAAGGAGTCGACATAATAAATCTGTCAGCAGGAGAACCGGATTTTGATACTCCTGAGCATATAAAAGAAGCTGCTATAAAGGCCATCCGGGATGGATTCACAAAATATACGCCGGTAGGTGGTATTCCTGAGCTGAAGGAGGCTATAGCGGCCAAGATAGAACAGGACTATAGCCTGATATACAGGCCTGAACAAATCATGGTCTCAACCGGAGGAAAACAGGTCCTGTACAATGTAGCTCAGGCCATTCTGGACCCAGGGGACGAAGTCATAATTCCAGTGCCCTACTGGGTCTCTTATCCTGCAATGGTTGAGCTTGCAGGAGGCAAGGTTAAGTTCCTTCCAAGCGACCCTGACAAGGACTTTGCCCTGGACCTGGCGGCACTGGGTTCCATGTTAACATCCAAAACCAAGGCCATAATCCTTAACAGCCCCTCAAATCCCACCGGTGCTGTCTATAGCAGAGACGACCTTAAGACAGTAGCTGAGCTGGCAGTTGAACATAATTTTGTAGTAATCACTGACGACATCTATGATCAAATCCGCTTTGGCAACGAAGGCCCGGAGAATATTGCCTCTGTAGTCCCTGAGGCACAGGATCACGTGGTGGTGGTAAACGGTGTGTCAAAGACGTATGCCATGACCGGCTGGCGCATAGGATATCTAGCAGGTCCGGAGGCTGTAGTAAAGGCGGCAACCAAGATACAGAGCCAGAGCACTTCCAATCCCAACTCAATAGCCCAAAAGGCCACCTTAGCCGCACTGACCGGCCCCCAAGACGGGGTGTTGAAGATGAAAGAGGCCTTTCTCGAAAGAAAAAACTACATTATGGAAAGACTCAGGGCCATTCCGGGAATATCGTGTGTAGAACCCAAAGGGGCCTTTTACGTATTCCCGGATCTTTCATTTTATTATGGGAAAGAGGCATCAGGCCAAAAAATCAATGATTCGCTGGACATGGCTGACTACCTGCTGGAAGAGGCCCGAATTGCCGGAGTACCGGGCGTTGCCTTTGGAGACGACCGCTTTATGCGATTCTCCTATGCTACAGACCTTAGCATAATCCAGGAGGGGATGGACAGGCTGAGCGCTGCTCTCAGTAATCTCAAGTAAGATAACCGGCAAAACTGCAGCTATTGTTCTGTGACCAAGGCCAATGACATAAGAATGCAGTTCAGAATTCACGAATCAACGGCTTAGATTTTCAGTAAACCCTGAACCTTTGAACCCTGAACCTTGCACCCCNATGCAGTTCAGAATTCACGAATCAACGGCTTAGATTTTCAGTAAACCCTGAACCTTGAACCCCTCGGTTACAAAATAGCTTTGGCTTTAATACCCTCTTGAAGCTCGCTTTGCCGCCTTGAGAGGATTGACCTTCCTGCCGGCAGCGTCTTTTGGGACTTCCTTCTTCACATGGGTTGCAAAGTTGCAGATACCCTTTCGCCACTTCATTGCCGGATGCGGGTAAACCGAACAAAAATTGCCCGTATCATAGTTTATAACTCTTGCGCAGCCCTCACACTGCTCAACTATTTCAAAGCAGGCCCCGCCCAAATACTTGCAACCATTTTGGCTCATAAACTTGCACTGGGCCCCTGGCTTATTTGTAATACATTCCATAACTCATTCCCTCTAATACACAGAAATAAAAACTCCACCAAACAACTCCATTCAACCTATTTTGAGCGGTTAGCCTTTAGCGGTTAGCTATTAGTTTAATGATTACAGGATGTTCTGCTATTACAAACTTTCACCCGTTGGGTGTTATTTCTAATTAACGTAATACCTTGATTTTTCAAAGCTAAACGCTAATGGCTAACAGCTAATCGCTCAATTCAGGTTCAAGTGAGGCTGTTTACTCCAAATTCAGTGAATTGGCAAGATAACAAACAAGCAGGGCGAGACAATTTCCTGTATGATCCTAAGATGAGCTTAGAAAACATTAAAGAATTAATCCAAGAATCAAATAATATCACTATCCTTACCGGAGCGGGGATGTCTACTGAATCCGGAATATCTGATTTTAGAAGTCCGGGAGGTGTCTGGAGCAAATATAAAACTGTTACGATCCAGGAATTTATCAGTGATAGAGAAAAACGAATATATTATTGGAAATACAAAAGTGAAACCATACCCTCGATGCTTAAGGCAAAACCAAACCATGCTCACTTGGCAATTGGTAAATTAGATCAACAAGGAAAACTCTTTTGGCTGCTGACTCAAAATATTGACGGACTGCACGAAGAGGGAGGAGTAGACAAAAAAAGAATTGTCAGGCTCCATGGAACTAACAGAGAGGCAATTTGTTTATCCTGTAATAGAGTTATTGACATTAAACCTGTACTTGAAAGGATTGATATGGGTGAAGTTGAACCGAAATGTGAGAAATGCGGGGGACTCCTTAAACCAAATACCGTATCCTTTGGTCAGGGTCTAAATCCTGAGCATCTGGTAATTTCAGAAAAGGCTTCTAGGGAGTGTGATTTATTTATGGCACTGGGGACCTCGCTTCAAGTATTTCCAGCCAATTCTTTTGTTGATGTTGCTTATTCAAATGGAAAGCCTGTTATAATTGTCAACAGAGATCCTACTCCGTATGATGACCTTGCCAAATATCGTTTATCTGAATCTTTGGCTAAAATTTTACCAATGATTATTTAGGCCTCTATTTCTGCATAGAGCTGACCGCAGGCGGCGGATATGTCTCGCCCCTTGCTCTTTCTTGTGATGGCAGTGTAGTTGGCCTCTTTGAGTACTTGCTGGAATGCCAGAACCTGTTCGTGGACAGGGCGTTTGAAGGGAATATCACTGCTTTCGTTGTAAGGTATCAAGTTGATTTTTGAAGGGATTCCTTTGAGAAGTTTTGCAAGCGAAATTGCCTGTTCGACGCTGTCATTCACACCGGCAAGGAGGAGATATTCAAAAGTAATTCGCCTTCTGCGGGAAAGCCGATAATTTCTACATGCCTCAATGAGCTGTGGAAGGGGATAGCGCCTGTTAATGGGCATTATCTTATCCCGGGTTTCATCATCAGGGGCATTCAGGGAGATCGCAAGGCCTACATCTGTGTCTTGACCAAGACGCAATATCTCAGGAATCAGACCACAGGTGGATACGGTCATCCTGCGCAATGAGAAGTTAAGTCCAAGGTCATCAGTTAGTATGTAAATGGATTTTAAGACATTCCCGTAGTTTGCAAGTGGCTCTCCCATCCCCATGAATACGAGATTTCTGAGCTGTTCCCTTTCTCCAATATGTTCTAGTGCGGCGAGTACCTGCCCCACGATCTCTGAAGAAATAAGGTGACGACGAAAACCCATCCTGGCAGTATGACAAAACCTGCACCCCATAGCACACCCGACCTGGCTGGATATGCAGAGGGTCTTGTGGCCCCGTTCAGGGATCACGACGCTTTCTACCACTAAACCATCCGGCAGTCTCCATGCCAGTTTGCTTGTGCCATCAACAGAACGTTGGTCTGCCACAAGCTTGAGGTTGGTAAGCAGGCCCTTTTGGGCAGCCTTTCCCCTCAGGGCCTTGGGAAAGTCGGTCATTTGGGAGAAGTCCCGGAACCCGGGCTTCCAAAGCCAGCTAAAGAGCTGCCGGCCTCTAAAGGCCGGCAGGCCCAGATCTCTTGCCCATATTTCAAGGTCGCTTCGACTAAGACTGCGAAAGTCGATCACGACAGCTCTTCCAGAAGCCTCCTGGCATCTTCAATCTCTGGGAATTCCTCTTTTGTATTAATTGCCTTTTGAAGCTCCTCTTTTGCGGCATCGACCTTTTTCATCCCCTTTAAAGCCACGGCCATGTGATAGCGGATGGTAGGCTGATTCGGCCACTTCTGAATGGCTTCTTCAAAGTTCGACATGGCAAGCTCGTAGCTCCCCTTCTTCGTAAGTATCCAACCAACAGTATCCAGTATAGCCGGTTGTTCAGGGGCTGCCGCCTTGGCTTTCTGTGCATAGATAAAGGCCTTGTCCAGATCGTGCTTTTTTTCCGCCAGCAGCCATGCCAGATTATTTGCAGCCGGCGCAAAATCCCGTTTTATTTCCAGGGCCCGCAGATACGCCTCCTCTGCTTTATCATAATGCCCTAGCTGTTCTTCCACGGTGCCTATAGCCATGTAAGCACTTACAAGATCAGGATTCTTTTCCAGCAGAATCCTGTACTGGGCAATAGCTTCCTCTGCCTTGTTTGTTGATATATAAATCTTTGCCAGAGAGACATATGGCCCTATGAGATCAGGATTCAACTCCATGGCATCTTTAAAAGCGGCTTCCGCCTGATCTACACGCCCTGTCTGCAAAAGCAGTCTTCCCNCGCCAGCAGCCATGCCAGATTATTTGCAGCCGGCGCAAAATCCCGTTTTATTTCCAGGGCCTGCATATAGGCTTTCTCTGCTTTATCATAATGGCCTAGCTGTTCTTCTATGGTGCCTATAGCCATGTAAGCACTTACAAGATCAGGATTCTTTTCCAGCAAAATCCTGTACTGGGAAATAGCTTTCTCTGCCTTGTCTGTTGATATATAAATCTTTGCCAGAGAGACATAAGGCCCTATAAGATCAGGATTCAACTCCACGGCATCTTTAAAAGCGGCTTCCGCCTGATCTACACGCCCGGTCTGCAGAAGTAGTCTTCCCTGAACCATGGCTATTGCCGCGTTATCCGGCTGCTTTTTCCTCATTTCATCGCAAAGATCGAGTGCCTTATCCGGCTGTTCTTCGTATAAATATAGCGCCACCAGAGANATCTTTGCCAGAGAGACATATGGCCCTATGAGATCAGGATTCAACTCCATGGCATCTTTAAAAGCGGCTTCCGCCTGATCTACACGCCCTGTCTGCAAAAGCAGTCTTCCCTGAACCATGGCTATTGCCGCGTTATCCGGCTGCTTTTTCCTCATTTCATCGCAAAGATCGAGTGCCTTATCCGGCTGTTCTTCGTATAAATATAGCGCCACCAGAGACGTCAGCGCAGGAAGGTGCCCTGGATTTTCCGATAACAATCCCCTGAAAGACTCTTTTGCCTTTTCAATCTCCTTTTGCGCCATATATGTTCTGCCCAGGAGATAGCGGGCGGACACGTCATCCGGAGATGCCTTAAGAGCCCTGTGCAGGTCTTTTTCAGCGGTCTTTAAATCCTTGTTCATCAAGGCAGCAGAAGCATGGAGAATCAGGGCCTTTGGTTCATCTGGAATGCGCGCTAATATCAGCTCAGTCTGCTCTGTGACTATTTCAGGTTTGCGCTCTCTCAGGGCCACTTCAGCAAGCAACAATCTGGCCTTTAAAAACCCTGGTTGTCTTGAGACCAGCTTTTGCAGATCATCTTCTGCTTTGGTAAGCTCACCTGTGCTCAGATATGCAAGCCCTCTGAAGTACAGTGCCTCCGGGTTTCCAGGCTGCCGGTCAAGGATTTTGCCCAGCAACTCAATTGCAGTCTTTAAATCTTTGTCTTTCAGGGCAAGTTTTGCCTTTATCAGCAGGGCAACTGGATTGATAGAATTCTTTTTTAACGCTTCCTCAGCCAGGGATCCGGCCTCCTCAAATTTTCCTTGATCATATTTGAGGTCAGCTAATCTTGCCATTATGTTTGCATTGTCCGGAGATAACTTGAGTGCCTTCTCAAGTGTAATCACGGCCTCGTCTTTATGCCCCTTCTTGACCTGGAGCTCGGAAAAGGCCAACAGAGGGGATGTTGCCTCGGGGAAAAGGTCTATTGCCTGTTGAAGTGTTGATTCCGCCTCTGCATCTCGGCCGTTTCGCACGTAGAAGCCGGCCATTATCAACAGGGCATCCACATCATCAGGATTTTCTCCAATAATAATCTTAATCTCTTGTTCTGCCTTTTTTTCCTGTCCTGTGGATTCATAGAGTGAAGACAGGGCAAGCCTCGATTGCGCCCGGCCCTTTCCCTTCTCGCTGACAGATATGGCCTTTTTCAGAAAAAGCTCTGCCTGATTCAGGTCCTTTTTTTGGGAGTATGCCCTTGCCAGGGCCATATAGACCTTGCTGTTATCAGGTGCCTGGTCCTCTGCTTTTCTGAAGACGGAAATGGCATCATCAAGCTTCTCTTGGTGAAGTAATAACGCTCCTTTTAACAATAAAGCATCAACATTTGACGGATCCTTGGAAAGCAGCACTTCCACATGCTTTTCCGCCTCGTCGATCTTCTTTGAAAGGAAAAACATCTGGACGAGCTTCAGGCGGGCATCGGCATTGTCCGGGTCTACATCCACGGTCTTTTGAAGCTCGGAAAAGGCATCTCGCAGACTTCCAATCTTCAAATAAGCCAAGGCCATTTGGTAATGACCAGGACCATACTTGGGATCAATCTGAACTACATTCTTGAACTCGATTACCGCTTCTTTGTATTTTTCCTCCTGGAAATAGTTCATCCCTCTTTCAAAATGTTTGGCCTTGTTTTCTTCAGGAGTACTGCAGGCAGGAAAAATCCCAACAAATATAATAAGGACCAGAAAAAAACTTAATGTCTTCCATTTTCGCATGGTTCTCCTCCTAACAGGGCCATCTACTCATTTTTCAGGGAAGATTGCCCGGTAGATTCCAGTACACTTAACCAAAAGTTGCTGTTCAGATTAACACGTTTGCTTTGCTTGATGGCAGAGACCAGGGGAACATGTACATAGCGGTCATTCCATAGACTCACCATCATGGCGGTTTTGCCCGCCATTGCGGCATGAACGGCATTTTGCCCGAGATTTGCACAGTAGAGACGATCGTCAACGTTTGNAAGATTGCCCGGTAGATTCCAGTACACTTAACCAAAAGTTGCTGTTCAGATTAACACGTTTGCTTTGCTTGATGGCAGAGACCAGGGGAACATGTACATAGCGGTCATTCCATAGACTCACCATCATGGCGGTTTTGCCCGCCATTGCGGCATGAACGGCATTTTGCCCAAGGTTTGCGCAGTAGAGACGATCATCTACGTTTGCAGGCACGCTACGAATAATGTAACTGGGATCTATATAACGGACAAAGGCCGTTATGCCAATCTCATTGAAGTATTCTCTAAAGGTATCCCGGAGAAAGATGCCTATGTCTCCCGGCTTGATATTGCCTGATGGATCCCGTATCACTTTGTCCCCGGTTATATACCGCTGACCCGCACCTTCAGACACAACCACCACTGCATGACCACGATCCCTGAGCCTGTGCTCAAGGGCCTTTAACAGACCATTTTCTCCTTCCAGGTCAAAATCACTTTCAGGTATCAGGCAGAAGTTGACCTCTCTTAAAGCGTTTGTTGCGGCAGATGCAATGGAGCCTGAATATCTCCCCATGACCTTGACCAGGCCTACACCATTAGGTGCCCCAATAGCCTCGACATGGGCACACCTTATGGACTGACTGGCCATTTCAACTGCAGTATCGAAACCAAAGGTCTTAGAGACAAGATAAATGTCATTGTCTATGGTCTTTGGTATGGCAACAACAGCTATTTTGAGATCACGCTTATTGATTTCATCGACAATTTTGACTCCTGCCCTGAATGTTCCATCACCTCCAATAATAAACAATATGGATACGTTCATACGTACGAGTGCATCCACTATGCCGTCTATGGGTTGGTGTCCTCTGGAAGAGGCAAGGATTGTCCCTCCATACTCATGTATACGATTTACTGCTTTGAGAGATAAATCCATTACAGGAAGACCGTACTCTGGAATAAAGCCCCTCAGTCCATAACGTATGCCAAGGACGGATTGGGCTCCATAACCATAGTGGAGAGCAAGTACAATGGCCCTGATCACATCGTTTATTCCGGGGCAAAGTCCGCCACAGGTTACAATGGCGGAGCGTACTTTAGTGGGGTCAAAATAAATTTTTTGACGGGGCCCGGCGAGTTCGAATGAAAGAGGTTCCGAGCCCTCTTTGAATATTTTTTCCAGTGATTCATGCGAAACTCTGACAAGCACACGATCCTGGTCAGATACAAAACAGGGGTAGTTCTTCTTAAGCAGAGGAGATTGAACGCTTGGATCTCCCAGGGCTTCTATGGCAGTTTCAATTTCTGCATCCGGGCCGACTTCATCAATTAAATATGGACTATCTTCTGCAATAGCGGGTTGGCTGTTTTCAGGCATTGCGGATTCTCCGATAATTTAGTCTTTTGAGACTCTACATTTCGCGATTTTCATAAAATAACTGTATCTATATTCTGAAAGCCATGTCAATGTAAAGGGTCTTGCTTTATACTTCGGCTTATGAACCTAAATTATGTAATTATATAATCTGAAACGAAAAACCATAATTAGAGGAAACCTTTTCAGAATGAGTGTAACTATAGGCGTTTTTGACTCAGGTATTGGTGGGCTCACAGTAGTCCGTGAGATCAAACAGTTATTGCCAACCCAGCCCCTTATCTATTTTGGAGACACTGCGCGGACCCCCTATGGGACCAAAAGTCCGGAAACAATTATTCAATATGCCAGGGAAGATACCAGATTCCTGCTGGAGCACGGAGCCGGCATATTAGTAATCGCCTGCCACAGCGCAGCCAGTACTGCCACATCAACCTTAAAGCAGGAATTTACTGAACCAATATTTGAAGTCGTAACCCCCTCTATAGAACAGGCATTGGCCCTTACCAGACGAAAAATAATCGGCTTAATAGGTACAAGGGCTACAGTGACAAGCGGTGTATACGAAAAAGCGATCCATGCACGTCTGTCCGATACAAAGGTATACAGCCAAGCATGTCCTCTTCTGGTGCCCTTGGTGGAGGAAGGATGGCTCAAGGCCAGGGAAAGTCGCATGATAGTTAAAAAGTATCTCAGGCCTTTAAAAAACCGGCAGATAGATACCCTGATCCTCGGATGTACCCATTATCCACTTCTTAAACAAATAATCCAGGAAAAAATTGGAAAGAAGGTGAAAATAGTAGACCCTTCTGCTGAAATAGCACGTGCAGTTTATTCATATCTTGAGGCCAAAAATCAACTGTCTGAGAAATCACATGGCCGGGAAGATCGTTTTTTTGTCTCTGACCTCACTCCAACGACTCAGGAGGTAGTCCAATGTTTTTTAGGCAACCGGGTCCGGCTTGAGAAGGCATCATTGCCCGTCACACCCCAACCTTGACCCTGTATTTTACCTTTACCTCGCCGTCCTTGGGGACCGTCACATCGAACCTTATTGTAAAGGCATCGACCTTCTTATAAGGGTAATTGTTGCTGATTACCACCCAGTTCCCAAATAATGGTTCCACTACGCCCACGGTAATATCTTCTTCTTTATGATTTCTCAGTGTTATCTCCCACTCAGATTCATAAAGCCTTGTGGTAATCTGTCTGTAGTCTGTCTGGATCCTCTCTGCTACCACATCGAACGTCTCACCAACTTTCAGCCTCACTTCCTCATCTTTTGGAGTATGTTCTATTCTGTCTTCGCCTATAAACTGCAGGCTTTTATCAGAATCCTGCTTGTACAAGCGCATAACCCCTGCCGGTAGAGGCATGCCAAGACTATTGTCTTGTGAATTCTTGAATTTGACATAGACATTCACAGGCTGTTTTGGGTTTTGGTCCCTGTAACGTCTGGTAAAGTAGCTTTTCATCCCGTAGACAAGCAGCTCTTTCTGAATCCGCGCATCAATGGCTTCAAGCAAACTGACCTGTTTTGTCTGGTTGTCCTTGATTGTGGTTTTTCTCTGCAAGTCATATATATGATATTCAAAGAAGGCCTTTTCCTCAAATTGCGGGGCCCCGGCTTCTTTGCTCATCGCCATGGCATAGACCCTGTCATCGTGAATTCCTTCCTTGACCCGATGTACTTCGCCAGCTACCAGTTTTAGAGCGGCATTCTTGTAAGTTGCACCACTTCTGTTGTCCAGGCTCACCCAACCGGATATATCCGCGGATGTGTCGTCCTTGTTCAGGACAACAATGTAATCCGCCTTCCAGGTAATATTATTGGTAAGATAAGAGACCTCCAGCTCGTGGGTCTTTTTGCTCTTGTTGTTATAAAGCCATGTGAGAGTCGGTTTTGCTATAAGGTTTTCAGGTATTTCAGGAAGGATCTTGTAGCCGGGATGTCCCAGATATATCTCATCGTTTATCTTGTAGATCTGCCCCTGGTTATTANCAGACTCACCCAACCGGATATATCCGCAGATGTGTCGTCCTTGTTCAAGACAACAATATAATCCGCCTTCCAGGTAATATTATTGGTAAGATAAGAGACTTCCAACTCGTGGGTCTTTTTACTCTTGTTGTTATAAAGCCAGGTGAGAGTCGGTTTTGCTATAAGGTTTTCAGGTATTTCGGGAAGGATCTTGTAGCCGGGATGTCCCAAATATATCTCATCTTTTATCTTGTAGATCTGCCCCTGGTTATTACTTAACAAAGTTGCTTCCACGACTTCCTTTCTGTCCTGGAACTCGTTCCAATCCATCAGCTTTATCTTTTTCCCCACATACTTATCAAGGAGCTTATCGGCATTCATAAGATCATATTCGTAATTCTGTTCAAGCACGCTGAAGTCATCCGGGCGATTCAGTGACTTTGCGTGAACGGTTACAGGCATGATGTGGGAAGCAACATCCATGAATCTCAGCTCCCCTTCACCCATAGGAAGCGCGACCTTGCGCGTATCCTTTATGAGGCCGAGGTTGCTGTTATACACTGTGACATAAACGGCTACCTGGTCATCAACCGTACTTTTTAATACTGTCTGGCCTGCTGCTGCTACTACTGATAAAACAAGCAGGATCACCGGGCAAAAAATGCAAGATATTGCTTTCATGGCTCCTCCCTCTGTCAAATCTCGATAGCTCAGGGATTGCCCCCATAAGCGCTAACTTAGGACCCGCAAACCCTGAACCTCTGAACCCGTAAACGGTTACGCAATTTGTTTTAAACAAGATATGGCAAAAACCAGTGGTGTGTCAAGCCGCAAGTCGGCTTTTCATTCCGGAGACAATAGCCTGACATATCAGAATACGGTCAAAGGGATGAGGCCCTAAAAGGCCTTTTTGTTTATTTGAGATATTCTACGTATTTGGGTGCCAATTTGATCAAAACAGTTTATCTCCCGACTCGCAATAATATTACATCTTAATTATTGACTTTGCTTTAAAGTAATATATACTTTGATACGCTAAGTTATTATATTATTTAAGGTCTAATTAAATATGTTTATGTTATCAAAGAAGAAGTCTAATAAGACAATAACGTGTAATGATTGTAAGTTTTTCAATAATGATCCAAAAATATTAGAGTCTTTATTCCCTGGTATACTTATACTTTCTTCTTTTCATTCATCATCCATGGGTGATGCCGGTATATGTGAATATCATGATTTATTCCTTTTACCCGGCAGAATATGTGAGCAATTCAAAAGCAAAAGAGTTCAAGCTTTATTGGATACTTCCAATTCTCACATTAATTCGCCCCACCCGTTCATTAGAGATAGACAACAGGGCCTGTCCTCTATAAAATCAATCAAGGAACCTCATGCATCATCTCAAAAACCGGATTCCGGTTCCGGCTATGCTTAAATTGTGGCACTTGTGAGTTACATGGATATTTTATGGCAAGAGACTGAATATAAGGGATCATTATCGAAAAGTGGTGTTGGCTTTGCGGTAGCGTTTTTTTGGTTGGCATATCTAGTTATGAAGAGCAATTTTCACAACTAACCCCAAGGGCTTGGAAGCAAAGGGAGGAGGAATAGCTAAATGAAGAAATGGTACAGTGTTGTTGTTTTGTGTGCGTTTTTTTTGTTCGGTGGTGTAGTTAACAGCTTTGCCGAGCTGACGGCTGAGGAATTGCTTCAAGTGCTTATTGAAAAAGGAATAATTACTGAGGATGATATTATTAAGATAAAGGAGGGACGGATAGAGGAAATCGATGAAGAGTGGAAGCCGTCTCCTCAAGAAAAGGAGTTTGTTGTTAAAAGCGCCCGCAAACCTATAAGTGTCAATTTTAAGGGACGTGTACAGGCACGATACACTCATATTGAAAATGGCGATCTAGATGAAGTGACTCATCAGAATGCATTTGACGACTCTGAATTCGACGGTTTTTCTATGCGCCGTGTTCGTCTCCGCTGGTATGGCGACGTTTATGACCGGTGGAAATACCATGTACAGCTCAGTGTGGACGGCGATCACAACGAAGACAAGTNTAAGTGTCAATTTTAAGGGACGTGTACAGGCACGATACACTCATATTGAAAATGGCGATCTAGATGAAGTGACTCATCAGAATGCATTTGACGACTCTGAATTCGATGGGTTTTCTCTGCGCCGTGTTCGTCTCCGCTGGTACGGCGACGTTTATGAACGGTGGAAATACCATGTACAGCTCAGTGTGGACGGCGATCATAACTCGGACAAGCTGGATCCTGCAACACCGGATTACGAGCTCAAAAAACAAGACATTGGCGTAAAACTCCAGGATGCATATTTTGTCTATAAGGCGCATCCTTTTGTCAACGTAAGGGTTGGGCAGTTCAAGTCGCGTTTTTCACC
>NKAJ01000732.1_pt1 | contig 14297 bp, 8 predicted proteins | sample 1556001 | NCBI WGS metagenome assembly NKAJ01 (sample SAMN06204642, study PRJNA360343) | marine sediment metagenome | isolation source: Jiulong cold seep at northern South China Sea | place: China: South China Sea, Jiulong cold seep | collected 2013-06 | reverse complement strand
ATTATCAGATCGGTTTTCAACTGCATCACTCTTGATATGAATCAAACCATAAATATCGATATTTCATTAAATTAGACTTTTCTTATTTAATTTGTTTTGGAGTATGTTATGAAATTGCTTTCAATGGACAGGGCGTTGCTTCGCCGTCGACTATTAAGAGTCAATATTTTTCTGGGTTTGCTGGTATTTGTTGTGGCTTTTGCTCTAAGTATTTCCGGTGAATATGCCAGTTTAGGTGAGCTGAAGGCTGCTGATACCCTGTTTAATTATGCCGCAATTGGCGGTTTGCTCTATGCAGTGTTTTCCTGGATTTTTTGTGTGCTGAGTAAACCGTTCTGGTTTCCGTTTACAGGAAAGATAGAAGCAAATAATAATGATTAGATGTACTGATTTAAATCCGATCTGGCATTTTTGACGATCAATCTTGATCTAAACTGACAGCATACTAACGATCCGTTTCGGCCGGTCGCGGTGTAGTTTTCGGATGTCTGCCTACACCACAAAGCGGACTTTCGAATAATTGGTCTGACAGAGCATTTTNCAATAAACCGAGACAGGGTTAATTGCTCTCTCCAGGTTATTCTTATTGGATATGTAGCTTATTGCTAAATATAAGGTGAATGGTTGCACAAACGAGATTACCTCATGGCCGACATTGAGAAAATATCTGCGAACGCGAGCTACCACCACACAGGCGACATTGGGGAAATGGGGCTGTCAGAGAAAAAATGATCCAAAGGAGACACGTGGAACCCGTCGAATTTGTTTACATTCATCGGGTTTTGACCAAATTATCGCTGAAACCTCCATATGACTTTCGAATCTTAAGAGACATTCAAATAGTGTGAAAACGCCTGATATCTCCAGTCTTAAAAGAGTATTTATCACCGCACTAATCATTTGTAATAACACCCATAGAACAAAGGCCCGGCTCTATACTCGAAGCAGTTAATGACAAAGAGATGGAGTCTGGCTTTATTGGTTTTCCATATCCAAAATTTACACTCTCGTTATGAGAAACCCAATACAGGCGTTCGTCTTGAATATAGTTGCCATATAATGTTAAGAACTAATCACGAATTTTATATAAGTAAACTTTATTTTTGCCATTGTCTCTGGTGGATGCAATCACCAGATTTTTTCCATCAATTGAAATTGCCCCGCCAAACTTGTCATCTTTTTCCCCATCTGCAGGGCTAAGTATTTCCTTTAAATGCCAACGATCATTATTTTTCTTATACAAATATACTTTTCCAATACCACCTTGATCACCTTGTTTTTCAAGTATTGACCTGGCACCTATAGCCAGATAATCACTAGAAACACCAATAGCAGAACCAAATTCTGCGAATGATGTTGCTGGACCGGTCAAATCAAGTTTTTGTATTTTATGCCACTTATTATCTTTTAAATGGAACACATGAGCAGATCCTGCTCTTCTATTGCCACTTACCTCGTCCCACTGGTGTCCAACAACCAGAGTTCCTGTAGTTTCATCTACACCAATAACGCCATCGTGATACCACTCCTGTCGCTTTGCAGTTAGATTTTCAACACTTAGTTCCTGCCATTTCTGCCATTTATTTTTGACTTTTTTAAACACAGCGATAGTATGGCCGTTACCAGTATTTGATTTCATGGTGGCAAAAAGCCAGTTTTTACCCAGCGCCACTGCTATACAATTTCCTTCTGTTATTTTTGCATTTTGCTTCCAGCCTTCTTTTAATTTATGAAAAATGTAAGCACCAGACACATCGCTTAAACGTGTTTCTTTTGAATAAATCATTGAGTTTCTGCCACGGGCACAAATAAGAGCTGTATCATCATAAATGGCAACTCGATTACCAAACATGTTCTGCTTGTGTGCATCACTTGCCAGTAATAAACCCTCTCTTTGCCACTGACCATTTATTTTTCTGAATATGTGAGCTGACCCGGTATTTTCAACCTTCATATTCTTATTCAGGACTTTCCATATTGAACTTGCTTCAATGTTATCAAGCTGACTAAAGTCTTTTCTTATATTAACGCTGTTATGAGTTAATTTTGGTGTGATAAAGCCAAATACATCAATGTAATCTTTCTTGAACAACATTGACATGATTTTCTTTGGGCTATATCGTTCTGCAATAGAGGAACCCGAAAAGCTTTCTTCATTGATAGCAATAGCGCCTTTTTCGTGCGGCGCACCTACGATTAATTGATCTTTATGAAGATACACTGATGCACCAAACCAGGTATGCTTGCGTCCGTAATCATCACCTTCTTTATTTTTCAATGATCCCTGCTGCGTTCGTACACCATTACCGTCGTACAATGAAACACTAGAAGACCTCAATGAGCGCGTACCGATGATAATATCATTATCAAAAACTGTCACCCCCTGACCTTTTATTCCATAAGTCTTACTGCTGGACTGATCAATAAATGGTTTGATTGGAACTTTCTTTGCATTGATGAATGCTTTTTCATTTTCCGTATCAGCCAGTGGGCTCGCTTTTATTGCTGCCATCTTAGGTACGCTTACACGTATATCCTGATAGGCTTTGTAATTACCTGCAATATGCCAGAAACCCTTTCCATTAGGTATGGGACCGTAACGAGCCGGCCTGGTCATATAGCTAACCTTGTTTTTTATTCCAAGGCTCCAGTGCCCGGACTGAGCTTTCTTTTTCGATTTTGTGTATTGTAAAAAATGATCAGAATAAGATTTACAGCTATAAACCATGTTGCCATTGCTATCTGATTTTTGGAACTGGTAATGCCCATCAAGCAATTTATCCGGCGTACCCGATACATCAAATGCTTGAACTGCTGAAGCCTTAAGCATCTCTTTTTTACCACGTGCATCCCCAGTCATAGTATACAAACTGGCCAGCTCCAACTTATCATGATGCGAAGACTTTTCTAAAGAAACAATCACCTGGTAGTATGAGATAGCCAGATCTATATCATCTTTGTTTTTACTCCAGTCTGGCATCATTTTTTTGAGCTGATATATCAATTCAATTTCAGACAAGGGTTGTACACGGCCCTGTTTAATTTCACTTAATATCTCAGTTTGTTGTTTAATAAATTTCGGGTTATTGAAATTGTTTGTCATTAAAAGATGTGGAGCCAGGCCCGGATGTTTACTTTTATAATCTTTTAAGACTTTTTCACGCAACGAGTAAGATGCTTCATCATCTATCGCATCCTGTGACATTTTTTCAAACAAGACCAGGCATTCATTACCGAAGTCCATCCAGTGCAAAACTGAATGTTTTCGAGTTGATTGATACAGCACTACATCACAGTTAGTTTTAAGGTTTTTTATATAGGCGTGCTCTAATGACTTATCTGCCACAGTAACTGCCTGAATACCTGGTTTATCACTTTGTTTTTTATATCTGGCCCCATATTTTTTTGCCAGATAACCGCTGTGTTTCAGGTCAAGATCAAATATTTTGCTAAAGTGTGTTTCCTCAATTCTATCAAGGGCGTCTGCAGCCAAAAACTTTAGTTCATCATTCTGTGTAGATGACAACACAGCCTGAAAAAGAAGGTTAGCATGTGGCAAATAGTGGTCACCAAAAGCTTTCAAAGTATGAGCTAAAAATAATTTTGCAATTAAAAATTCACTATCAAGATATATAGCTGAGGTTAACTCATCAATTGCATTCGTTAATTCCTTGTTTTTTCTTACACCACTGTAAGGAACATCAATTTCACTAATAAAAACCAGGCCGTTTTTTCGTTCTATCTTCAAACCAGTTAATTTTTGACCATAATAAAAATGTAAGTCAGATTCAAGATTCCTGTATGTTCTTTTAACTTTTTCTTCAGATTTTCTTGGTATGTAATAATAGCCCAACTGAAGCTCACTCAATATTTCTGCTACCTGATCTTTAGAGTAATCAGCTAAAACCACCTTTTTATTCTTTAGTGTCTGAGCGTAGGTATAACCACGATAACCACTTTTTGTTAACAGTTTATCTTCAATTAATTGTGTATATAACTTGTTTGTATCTTGCACGATACCCTTAAAAGCACTAGCTGATATTTTAGAATGAAGCACACTTTCAGCCGTCTTCACAAGGGCCGCATTGTCAGAATGGAAATATAGCCACTTCAGATGCTTCCTTGCCTCTTTTTGATGTAACGAATCTCGTTTCAATAAGCTATGCGCTAACAATAAACGTGCTTGATCATGCCCAGGATCAAGTTTTAATACTTCTTTCAGTGACAATATCGCTTCGTTAGCGTGTATCGCTTTGTTAGCATCCCAGACCAGGCCGATATAATACCAGGGTTCATTTTTATAACGCCCGGCCAGACTAGGTTTATATTTGTTTTTAACAAGCACGCTCTGGTAAATCTTTTCTGCTTTATCTCTACCATTTTTTGATGCTTTATTATTGTGAGGCAGTACGTATTTATCTAAATAGTTTTTTACTAATTTGTGAAGCTTTACCCTGTCGCTAGCCTGAAATGTTTTTGTAAGTCGTTTCTGTCCAAGCAAATCCAGGCACAATCTTAAGTAAACTTTTGCATTAACGACTTCGTAGTCTCCATATATATACATTGACACGTCTGGTCTTTCATTATGATCTTTACTGCGGAATTGAAATTGTTCTATATATGATTCCAGATACAGAGGGTACATTTCTGTACGTGCCATTACATCGGTATTTTTAGAATATTGATTGATTAGCTTCTCTCTTAAATCATCGCCGAGACCTAATGATGTACTGCCTCTGCCAACATCTCTAAACAGGCCGATACCTACTGACCTGCCTTTAGGTTTCGATGTTTTTTTCAGAGAATTTATTTGCAGATGAATAAACTGATTTACTTTAGCAGCCACCTTGTTTAGATTGGCTTTTTCAAAAGGCAAAATAATATGTCCCAATATTCTGCCGGTGTCAGCCTTAATAAAACGTACTGAAAGCTTTTTATTTTTATATGTGTTCAGATATAAACCAGTAACAACATATTGGGCGGCGGGTGTTTTATCTAATGACAAGGTAGACGCTGATTGTGAACCCGCACCTAAAACAAGGTGTTTTTCATCAAATGCATCTAATATGAGCGTTCTATCAAGTAAATCAATTTTATTAGAATTACTTAATTCAACAAGTAACAGCTCAGAAATAGCAGATGCAACAGCCACATCCCCTGACTCGTTAACCGATGGCACGAATGCATGCAAGGCAACACTGGGTAAACTCTTACTCGGTGCTGCAACACATAAAGCATGGCTAGAAAAAAATACTAAGGAAAATAGAACCAGATAACGAACAATATTCTGCATTCTTTATCGGCCTGCCACACCTATAAGTTTTGGTATTAATCTTTCAGCAATTTGAGCCGAAGCTCGTTGCAATGCTTTTTTGCCTGCGATTTGCTCTGTAAGGTCAACTTCAACCTCAATCTGTCTATCGACAGTAACTATCTCATTCGTTGCATTATTAATTGCTTTAATTTCCAGGCGCGCTTTGACGCTGATTATCTCCCCATGGCGCATAGCAAACTCACTAAATCCTTCACCTTTTATACGCAAATCTGCTCTGTTTGCTTCATCAGTGCCAGATTCAATTACCACAAACCCCATCTCCTTCAAGAATAGTTCCATTTCAGTTTCTGCCGCTGGATCAATCGTATTACGACTTGAATGTCTTTCCTCAATATCAACGACCACACTTGGTTTTTTACCCGTTGGAAGACTCGTCTTTAATGAAGCCAGACGATCTTTACGTGTAATTTTTTTTGCAACTAATGCACCGGATTTTGTCGTTATTGATATTGCAACCTTATTAGATAATTTTTCAATTAGTTTAAGCAAATCATCGTTTGTTTTACCTTTAACCGTTTCGCCAAACACTCGACTTGTTTCTGTACCAATAATTTTCGCCACAATCATTAAGGTTCCATCAATCTCCATAATTGAACCAGTAATTAATATTTTTGCACCTGTAAGATGGCCTATTTGAATCATCTGCTGTTGGTTAACCATGCCGGTTAAATTCAATGATGTTTCATCAAGAATTTTTTTCATATCCTCTCGATCAACTAAATAAATATCATCTTTAGTTGATAAGCTTGCAAATAATACATTACTAACCTTTTCACCATATCCTTTTAAAGAACTGCCTTTTTCCTTAAATGCAAATATTGCAGTTGGATAAACAGCATAACCTTCTGCAATAGCATTGCTTACAAATAGCCATGAAAATATCAGGGCCGCTGCGACTACACGAATAACTACTTTTCTCATAACGTTTTCCTTCTATTGTTCATGTTTAATTCCAGCATTTTTACTGCCACTCACATAATTCAGTAACTCTTTAAAGAGAAATCGCGGTACAGGGGATTGATTCCAGTTTTTTATTATTGGAAATCCGGCAAACACAAGTTTTGATTTTTGATTTGTGAAACTCATTTCCATCCATGGCCAACCAGCTTCACCCTGTTGAATGCTCATTCTGGCACCTGATCTATCACCCTTTATTGAAACCGAGCTTGATACTAAATTATTAGTATTAGACCAATCTACCGAGTCCAACTTGTTATTCAGGCGGTTTATGACTGTATGGTCAGAAAATATAAGTTCGCCAGGCCTGCCACTATTCAGGCTTTGAAAAGTCATTGGAAAATAGGTATCAGTAAGAGACAGGCATAACACAGGCGTCCCTGAATTGGCTAGACGCAACAATTTTAAAACTTCCCTATCAGTTATTGATACTGCTTCACCAATAATTAACAAGCCTTTAAATCCTACCAGCCCTCTATTAAGATTATTTATTCGCTTTAGTGGTATCCCTGCCTCAGAAAATACTTTTTCAGTGTCGCCTATTGGGTCATATAAATAAATATTTAAATTATGCAGCCATGCATTGTGCTGCGCAAAAGGATTGTTGCCAAAAATAGAAAGCTTTTTCTCAAATATAAATTCTTCTTTAGTTTTGTCATGTATAAATACAATTTCTAAAATGGTATCAACGATCAACTGAGGTTTAACAGCGGGTGTATGAAGTACAATGTCAAAAGTATAGTTATTACTTTTATCAGGAGTTATATATTTATTGCCTCGCCTAATCATTCTATTGCGTGTTTTTAAACGCCATTCAGCGATTCCTTGCCATTTAGGCAAGCCATGTAAAGTAAAGCTTAAGTTCACTTCCTGATCAGCGAATATGGAGCTGCCTTTCTCATGGGGGTTAATGACTAACGTTTCAGTATGCGCTACCGATGTGGCAATTATAAGNGATCAGCGAATATGGAGCTGCCTTTCTCATGGGGGTTAATGACTAACGTTTCAGTACGCGCTACCGATGTGGCAATTATAAANCGATTCCTTGCCATTTAGGCAAGCCATGTAAAGTAAAGCTTAAGTTCACTTCCTGATCAGCGAATATGGAGCTGCCTTTCTCATGGGGGTTAATGACTAACGTTTCAGTATGCGCTACCGATGTGGCAATTATAAGTAAACATACAAACTTGATTAGTAAGCTCAAGTGTTTATACATAAGTTTAGGCCATTAAAATGATATGCGTTGTAGGTCTTTTCTACATACCAATGTTTATTGCCATCGTGTCTATTTTTTGCAAATGTAATTTTCGTCTTCTTTGTTCCTCTTCAGTTCCGATTTTCTGCTTCTCTTGTTTTGCAAAATGATTTCTGTATGTCTCGAACTGAGAACTGATTCTCTTTTGAACTATAAGTATTTCGCATGCTTTAAAATCAAGTCTCTTATATAAGTCTGAATTTTTATCTTTAGATGTTTTTCTATAGCTCTTCAACATCTCATTATATTTGTTCCATTGAATCGGTAGTTGCTCCATTGAATACTGTAAACTAGAGTTATATACTAAGCCAGATTTGCCATTTCCCGTCATGTAATATCTTTTGTTTTCACAATAACACAGCTTTATGTTGCTCGGTTGTTTCCTGGTGCAGTCAGGCTTTATTGTCGAAATCGACGGTATCGCAGAATATAATTTAGTAGGTGAAGTCCTTGCAGCCAAAGTAATGGAACTATGCAGTTTCACTTCAGAATCATGTGTACTGCAAGGGTGCTCCTGAAATGAGATGCCATCATTGGCATTTTTACATTTGAATATCCCTGATATCGCATAATCAGGTAAAGATAGGGAAATTAATCCTAATAATATAACTGCATTTTGTTTTATCATTCTTTTAATTCCCTTTTAAAAGGTTCCAATATAATACTTTTACTCAGTCAATGACTGTCAAGTATCATTAACGACAAGAAACTAAAGGATAGTATAATTTTGAACAAATATATTTTGCTGCAATAACTTTAGTCAATTAATGTAGTCGATTGAAAATTATTGGGGTTTGAGGGGCGGCTGGTTTAAAAAAGGAAGTAGGACGTTGTCTGCTCGTGGCCCAGCCTTGGGCCGAAATTTCTCTGCCAGGGAGCCGGAAGTCTGCTTGAGCCACTGCCAACTGTCAGGGCATATAAAATCAGCATATCAATCTTCAGGATCTAGTCTGAACTACTACAAATAAGTCGATGTTCGTTTAATTATCTTCCATCAATTTTCGTATGCGCCGGACATAACCACGGGTTTCTTTTGGTAAATATTTTTTAATTTTGTTCCAGTCTTTTTCTTTGTCGCCGGTGCGTTTTGAGGCGTTAAGTAAGCGGCATTAGGGTCAAGTATTATATTGACTCTTTGGGGCTGATTGGATGGAAGAAAATTGCTGAGGAAGTTTAATCGAATAAAGAGTCAATATGATACGCCCCCCCTTTTTTTACTGCTACAATCACTTTTGTAGGGATGCTCCTGGGAGATTACCGGATGATCAACACATCAAAGTGGCTAGTAAATAACCTAATCGTTCTTTTTGATCCTGTCGGGATAAAATGGCCTGGGTCGGTTATATTTCCTTTCGGACTCTCCACCGTGCTTTGTCTATTCTTAACAACAATACTTCTGAGTTCCTGTGCCGAAGTGAATATTGTTGACAGTGGATATGGAAAACTTGTTGATTACCAGTGCATCCCCGTTGCAGGAAAAACCATACGGGTTGCGAACACCATTCCAGGTGGTTATTTAAGTTCAGGTGATACTGATATCGACATGAATAAAACCAGGAAAGATGGAACCTTTGAATTTGATATTGGCGGGAACGTTAGTTATCTTTCAATGAGCTTGAGTAGTGGTGATGAGGGAAGGCCAAAGCTTCTCAGGAATCTGGCACGAAAACACCTGTCCAATATGCAGACCGATGAGCTGGCAGCTATAAGACATACCAGCAAGGAGTCGCCGCTGCTGGTATACATCGATGAGAACGAAAATGTAGCTCCTTACGATTACTCCAAGGCTGTCTTCTCATTTGGCGGCCAGTTCAAAGAAAAACTCTCTGCAGTTATAGTCGCTGGCATCGCTCATATGCGGATTGGAATAAAAGATCAGCGAAATACCATCCTTTTAAGTGCGATAAATGACGGTGATATATCAGAAATCACCGGTGTTACGTCGCAAGGCATCACTATTGCTGGTACGCGAAAGTTAGTCACTATTGAAAACTTCCAAAGCGTGCCAATGCGCCAATTTTATATTCGATCCGGGAATAAGGAATATGCGTCGATCATAACCTTCCGTTTTTTATACAATCCGGTAAATAACAGCATATTTATAAAACACTACAAACAGAATGTACCTTTAGTCAAGGAAGACATAAATCACTTTATCAAGGTGAATCTTGATGAATGTGGTGGCCAAATGGACAGGGGGATGCTGGGTTTTTACAGCCGTATCAGCGAAGAACAGAAGCAGAAGTTTTTCGACTCCGGAAAGCCACACATACAGGAACAACAACTGGAAAAGTCACCTTACAGCACAGAAGCCAAGGCGCGAATGCTGAATGAGCGTCGCGCTCAAAAAATCGCTCAAACAATACTCGCTGAGATCAACTACATTGACAATAAGTCAAATCTTGTAGCGTTGTTTAATCGAAGCGATATTGATCAGTCAGTCCTGGTAAAGCTTTTAGAATACGATTTTATAACAAAAGAGCTTTTTGGTGATGTATATCGGCACGCGTTAGACAAAAACTGGAGTATCGCCATTCATGCAATCGGTAAAGATCCGCGAATTTCAGAAGCAGATTTAATTGACATCATAAACAGGCTGGATCCTGCCGACAGAGGAACGCCCTTTTATCTTGAGAAATATGTTCGAAGCCCGAGCGCTGGTGCTGCTGTGATGAGCACAGCTATCCGGATTTTTAAGAAAACCCAGGCATCCGGGAATGAGCGGGCTGTTGAGAGTTTTACTGAAACAATATTCCAAAGCAGCTTGCATAACCGAAAATTGCATGAAGCTTACGTGGCCCAGCCTGATGATTTGAGAACGATACAGGCATTCCTGGAAAAAAGGTTTGCTGCAATCACTGATGAAAACAAGAAATCGAGTTTTGCCTTCGAAACCAGGTGGGTTCCTTACGCCTCATCTGAATTACTCGAGGAAGCCTACTTCACTCTTAAGCAAAAAGGGACCTATAAGCACGAGTTGCTTCAATTGGTAGATCACCCGTATGCTCCAAAAACAGTGCTGTCAGATATTGCGAGCTACCTGCTTAATATCAATGATAGTAACGCCGGTAACGTGAGATCCATGAATAAACTGGTCGCCTCAATAATCGACCATCCTAATGTGAGCCAGGTAACCCGAGATAAACTATATGCGCTACTGGATGCCAATATTGCTTCACATCTGAAAAATGCATATATAGCACCGGGCATAGCAATGGCCAAAACAAATCCTGATGCTATTTATGAACGTTTCGTGGCAGAGGCTATTAATAAACCGGGTCGAAGTAATTTTCAAACACTACTGAGTAACCCTTCGCTGCCACTTGTATTATCTGAGCAGCTTGTTGATAAGTTTGGCTGTCCGCAAAAAGGTATTAATGATCTATACGCGAAGAAATACTTTCAGAAGGTCCCCGATCCATCCTGTTACTATGCAGCGCTTCATAGTAAGGTTACATCCGCTTCTACCAGGAAGCATATCTTGAAGTCTCTGAAAATACACAAAAAGTCGGAGCTGTTACGTTCAGAAAATCTCCCGCATGACCGGATGCGGACCCTGTATTGTGCCCACCGGCCCTATACCCAGAAAAATCTCGCTCACAACCCATATCTACCAGAAGACATCATTGTTGATATGTTTAATAACTCGCAGAATCAAAAAATCATAGACGCTATTGCTGCCAATCCCGCAACACCGACATGGATGCTTGAGAAAATCTACAGGAATGATTACTCCGCCAGAACGGCCGACCCCAACCCAGCGGCAACGATGATGTGTAACCCTTTATTGCCCGGGAATCTTCGAAAATACCAGATGTATCGCAATTATCATTTATGCACTGCTACTGATCATAAGCCTGTAACTGCCACGTCAAATAATCCTGATAATGCCAGTACGCAACCAGTTGATTGTGACATTCAGCTTGCTCGGGTAATTCCTGAGGTAAGGATTGTTGACAGTGGTATTGTAACCTTCAAATACAGTAAGGATGCTTTGATATATAAAGAATGGACAGGGAAAGATCTTAAAGATGGCGTTTATGAAGTAACGAAATCTACAACAACTATACCTGCAGAGCAGGGTATTGAATTTGGTGTTTTTTTTGAGCTTAACACCGAAAGGACTGACGAAGATGTCGACATCGACTTTGTTACTATTTTTCCTGACGGTGGTTTAATAGACCCTTCGACAGGTATTGCTCAAAAGTCTGATTCTGACATATTACAGGTAAGGCAAAATACTACGCAAAAATATACATTTAAACTAGATCATGAGTGGGAGGTAGTACCTGGCCAGTGGGTTTTCCAGTTAAAATACAGGAATAAACTATTGGCTGAACAAGCTTTCACACTGTATAGAAAAGTGGGGTTAGATAAACCTCCCCCGATTTGACGCACACTCTCTAATGGGGACAATAGTCCCACAGGAGAGTGAAAATGACCAGAAAACCCAGAATTTAATCAATGGGTGTCTATGTTTTTATTATTATCTGGAGCCAGATCCAGCTGATGCAACCAAAAAACTGTTTGTTGCAGGTGTTCCAAAAGAATTACATGGAACTATGTGTGGGGTCACCCATGGTACCAATAGTACGTAGGTCCGACCCCAATGGTGAAAAATTAATAGTTGCACGAGGTATCAATGATGGAGATACGTTAAATGCAATTTTTGACGCATTTGAAAAGTACAAAAGATTATATAATTATGATATGCCATCTTCTACATTAGAAGTTGCCAAAAAATTAATTGATCATCCATCAGAATCGGTAAAAATAGATGCTTTTTCTGTGCTTAGTGAAAGTGTAGGTACAGCAATTCTGCCAGTACTTTTTAATGAGCTTGAAACAACTAGAAGTTTGGGTGTGGTGAATATCCTTATAATGAAGATTTTATCACTTGACCAAAGTGATGAAACTGTACGTCGATTAAAAGAAATCGCAGCTAAAACACCAGAAGAAACAGGTAAGGTTCGGTTTATTGAAACTTATACCAATCCAAAAAATATCGAGCGGCTTAGAAATAAAAGGAAATAACAAACAAGAGAAAAAGACAAAGTAATTATAGACAGTGCATCTATTATCGGTATGACGGTGACAGGTAATTATCAGGATATAGTGTTAGCCAGTATCGAAGAATTTTTGACTGCAAGAAAAGGCGTTGTACCTGATTTAGACTGGCCAGCCTTTAAAGAGCGCCTGGAAGAAAGGAACCATAAAAATCCGACAGGTAGTCGCACGGGTGACATTATTACCATTATGGATGGTAGAGAAGGTTATGTTACTGTTAATTATGCGGAAGAATCTTTCCATGGTTGGCACGGTGGCCCTACGGTATCTGAATCGAATGCGCCGTTAATTTTTGCAATGCCAGGTAATGCGTTTGTCGATTCTGGGGGCTTTCGATTAATAGACCAACACAGTTAATTACTGGCTTTAATCAGGGTGTCACTGCAGCGGGAATAAAAGCAGATGGGCATTTACGCAACTAGCATTTAACACCGATATTGCGTGACATTATCACGTAGCTCAGAGAGAAGTAACATGTAAGGTTCCAATGAGGTTTCTATACTGGAAGTTTGATCATGGCATGCCTGGTACACCAAACCGCAGTCTTGTGTTAATTTCAAGCTGGAAAGTAATATCGATTGCGTAGTCTTCATTGTCAAGAGTGAAGGGGGTATAGTAGCGATAGATCTCTTGTTTAACTTTTTTCTTATGCTCACTTGTTATGTGTTGCCTTTTTCGAGTGACATGTAGGCCGTTTCCATCCTTTTGGTAGTAGTCCATTGTGACAGGTGCAATAACATTAAAACCGTTACTAATTGTCTGGCTTCGCTTTATAGTAAGGCTTGTTTTATTGCTATTGTTTAGCAGGTAATAAGCTTTTTTTTCTTGAATAGTAATAGTTTTAAAATAAGAAGATCTTAAGAGAGTATTTCCGTCAAGAGGGAAAAGAGATATGCTAATTCCATCTGCATGAAATAAAGATGAATTTTTTTTATCTTGCTTAAATTCAAACTTACCTTTCGGGCTATAAAGAATTGCTTCTTCTACATCCACATCAGGCACTTCTTTAGTCCCACATCCATACAAAGCTAATAGTATTGTCAGTAAAATAGTAACATGCGTAAATTTCATTCATAGAATCCCTTAGTGAATATTATCAATCTATGAATTATAGTTGTTGTGTGAAAAAACAGGCTGAAATAATCTGCCCCAATGCTGACGTTCGTGTGGCTACCCGTGAGTGGCTGTATACACCACATTTCGGACCATGGTGGGCGATCACTAGAAGTATGTAAATTCATACAAAGAAGACGTTCAAGTCAGCTCTATTATCCAGCATATTGTGATTAATCAATCATGGAAGAAAAGCTAAATTCTTATTTCATCACGCCAATGTTCTGTTAAATAATCAATGAATATGCGTACCTTGGCGGGCACATAATGGCTGTGTGGATAGACTGCATAGAGANTCAACGCATCACGTAAGTGCCTTTTTACCCCAGGTGTTCATCTTGGGTCAAGTCCGACATTATTTTCCGCATGGATTCCCCCTTCAGTAACAGGCGATGAGCGTTGTGCATTAACCGGTCGAGTATGGCGTCTGCCAGGGTGTTGTCACCGATGTTTGCATACCACTGATCGGTGGGTAGCTGACTGATGACAACGGTAGATGTATCACCGTGTCGGTTATCCATTATTTCCATCAGATCATTGCGTTGTGCGGGTTTAAGCACCTCTAGTCCC
>NKAJ01001809.1_pt1 | contig 14302 bp, 18 predicted proteins | sample 1556001 | NCBI WGS metagenome assembly NKAJ01 (sample SAMN06204642, study PRJNA360343) | marine sediment metagenome | isolation source: Jiulong cold seep at northern South China Sea | place: China: South China Sea, Jiulong cold seep | collected 2013-06 | reverse complement strand
AACACACTATTGACCTTGTGCTCTTGGACATGATTATGCCCCGGATGGGTGGTAAGGAGGCCTATGAGAAGCTCAAGGAAATCAATCCTGATATCAAGGTGCTATTCTGTAGCGGCCATGGCTCAGATCATAAGGTATGTGAAGAACTGAAAAAGTGCGGTCTGCCTTATTCCAAGAAACCTTTTAAAATATACGACTTAGCCAGGAAAGTGCGGCAGGTCCTGAACCATGAAGATACAAGTACTTGAAGTGCCTAAAGTTAAGGAATTCGTCTTCTTCAAACTTCACATNAGGAGGTGAAAAAGCGCAGTGTACTGGGAGTACATGAGCATTTTTCACCGACGAGCAACGCAGCCATCGGACAAAAGATGGGTTTTACAAGCGGCTCAGAGGAATTTGTCAAAAATCCGTTTTGTTACCTGTACTACGTCAGTTTTGGCTGAGAGCTTCAGCAGGGATTCCTGCTGAAGCTCACTCTGAAAAATATCGTCGCTTGCCGGAACACAGCCTCCAAACAGGAGATCGGTTTTCTGTATGACCTCCTGTATCTGGTCCTCCAGCGCTGCCGGCAGGTCCTTCGGCACCCTGTTTACTATGAGCACTTTATTACTTACTTCTACTTTTAAAGCCTTTGTAAGATCGGCTATGCGCGCCGCTGTGACTATTCCCCGGATTGAAGGGTCAGACACAACAAACAGGGTATGTATTTTTCGGAGATTCAAGCGGCTCAAGTGCTCCATTCCCGCCTCATTATCAACTATGAGATAAGAATAACTCCNCCTGTACTACGTCAGTTTTGGCTGAGAGCTTCAGCAGGGATTCCTGCTGAAGCTCACTCTGAAAAATATCGTCGCTTGCCGGAACACAGCCTCCAAACAGGAGATCGGTTTTCTGTATGACCTTCTGTATCTGGCCCTCCAGCGCTGCCGGCAGGTCCTTCGGCACCCTGTTTACTACGAGCACTTTATTTCTTACTTCTACTTTTAAAGCCTTTGTAAGATCGGCTATGCGCGCCGCTGTGACTATTCCCCGGATTGAAGGGTCAGACACAACAAACAGGGTATGTATTTTTCGGAGATTTAAGCGGCTCAAGTGCTCCATTCCCGCCTCATTATCGACTATGAGATAAGAATAACTCCTGGCCAGTCCCTCTATTATCTGTGCCAGGATTGTGTTGGCCATGCAGTAACAGCCAGGGCCTTCGGGCTGACCCATGACCAGCAAATCGAAACCTTTGGCCTCTATAATGGCACGGTTTATATACATCTCCATATAGTCTTTTTTGGTCATGCCGGGAGGCGTCTCTGTCTTCATCCTCTCCCTGATATCTCCCAGGCTGGTCTCCACTGAAAGGCCAAGGAGCTCATTAAGATTTGCATTGGCATCTGCGTCCACGGCCAATACCGGAGTCAGTCCTTTCTCCACAAGGTATCTGATCAGGAGAGCACTGAGGGTAGTCTTGCCGGTGCCACCTTTACCGGCCATGGCAAGGATCCGGGCTGTTCCAGGACTATGGATGTTAGAAATCAAATTCAACAGCTAAGTAAGGGCCTATCGCCCCTAGTAGTTTTGGATTCAGAGGGCTGTTAATGGTATCAAGTTCATCGACAGAAAGGAAAAAACCAAGACTCTGGCGGAACTGAATGACTCTGCATGCAGTAACCTCACCAATGCCCGGAAGCAGGGTCAGTTCCTCAAAAGACGCGCTGTTTATATCCATAGGACGAAAAAATAGCAACTCCCTTGCGCTACAAGCATCCTGGGAGTTGTTTGCGATAACTCCTCTTTTAAGGGAAACTTGAGGCTGTTCTTTCTTATGTGAGGCCAAGTGATGTTCTGCTAATAAAAAACAGCCAACTATGAGGACCAGGACAAGGATTTGTTCTACATGTATATTATACTCTGAAAGGCTACAATTGCACATTTTTGTAATTCGAGAAAAATGAGGGCTTTTGGTGCTTAAGCAGCAGTTGCGGGTTACGAGTTGCGTGTTTTAACCCGTAACCCGCAACTCGCAACTCGCAACCCATAACTCCACAAACCCAATGGCCTATTGATAGGATCTTTTTATTACAGTAAGCTATCAATCATTATGAAGCAACCAACAAGGATTGAAAAAGCAGAACTCTACGCATTAAAAATCCCATTTAAGATGGATTTTACGCATGCGATGGCATCCCGATCCTTTTCTGATTCCCTTATTCTCAAAATTGAGGGGCAGGGGAAAAGGGGATTCGGTGAGGCTATCGTACGAGACTATGTATCAGGCGAGATAGGAAAAGATACGGATCTACTGGAAAATGCCAAAAAAATCATAGTANAGTAAGCTATCAATCATTATGAAGCAACCAACAAGGATTGAAAAAGCAGAACTCTACGCATTAAAAATCCCATTTAAAATGGATTTTACCCATGCAATGGCATCCCGAGCCTTTTCTGATTCCCTTATTCTCAAAATTGAGGGACAGGGGAAAAGGGGATTCGGTGAGGCTATCGTACGAGACTATGTATCAGGCGAGATTGGAAAAGATGCGGATCTACTGAAGAATGCTAAAAAAATCATAGCGAGAATCCTTGAACCCCTTATTGAAAGAAATATATCATGGGAAGAAGGAAAGGAGCATTTGGATTCCCTGGCGCTCGAATCACACGAGCTTCCACTGCTATGTGCAGTGGAAACAGCGCTTCTCGACATGTTTTGTAATAGTTCAGGGGAAGACATCTATGGCCTGTTAAAAAAAGAGCCTCTGAAACAATCAATTCAGTATGGTGGAACTCTTCCCATGCTTTCTCTACCAGAAGCAGAATATATTCTGGATATGTACGAACAAGTGAATATACGTAATATACGGATCAAGCTTGGCACTGATCTCGATTATAATGAGGAAATACTTAAGCTTTCACGAGAAAAATTTGGGCGGGACTTTGATTTAAGAGTTGATGCTAATGCCTCCTGGTCATTAGAGATAGCCCTTGACAGCCTTAAATTATGCCGGAAGTATGGGATATTTCTGGTTGAAGAGCCTTTTGGCAGACATAGAAAGGAAATACTGTTTCTTCTCAAGGATCCGGAGAGCCGCGATTTTCAATTTGTAGCAGATGAATCAGCCCTTACTGTTAATGATATAGAGGCTATGGCAAAAAACAGAAGTTACCATATGATCAATCTTCGTCTTTCAAAGAATGGAGGACTCCTTAAGGTTTTAAAGATGGCTGAAATCGCTGAAAAAGGGGGGCTTCAGTACCAAATTGGATGTCACGTGGGGGAAACCGGAATTCTTTCTGCATTGGGCCGGGTAGCGGCATCTATTCTTCCAAAGGCAGTGTATGTTGATGGCTCTTATGATAGGTATCTTCTTTCGGAAAATATAACATCGGAGAATTTCTCTTTTGGTTTTGGCGGAGTGGCTGAAATAATAAGGGGACAGGGATTGGGTTTTATTGTAGATGAAACCAGGCTTAGGAGGTTGAGTATTGGGAAAACCGGATGTCTTCCAGAAGTGGGGAACTCATAATAGAGATTATCTTAGTGCCTGCCGAGAAAAGCGTTTGATCGTTATTTTCTCTGGTGGAAAAGATTCTTCTGTTTGTCTTTTTCTTTTACATAAAGCAAAAGACCAGTATAATTATGACCTTGAGGCTCACCTTTATGCCTATCCCAGGCATGTTTATAGAGATGGTTTCAAAGAAGAGCTACTCTCATTTTGGGGAAAACAGGGAGTTAAGCTCTTATTCCATTCTTCAGAAGAGGATGATTCGCTTTTAGAACATCAAGAGAACCCTTGTCTACCCTGTCAAGGTATCAGGAAAAAAGCTCTTTTCAGGCTTTTGTCTTTTACAGAAAAATCCATGTCTAATCTGGTGATTGTTTCTGGTCACAGTCTATGGGATCTTGTCGGTTATGTCTTGGAGATATTTATTGCCAAGGAACTGGCTGATTATTCACTTCGTGAAGACCCGGTTTCGGCTGAAAGATTCATTGAGATATCCCAGCGCTTTTATCCCTTTATTTTAATGAGAGAAGGATATGCTGTTTTCAGACCAATGCTCTGCTTAAATCAAAAGGAGATAGAACATATTCTGAAAGCAGAAGCCTTACTTACTCTGGATACTTCCTGTCGATATTCCCAGTTCAGACCTAAGAAGGTCTTGGAGAATTACTTTCAGATGTTTGATTATCAATTCTCTTATAAAAAGATAATTGAGTTTGCCCAAAAAAAAATTGGGATTTCAGATACTTCTAAAATCAAATATCTTTCTCAAAAGGAATACCTTTCTCGCCGCTTCTGACATGCATAAGGTTGGATGTGCTAACAATCGTTTCAGATAATCTCTAGGGAGTTGATAATATCTTTGCTTTTAGAGATGGCGCTTCAGCCACTGTTCGGTATCGGCAAGCACCTGCTCTTTAATGATGTCGTTGAATAATTCGTGATAGCCTCCTTCATATTCTCGAAGTTCCTTATCGTCGAATGTCACATTTTGGAAATATTCCCGGCTCCCATCTGGGGAAGCTATCTCATCATCTGTGCCATGGACGATAAGAAGAGGCAGTCGTAGATTGCCAGAGTTAGCATGAATCCATTCTACGATATGCCTAACCTCCATACCCAGGCGTGCCGTGCCTCTGGTATGAAACAGAGGATCATTTTTCAATGCCTCCAAGACAGCTGGATCACGTGAGAAATTTGAAGTATCCAGCCGGATATCGAGTGAAAACCGTGGCCAGATTCGGTTGAGGATACGGGCCAATACCCAAAGAATCGCAGGCACGCCCGTCTTGCCTATTGCCGGTGAGGAAGCAATCACACCTTGCAAACCTTCTGGATAACGCGTGCAGTAGTCCAGAGCGACTACACCGCCCAGACTGTGCCCCAGTATGAATAAAGGCGTATCAGATTGCCGCTTAATCAGATCTAGAAATGCACTCATATCGTTTCGTATCTCAATCCACGAGTTGATATGACCCCGCTGACCGTNCCCAGACTGTGCCCCAGCATGAATAAAGGCGTATCAGGTTTTTGTTGCTTAATCAGGTTTAGATATGCACTTATATCGTTTCGTATCTCAATCCACGAGTTGATATGACCCCGCTGACCGTGTGAGCGACCATTGCCGCGAAGATCAAAGGCATGGATATCGTAGCCACGTGTAACGAAATGATTCACAATATTAATGTAGCGGTTACTATGTTCTCCCATACCGTGAATGATTGCAATAGTTGCTTTGGCGTTTTCCTGTGTTTGCCAGCTTTGATAAAAAAGCTCTAGCCCATCCGTTCCCTTAAAAGTCCCTTCACAGTGCTTCATTTCTTGTCCAATAACCATAGATAGACACAAATGCCCGGAGAGTATGCGGGTGGTGTGGGAGATTTCCACATACCAAAGAGATACTTCTTGATACTATTTATGAAAGTCGAGATCAAGAGATTATTGTGGTTGAACAAGTCAAATCTATTGATTTCGTGAGCCGAGAAGTAAGTATGCTGAGAAAGCAGCTTTAAAAATACTAAATGAGGTTCTCGGTATTTTGGATGCCTGCATACATTAGGGCGCCTAACAAAAACAGAAGACAGGTTTTCATTACGTGTTTCTTTTTGACATTCCCCTTTAAACTATGGTAAGCGCAACACACTTGGTTTGATTTTTCATTTTGGAGGTATGTTAATGTTTGAGATCTTGGAACGTCAGGATATGGCCGATGGCACAGTGGTCCTTAATGAAATAAGTGCGCCCCTGATTGCCAAAAAGGCTAAGCCGGGACAGTTTGTCATCTTGAAAGCAAATGAAACCGGGGAGCGCATTCCGCTCACCATGGCTGATACAGACCCGAATAAGGGTACCATCACAATAATATATCAGATTGTTGGAAAGAGCACCGCCCTGTTTAAGTCCCTTCAAGTAGGTGAGCGGTTTCAGGATGTGATTGGTCCATTGGGTGAGCCTACACATATTGAAAAACTGGGCACTGTTGTATGTGTTGGTGGGGGAACCGGTGTTGCTGTTTTGTATCCCATTACGCGGGGGATGAAAGAAATAGGTAACAATGTCATTGCCATTATCGGTGCCAGGAACAAAGATCTCCTCATCCTGGAGGACAAAATGAAGACCGCATCTAATGAGTTGCATGTCTGCACAGACGATGGATCATACGGCCATCATGGGTTTGTGACGGATGTACTCAAAGATGTCCTGGAAAAGGAAGCAGTTAAACTCGTTGTGGGAATTGGTCCTGTGCCGATGATGAAATTTGTGTGCAGTGTTACGGAGAAGTACAAGGTCAAAACTCTTGTTAGTCTAAATCCCATCATGGTGGACGGGACAGGCATGTGTGGTTGCTGCCGGGTGAGTGTGGGCGGTAAGACACGGTTTGCCTGCATAGATGGTCCTGAATTTGACGGGCATGAAGTTGATTTTGACGAACTGATGCAGCGCCTCCAGGCCTATAAGGAGCAAGAGTCTGTTGCATATGAGAAATACCTGCATGAATAAAATGGTAGCCGTTCACGGCTTGAAACTTGAAATTGGAAAGTAGAAATTTGAGAGATTGGATATTTACAAAATGGCAGAAGAGTTATCAGATATGGTCTGGCGCGATTTTAATAAGTGGAACAAAACAGTACAAAAGCATGAAGGCCAAATTTCCAATTTCTATTTTCTAATTTCAGCGTTCCGTGAACGCTTACATAAAATGTTCAGGAATGGCTCGTTTTTATGAACATTCATGCGAACATAAGGTGTTATGGAGAGTAATATGACGGAAAAACCGCCTAAAAAGGAAAAGATACCCAGGCAACCCATGCCTGAACAGGATCCCCAAATCAGAAAGCGGAATTTCGAGGAAGTTCCATTGGGATATACAAAGGAACTTGCTGTAAAAGAGGCAGAAAGATGCCTGCAGTGCAAAAAGCCTTCCTGTATGGAAGGGTGTCCGGTGTCTGTTGACATACCAGGCTTTATCAAGAGCATAAAAGAGGGTGATTTCGCCAAAGCCGTCCGGAAGATATGGGAAAGAAACGCGCTTCCGGCCGTGTGCGGCAGGGTTTGCCCACAAGAGATCCAGTGTGAAGGCAAATGCATCCTTGGCAAAAAGGGAGATCCTGTAGCGATTGGCAATTTGGAGAAGTTTGTTGCGGATATGGAGCGGGAACAAGGCAATGGAGAGCTCCCGCCCAAGAGTGATCCCACAGGGAAAAGGGNACAAAGGAACTTGCTGTAAAAGAGGCAGAAAGATGCCTGCAGTGCAAAAAGCCTTCTTGTATGGAAGGGTGTCCGGTGTCTGTTGACATACCAGGTTTTATCAAAAACATAAAAGAGGGTGATTTTGCCAAAGCCGTCCGGAAGATATGGGAAAGAAACGCGCTTCCGGCCGTGTGCGGCAGGGTTTGCCCACAAGAGATCCAGTGTGAAGGCAAATGCATCCTTGGCAAAAAGGGAGATCCTGTAGCGATTGGCAATTTGGAGAAGTTTGTTGCGGATATGGAGCGGGAACAAGGCAATGGAGAGCTCCCGCCCAAGAGTGATCCCACAGGGAAAAGGGTAGCCGTGGTAGGGTCCGGTCCTTCCGGCCTGACTGTTGCCGGAGACCTTATTCTCAAGGGTCATGAAGTGACAATTTTCGAGGCCTTTCACAAACCGGGTGGTGTTCTTGTATACGGTATTCCGGAATTCAGGCTTCCCAAAGAGATCGTTTATTCAGAGGTAAATACTCTTGAGAGATTAGGGGTAAAAGTTGAGTGTAATACAGTGGTGGGAAAGACTGTTTCTCTGGATGAACTCTTTGAACAGGGCTATGATGCCATCTACGTCGGGGTGGGTGCCGGCCTACCCCGGTTTCTGAACATCCCGGGAGAAAACCTGATCGGCATATATTCAGCTAACGAGTATTTGACCCGGGCCAATCTTATGAAGGCGTATCTGTTCCCTGAATACGATACTCCCCTCGTCAGAGGTAAAGATGTCGTTGTGTTTGGGGCCGGAAATGTGGCTATGGATTCCGCACGGACTGCCATGCGTTTGGGTGCCGACAGAGTACGCATCGTTTACCGCAGGTCCCGGGATGAAATGCCTGCTCGATCCGCAGAAATTCATCACGCAGAAGAGGAAGGTATTGAATTCTTTCTGCTCACAGCGCCTACCAGGTTCATGGGTGATGAAAATGCCCGTCTGACAGGTGTGGAGTGTCTCCAAATGAAATTGGGTGAGCCTGACGAATCCGGACGACGGCGTCCCATACCCATAGAAGGCTCCGAGTTCAAGCTGGAGTGCGACCTGGCGGTTATTGCTGTTGGTGCAGGGGCCAATCCCCTTTTGACCAAGTCAACTGATGACCTGAAAATCAACAAGTGGGGTTATATTGTTGCAGATCCTGAGACAGGCAAGACCATGAAAAAGAGGGTATGGGCCGGTGGAGACATAGTCACGGGCCAGGCCACGGTCATTTTGGCCATGGGGGCAGGCAGAAAGGCCTCTGATTCCATACACCAGCACCTTACATGGGGGTGGTAAAAACAGGGAAAGAAATCATGGAGATCCAGGGTTTCTGTCAGAAAGACAATTGCCATGTTGCCGTCTCAAGGGGTTGTCTGCATCCCATGGATTACTGCCCTTACCGGCAGGCATGTTTGATCCACTATATAGAAAGTGAAAGACACACATCATCGAGAAAGGAGTATCTTCAGAAGTATGGGGAAGATGGTTAGTGAGATATGAACATCCTTCTTACAAACGATGACGGAATATACGCCCAGGGATTGTACTCACTTCATGAAGTCCTTAAGGATGACCATGAATTGTTTGTTGTTGCTCCTGATAGCGAACGTAGTGCCGTGGGTCATGCAATTACCCTGGTAGATCCACTCAGAGTCCGCTCTGTAAATCGCAATGGTTCATTTTTCGGATTGGCTCTAAGTGGTACACCGGCAGACTGTGTTAAGCTTGCAGTGCATGAGCTGATTAAGAAGCCGATTGATCTGGTCATTTCAGGAATTAACCAGGGTGCTAACCTTGGTATAAACGTCCTGTATTCAGGGACGNGAAGTATGGGGAAGATGGTTAGTGAGATATGAACATCCTTCTTACAAACGATGACGGAATATACGCCCAGGGATTGTACTCACTTCATGAAGTCCTTAAGGATGACCATGAATTGTTTGTTGTTGCTCCTGATAGCGAACGTAGTGCCGTGGGTCATGCAATTACCCTGGTAGATCCACTCAGAGTCCGCTCTGTAAATCGCAATAGTTCATTTTTTGGATTGGCTCTAAGTGGTACACCGGCAGACTGTGTTAAGCTTGCAGTGCATTACTCCTATCCATTTCGATCTCACATCTTATTCGACCTTAAATTCTCTCTCTACACTACAAATTTAGTATATTTCATTTCTGGATGATCGTTAGAGGAATGGTTCTTGGGTGTTTCTACTGTCCTAGCCCAGATTTATATTTAGTTTTTACACTTTATAGCTATTGACAAGTTATGATTCTTTTTGTACTTGTATTGTCGAGTTTATTAATTGGCTGATCTGCGTCTAAATCAGGAAGAAAAAATGCTGCAATCACTAAATCCACAATTCCCTTTGATGTAATTGGCGGGGAAATGGAAATTACTATACAATTAATATACATTGATATTTCAAAAAATCAGAAAGGAGTTTATTATGACTGGGAGAAAGAGAAGCAGGCCCTATAATGTAGATGATGTACGATATGTGCATAAGCATTATGCCGAAATGACGGCTTCTGAGATAGCCGACAAGCTTGGTATCAGCANCCTGATCAAATACTGGGAGTGAGAGTAACTAGACAGGGAACTTCACGCCTTGTAGAACAATTTGATAAGCGAGTAGACCCCAGGGGTAATATATATTATTGGCAAACCAGCAGCGAGACCTTGGCAACCTATGAAGACGATGACATAGACAGTATTGCCTTGAAGCGGGGTTATATTACCATTACTCCTATCCATTTCGATCTCACATCTTATTCGACCTTAAATTCTCTCCCTACACTACAAATTTAGTGCATTTCATGTCTGGATAATCGTTAGAGGAGTTATTTAAATACGATGAATTTGTAATGAATCGCGATTTTTAATTTCCTGCCTAATAGCTTTCATTTTTTGTTTTTTAAGCATTTTCCCAGCGACCAGCTCTATGGTTCTTGGGTATTTCTACTGTCCTAGCCCAGGATTTATCTTTAGTTTTTACAATTTTATAGCTATTGACAAGTTATGATTCTTTTTGTACTTGTATTGCCGAATTTATTAATTGGCTTATCTGCGTCTAAATTAAGAAAAAAATGCTGCAATCTCTAAATTCACAATTCCCTTTGATGTAATTGGCGGGGAAATGGAAATTACTATACAATTAATATACATTGATATTTCAAAAAATCAGAAAGGAGTTTATTATGACTGGGAGAAAGAGAAGCAGGCCCTATAATGTAGATGATGTACGATATGTGCATAAGCATTATGCCGAAATGACGGCTTCTGAGATAGCCGACAAGCTTGGTATCAGCAGGTTTCAGGTATCAAAGATTGTCAGTGAACTCAGAAAGCACATAGATTTGCCTAAGAAGACTGTGCGTCGGCCTAATCCAATTCTTAAGTTTCTGGAAGAAGAAGGTATTGAGCCAAAAGAGGTAGCTAAAGCAAAGACTNGTAATTGGCGGAGAAGTGGAAATTACTATACAATAAATATACATTGATATTTCAAAAAACTAGAAAGGAGTTTATTATGACTGGAAGAAAGAGAAGTAGGCCTTATAATGTAGATGACGTACGATATGTGCATAAGCATTATGCCGAAATGACGGCTTCCGAGATAGNAAAATGCTGCAATCACTAAATCCACAATTCCCTTTGATGTAATTGGCGGGGAAATGGAAATTACTATACAATTAATATACATTGATATTTCAAAAAATCAGAAAGGAGTTTATTATGACTGGGAGAAAGAGAAGCAGGCCCTATAATGTAGATGATGTACGATATGTGCATAAGCATTATGCCGAAATGACGGCTTCTGAGATAGCCGACAAGCTTGGTATCAGCAGGTTTCAGGTATCAAAGATTGTCAGTGAACTCAGGAAGCACATAGATTTGCCTAAGAAGACTGTGCGTCGTCCTAATCCAATTCTTAAGTTTCTGGAGGAAGAAGGTATTGAGCCAAAAGAGGCAGCCAAGACAAAAACTAAGGGNTCAAAAAATCAGAAAGGAGTTTATTATGACTGGGAGAAAGAGAAGCAGGCCCTATAATGTAGATGATGTACGATATGTGCATAAGCATTATGCCGAAATGACGGCTTCTGAGATAGCCGACAAGCTTGGTATCAGCAGGTTTCAGGTATCAAAGATTGTCAGTGAACTCAGAAAGCACATAGATTTGCCTAAAAAGACTGTGCGTCGGCCTAATCCAATTCTTAAGTTTTTGGAAGAAGAAGGTATTGAGCCAAAAGAGGCAGCCAAGACAAAGACTAAGGGAAAGCGTAAGAAAGCTTAGCATCCACAAGCTATATCTGGAAGGATGAAAGCAGCTGTGTCAAATAATGATGCAGCTGCTTTTTTAATCCACAGATTACCCCAATGAAATAGAATAACAAAAGGCATTTCATGGGGCAGGCGCAGATTTCACAGATTTTCCTGTGTTGCACAATCTGACGTGTAACCGCACAGGTCGCAATTTTTCAAGAGGCTCTGTTTTGTGTGATATCTCGGATTGTGTCCTGTTGATTGAGATGGCATGGCGTGTTAGGCTAATGCGGCTTCGATGTGAAGAAGTATTCGTTGTGAAGGAATCTGGTTTATGGAATATGAGGTAGTAATAGGTCTTGAGGTTCATGTCCAGTTGCAGACTGAAACGAAGATTTTTTGCTCANGCTAATGCGGCTTCGATGTAAAGATGTAGCTGTTGTGAAGGAGTCTGGTTTATGGAATATGAGGCAGTAATAGGTCTTGAGGTTCATGTCCAGTTGCAGACTGAAACGAAGATTTTTTGCTCATGTTCAACTACATTTGGTGCGCCACCCAATACGCATTCATGTCCGGTATGTGCAGGAATGCCGGGAGTTCTGCCTGTGCTTAACAGGAAAGTTGTGGAATTTGCCATGAAAATGGCACTGGCTACACATTGCAAAATAGCCCCTTTCAGCGTTTTTGCCAGAAAGCACTATTTTTATCCTGATCTTCCCAAGGGCTATCAGATTTCTCAATATGATCTTCCTCTGGCTGAACGCGGTTGGGTTGAAATCGTTATAAACGGACAGACCAAGAGGATCGGTATCACCCGCATCCATTTGGAAGAAGATGCCGGCAAATTGATACATGATGAAAACAGGCCCGTCAGCTATGTGGACCTTAATCGGACAGGTGTGCCTTTGATTGAGATTGTGAGCGAGCCTGATATTCAAAGTCCTGAAGAGGCTGCTTTATATCTTAAGAAAGTAAGACAGCAGGTCCGTTATTTGGGNATGCCGGCAAATTGATACATGATGAAAACAGGCCCGTCAGCTATGTGGACCTTAATCGGACAGGTGTGCCTTTGATTGAGATTGTGAGCGAGCCTGATATTCAAAGTCCTGAAGAGGCTGCTCTATATCTTAAGAAAGTGAGACAGCAGGTCCGTTATTTGGAGATCAGCGACGGCAATATGGAAGAGGGTAGCCTGCGCTGTGATGCCAATATCTCCTTGAGACCCATGGGGCGGGAAGACTTCGGCGTCAGGGCGGAACTCAAANTGCCTTTGATTGAGATTGTGAGCGAGCCTGATATTCAAAGTCCTGAAGAGGCTGCTCTATATCTTAAGAAAGTGAGACAGCAGGTCCGTTATTTGGAGATCAGCGACGGCAATATGGAAGAGGGTAGCCTGCGCTGTGATGCCAATATCTCCTTGAGACCCATGGGGCGGGAAGACTTCGGCGTCAGGGCGGAACTCAAAAATATGAATTCTTTCCGTAATGTACAGAAGGCATTGGAGTTTGAGATAAGGCGTCAGACAGCTCTTTTACTTGATGGTCATGAGATAGTGCAGGAGACCCGTCTTTGGGATGCGGCCAAGTGTGTAACAGTCCCAATGAGGGGTAAAGAAGAGGCCCATGATTATCGATATTTTCCTGACCCGGATTTGGTCCCGGTCGAGATTGATAATGCCTGGATGGACGGTGTGAAGGCGGAACTGCCTGAACTGCCTGATGCAAAGTGCGCTCGCTTTGAGGAACAATACGGTCTTTCAGACTATGACGCAGGAGTCCTCACAGCCTCAAAGTCCCTGGCTGATTACTTCGAGGAATGCGTAGCCCTGTTTCCCAGTCCAAAGATTGTCAACAACTGGGTAATGGTAGAACTGTTCCGTCTTCTAAAACAGGAGGATCGGAAAATTGATGCCTGCCCGATACCTCCAGCCGGCCTTGCGGAATTGCTCAAGCTGATAGATGATGGCACNTACGGTCTTTCAGACTATGACGCAGGAGTCCTCACAGCCTCAAAGTCCCTGGCTGATTACTTCGAGAAATGCGTAGCCCTGTTTCCCAGTCCAAAGATTGTCAGCAACTGGGTAATGGTAGAACTGTTCCGTCTTCTAAAACAGCAGGATCGGGAAATTGATGCCTGCCCGATACCTCCAGCCGGCCTTGCGGAATTGCTCAAGCTGATAGATGATGGCACTATTAGCGGCAAAATGGCAAAAGACATCCTTGAACAGGCATATGATTCAAAAAAGAGTGCTAAAGAAATTGTGGAAGAACAAGGAGTTGCCCAGGTGAGTGACGAATCCACCCTCAGCGCTATAGTCGAGCAGGTAGTGGAGGCCCATCCAAAAGAGGTGGAAAAGTGCAAGGCTGGAAAGACCAAGATCCTGGGTTTCTTAGTTGGACAGGTTATGAAGGAGACAAAGGGACAGGCCAATCCCCAAAAGGTAAATGAGCTGCTGCGAAAGGCCCTGGGCCTATGAAAGACATTGCTGCCGGAAACTACGACCTGCCATTGAGCCTGCTTCATAGCGAAGGTAATACGTCTGTAGTACCGCTCCGTTGGGAAAAGCAAGTTCTTTATTTGTTGGACCAGAGGTTATTACCTCATGAGGAGATATGGCTTGCGTATAGATCTGCAAGAGATGTTGCTCAGGCTATAAGGGATATGGTGGTGAGGGGAGCGCCTGCCATAGGGATCACTGCCGCTTTTGGTATGGCTTTGGCCGCTTATGGACTCAAGGATAAAGACAGGGACCTCTTTGTAGAAAAATGGCTGGAGGAAGCGGCTTTCATGCTCCAGGCCAGGCCCACAGCAGTAAACTTGAAGTGGGCGGT
>NKAJ01001177.1_pt1 | contig 14328 bp, 16 predicted proteins | sample 1556001 | NCBI WGS metagenome assembly NKAJ01 (sample SAMN06204642, study PRJNA360343) | marine sediment metagenome | isolation source: Jiulong cold seep at northern South China Sea | place: China: South China Sea, Jiulong cold seep | collected 2013-06 | reverse complement strand
CGGCTTATTCCAGGCTTGCCACGAAAAAGGCCCAGCCAGTCCGGGAAAAGCAGGATCTTCGGGACCTCTGCCTCTAGCTGGTTATTGGAAACATGGGCGTCAGTAAGCACTATGCGGGGAAAGGGAAGCCACTGCCAGGAGATAGCCTTGATGTCAATATTGCTGTTCAGTCTATGGGTAATCTCATAGGTTATCCTGGAGCGGACCTGTTCCAACTTCAAAACGTATGGGGTGAGAAACACAAGTAGCCCAACGATCGCAAGAACAGAGATAAAGATTTTACCAGCGCGTGCTTTTTTCATTTATGATTTTAGGTGGTGAATTTTGATTTTTATCAGAGATGTCTGCTACCAGCAACTTCAGGTTGTCTAGTTTTTTAAAGTCTTTGTGGACAAGCAGTGCCTTTAAATTTGAAAGGGCAGGTGAGACATAAGGCTTAAAGAAGCCTTTCCCCTTTTTTAGATAGAGGTATGAATACGCACCTAATGCCTGCATAGTACGAAGAAGGGCAAGCAGGTAAAACTCCCTTTCAAAAACAGCTTTATCCAGGGCAATATTCAGGACATCAAGCTCGTCGAGATAGAATTCTAAAAGCTCAGACCAAATAGTCTCGGGTAGTGATACATAAGGATCCAGGAGCAGGGCAGCAACGTCATAACCCAAGGGACCCAGGCGACCGCCCTGAAAATCAATTATCCTCAAGGCCCCGCTCCAGACCATAATATTGCGGGACTGAAAATCCCGGTGTAAAAAATACTCCTTATTGTCAATTAAATCTACTTGTAAAGCCAGCCTAGTAAGCTCATTTTCCAGTTCTGGTGTTTTGCTGCAGCCCATGAGGCCTTCAATAAAGTATTGCAGAAAGTAAAAGGCCTCTCGTTCCCTGACCAGTTTACTGTCATAATATTCTGAGTCATAGCACCATTTGCGGTTGAATCCCCGGCAGCCACATACCTGCATCTTTGCCAGCAAAGAAAGTGCCTGACGGTAAAGCCTTTTGACCTGTGACCATTTATTTTGGGAGATTTGTGCCAGGATCTCTGTCTGTAAATGCCTGTCTCCCAAATACTCCACCACAATAACTCCGGTATCTTTGTTGAAATCATATATTTTTGGAACCGGAATTCCGACCCTGGCCAGATGTTTCCCAATAGCAACATAGCTATAGGTCTCGGAAGTACCTGTGTTCCCTGGAGAAGGTTCAATTGCCACGGCGGGCTTACCCTTCCACCGGACCTTGAAAAAACGCCTGTCGGATCCATCAGAAGAGAGAGGTATGGCAAGTGGTGTTTTCAAAGTTAGGTATTATTTGTAAATCACGTGTTTTTAGTGGCAGAATAATTTCAAGTTAATTGAGTTTGAAGTGCCTTGTATACTAGAATTCAGACATAAAAGTTAAAATGGAAGGTGCTGGGGATATACCCAGCCCTCCAATATTACAAGTCGTATGGATTACAACTAGTATGTTCTTTTTCGGTAAAATCGTCAATAATGTGAAAAGAGAAGGTAAGTGAAGGGAAAATGAGATCATTATCAGTGTGCATTATCAGGGCTGCGGCATAGAAAAAGAACATTTACCCCGTCTCTCTTATTGTAAACTTGCCATCACTTTTGCAATCCCGCCCTAAATTAAGAGATCGTTGACTTGTGACGATAGCGTATTAACGCCTGAAATTTTTTACATGGAAATAACGCGCGGGATAGCCCAGTGCCCACAAGTCCTGCCAAAGCAGGATAACAGACACTTCAGAAAAACGGAGGACGAAAAATGATAAGACATGCACTGCGATTCACATGTGTACTTGCGCTTTTGCTTACCTCCGGGTGCATTGACGCCACAACTGTGGTTTCGGTTAAAAAGGACGGTAGCGGTTCTGTGTTCGATGTTGTGTTTATCGGCAAAAGACTTCAGCAGATGATTCAGCAGATGTCAACGGCCATGGGCGGAGAAGCAGCGGCTGATCAATCAGCCAACCCCCTCATGGATATTGAGAAATACAAAGCGCAGGCAGTAACTATGGGTGAGGGTGTGAGATTCATTTCGGCCAAGGAACTGAAGAAAACAGATGGTACAATAGGAGTCGGGGTTGTTTATGCCTTTGAAGATATACGGAAACTGAAGATCAGTTCTGATCCTGATATTCCGGGGCAGACGGAGGGCCAAACCAGCAAGAAGAGCAATCCTATCACATTTGATTTTGTCAGGGACCATGGTCCGAAACTGATCATTAATCTGCCTCAGAGTGATAATGGGAAAAAACCAAAATCGTCTGAGATGCCGCCTGTAGCCACGCAGGAGCTTCCTTCGGAACAGTTGGCCCAGGTGAAACAGATGTTTGACGGGTTCCGTGTACGGATAATGGTGAAAGTGGATGGCGAAATTGCAAGGACAAATGCTTCCTACGTTGAAATAGATACCCAAAGCGAGAAGAAGCAATTATTGACCCTGTTCGACATGAACATTGGTGAAATTATGAAGGATGAGGAAACGTTCAAGAAACTCGCCGCCATGGGTAAAATTCAAGACATGGAAACTGCGGCAGAGAAGCTGAAAGGCATTCCTGGTCTCAAGATCGAGACGACCAAGCGTGTCGAGGTAGAATTTCACTAGAGTTTTGCAATATGCAACAATGAGTGTAAAGGGAGACCTCGGCAGTTTACACTGCACTCCACAGATGGACCATTCACGCCATAGTGCAACATGGCCGTCAGGAAATCCCAAATGTTCTAAATCGGCTCAGATTCTGCGGTCAAGTGAGCAGATTGTTCTGTGATTCCTATTTAACCCAATTTTCGACTTTCAAATTTTTAACTCGTTTGAATTCCTTTTCATTGGTACCAATTAAGACCAAATTTCTGCTTAAGGCATGAGCCGCAATCAGTAGGTCGGGTGGACCGATAGGCTCCCCGCATTTCTCTAATTGAAGACGAATATCTCCATAAATACTGGCAGCGATTTCGTCGTAATATTCGCTTTAATCGATGGGACCTCTATTTGAAAAATGAGAAGGTATGGCATAAATAATTACTCAACCCCTTGATATGACAGGATCCAACTGGGTATTGTAGCAATAGGGAATTATGGAATAACGGATCCTGGGAGAATGGATCATTGATATACCGGCAAAAATCCTTATTGACAGGGAAGTCAATAAATGGAAAATTGCCTTGCAATATCAACATTCCACCATTCCATTGTTCCAGATACGGGGCAAGAATCCAAACCTTAACAACCCCCCTGTAAATTCAATGAGTTGTAGAATTTCCAAGACGTTCAATTACAGACTGGAGGAAAAATATTATAAATCAGAAATCCAGGCATGATGCCAAAGGCCCTGTGATATCCTTTCATCCCATGATTAAAGGCGACCTCTTTTACTGGGAAAGGGGCATCTGGGATGAGGATATGATTCGCAACCTCACGACAGCCAGGGCAATTATATTACCACAGACGGTGTCCAGAGAACTCTATGCCCTGTGCCGTACCCTGTGTACCAATGTTTTCCCGAATTACAGTCTTCGTTTTAAGTGGGAGGGAAAGGTGGGAGATACCCTGCTATTCTGGAGTTGCGGCATTCCTCACCCGAAGACGTGGATCTTTCCCAGAGTGGAAACCATGCTAGGCGATCACCCTGAAATGAGCCACCGCCCAAGGCTCCCGGATTATCCATTTGTGATAAAGGGGACCAGTGGGGGAGAGGGGTCCCAGATTTGGCTGATAAAAGACGCCCAGGACCTGAAGCATGCAACAGAAATACTCAAGCATTTTGAAATACAGGGCCTTTTCGGCTTTGTATTGCAGGAATTTATTCCTAATCTCCAAAGGGACCTCAGGGTTGTGACCATAGGAAATCACATCCAGAGCTACTGGCGATGCAACACCTCGGGTTTTTTCCACAATATTGCGAAGGGTGGACAAGTTGATGCCCGGTCTGATCCGGACTTGCAAGCCATAGGAAGAGATGCGGTAAAAGAGCTGTGCACACATACTGAAATCAATATGGCAGGTTTTGACCTTGTTTTTTTGGAGGGATCTAATATTCCTTTATTTATTGAGATCAATTATACCTTCGGTCGAACCGGTTTAGGAGGCTCTGATGCCTTTTATGAGCTCTTTGAGAACGAGGTTAATCAGTGGCTGGAGACATGCGGATAATGTTTTCGTGATTGATTTTGAATAGTTTCTTAACCGCACAGGTGGGAAAATTGCAATCCTGGAGTTACATATGACATCCCAAGTACGTGTAATAGTTACAGCCGGATACGGAACCAACTGTGAGATGGAGATGGCCAATGCCTGCAGGCTGGCCGGTGCAGACCAGGTTGACATAGTACACCTCAGTGATCTCCTGGATGGGAGCGTCCATCTGGATGACTATCATTTCCTTAACCTGCCGGGTGGATTTTTAGATGGCGATAATCTGGGGGCAGCCCAGGCCGGGGCTTACAGGCTCCGGAATGCCAGGGTCAGAGGGACTGGAGAACGTCTGCTGGATCAACTCTTAAAATTTGTGGAAAAAGGGGGTCTGGTACTGGGGGTGTGCAATGGTTTTCAATTGATGGCGAAAACCGGTCTCCTGCCGGGTTTTGATGGTGATTATGAGCAACGCTACGTAAGTCTCACCTATAACGATTCCGGCAGGTTCGAAGACCGGTGGGTCACTTGCAAGGTATCTCCGGACTCTTCTTGCATATTCACCCGTGGGATAGACCTTATTGAGTTGCCAGTAAGACACGGAGAAGGAAAGTTTGTAACAATTGACATATCTGTAAGGGACAGGCTGGTGGCAGAAGGCCTTATTGCACTTCAGTATGTATCACCTGTAACAGGGGAGCCCACACAAGACTATCCCCTCAATCCAAATGGCTCGGAGCTCGCCATAGCCGGCATTTGTGATACTACAGGCAGGCTCATGGGCCTGATGCCCCATCCTGAGGCCTTTCATCACAGGACCAACCATCCACGATGGACCAGGGAAGAATTGCCGGAGGAAGGGGCGGGGCTGGCCTTTTTCCGGAATGCCGTGGACTATATACGGGAAAAGCTCGGCTGAAGGACGTTTGTGAACCGCAGGACGCAAAAAGCTTTTCGAGTTGACGCCATCTCCATCCTCTGCGTCCTCTGCGGTGAGTATTGATTATTTACTGTAGGGCAAAAAACTATGCCTGAATCTCCAGCCCAGACCCTGGTGCGCCTGCTTAAATATTTAAGGCGATTTCTACTGGAAACCGCGATTTGCTTTGCAGGACTCACTGCCATTCTATACTGGCTTTCTCCTCATTTCCTGGCCTTTCTTCAGTCCCATTTTGAGCAGCATCTGGCCTTTTTCGGAGTGCTGGAGCCGATGCTGGCCTTGCTCAAGCTCTCAAGCGTTGGGGCATTAATTCTTCTGGCGCCGTGGATACTCTGGCGTATGTCGCAGGGGCTGGTAGATGTGCTTGGTTTTTCCAGAAAATTTTCTCTGGTATTTATGCTGTCCGCGCTTCTACTCTTTTATGCAGGAACCCTTTTCTGTTTTTTTATAACCCTTCCGTTCGGGATGAATTTCCTCCTGGGTTACCAGTCACAACACCTAAGGCCAGTAATAGCTGTGGGTAAGTTTGTGAATTTTATTGGACTTTTTCTTATTAGCTTTGGCATGATTTTCGAAATTCCATTGATCATGACATTGCTTTGCAGATTGAAAATCTGTGGTCCTGAGACCTTTGGGAGATATAGACGTTATGCGATTCTATTAATTGCCATAATGGCAGCCATTCTCACTCCCACGCCGGATATCTTCAATATGGCCATGATGGGAGTGCCCCTGTATGTCCTTTACGAGGCAGGAATAATTATTGCCAGAATAGTAAATCCTCCTTCTACTTATCTTGACAAGGCTTAGCCATTCTATATAGTGCGGGATTCGTGCTAAAGGCTTTAGTAATCTGAAATTAACCAGGCCATTGGCCGTGGCGTTTAATGACCAAAGATCTAAAAGGCTTTAGAAGCACTGTCCATGTAGAGGATATCCCGGAAGACGGTCTGCATCTGATCTTCGAAGACATGCCGGGGCTCTTGTCTGAGACAGAGGAGTGCAGAATACAGGGCACTGCAAAAGGGGAGGTCTTTCTCCACCGTGTTGATGGGGATGTGCATCTAAACGGTAAGGTTGCGGCATTGATTGTTATCAAGTGCGACCGTTGTCTGGAGGAATACAACCAGAAGATAGATACCTCTTTTTTCTATATACTGGTCCCTGGTCAATCGGTAGAGGGGAAAAAAGAAATAGCCCTTGGTAAAGAAGACATAGAAGTATCCTTGTATGATGAGGCTGAAATCCGGATAGGGGAAATATTCAGGGAACAGATTCTGCTACAAATTCCTATGCGGCATGTCTGCAGGGAGGATTGTAAAGGCATCTGTCCCGGATGCGGTGCGGATCTTAATAGAGAGGAATGCCGTTGCCGAACAGAAACTTTGAATAACCCATTTAGTGTGTTAAAAAAGCTGCGTGAAGCAGCCAAATGAATATCCTTTGAGGTTGCTTTGTCTTTAGAAAAGTAACCTACGGGTAGCATATATTTTTTTGTAGGCTAGAATATTATAAGTTAAGAGGTATTAAGAAATGGCAGTTCCACAAAGAAAAACTTCACGTTCACGCAAGGGTAAGCGTCGCTCGCATGATGCGCTTCGCATACCGAGTCTTTCAACATGCCCCCAATGTACAGAGCCCAAGCTTCCCCACAGGATTTGTCCCCAGTGTGGTACCTATAGGGGAAAAGTATTCAATGAAGAAAAAAATTTAGACTAGAAAATGTCTGTAGCAGTAGATGCCATGGGGGGTGATCGAGGCCCTGATATTTTAGTAAAGGGAGCAGTCGATGCAGCCAGAGATCACGGCGTTGAGATAACCTTGGTCGGGATGGAAGATGTGCTGAGGNCGCCATTGATTCTGCCCAGGGCAACCATGGCTGTTGCCAGCGTGGCCCCTGAGTTGCCTGCACTGAGCACGGCCCTGGCCTTTCCTTGACGCACAAGTTCAAAAGCAACTCTAATTGAAGAATCCTTTTTCTTTCTCAGAGAATCAGCCGGGGATTCTTCCATATCAACTACTTGAGAGGCCGGATAGATGCTGATGGGCAAATCACCGCCGCCGTGCCGCTGAAGCGCTTCAGCGGCACGGCGGCGGTGATTTGCCCATCAGCATCTATCCGGCCTCTCAAGTAGTTGATATGGAAGAATCCCCGGCTGATTCTCTGAGAAAGAAAAAGGATTCTTCAATTAGAGTTGCTTTTGAACTTGTGCGTCAAGGAAAGGCCAGGGCCGTGCTCAGTGCAGGCAACTCAGGGGCCACGCTGGCAACAGCCATGGTTGCCCTGGGCAGAATCAATGGCGTTCGGCCGGCCATCGCTACGCTTATGCCGACCTTGAAAAAGCCCGTAGCCATGATAGACGTAGGGGCGAACGTAGACTGTAAGCCTATTCATCTGCTGCAGTTCGGAATGATGGGCTCAGTGTTTGCCGGGGAGCTTTTGGATAATTCCCGGCCCAGAGTAGGGCTGTTAAGTATCGGGGAGGAAGACACCAAGGGCAACCAGCTCGTGAAAAAGGCGTATGATCTCCTTGCGGACAGTGATCTGAATTTTGTCGGCAATGTGGAGGGCGGTGAAATCTTCAAAGGCGACGTAGACGTAATAGTGTGCGACGGATTTGTGGGTAACATATGCCTAAAACTGAGTGAAGGTCTTGCAAAGGCCATACTCACCATGCTGAAGTCAGAGATTGGGGGAAGTCTTATGGCCGACATGGGACATCCCTTGAGATCCGCCTTTCAGAGGTTCTACAAAATAATAGACTATACCGAATACGGTGGCGCTCCGCTGTTAGGGGTCAATGGGATAGCAATTATATGTCACGGGCTCTCCGGTTCCAAAGCAGTTAAAAATGCAATACGACTAGCCCATGAACTTGCTGAGATAGAGTTGGCTGATAAGCTTGATAACTATCTTTCCAAAAGACAGGATCTATTCAAGGTAGTCCAGTGATGTCAAAGTCTTTCCTACCTATCAAAGCCTGATCATCATGCCTATTCGCAGTATAATCATCGGGACAGGGTCTCACGTACCCCAAAGAGTGGTAACCAACAAGGATCTGGAAAGCCGGGTGGATACTACCGACGAGTGGATACGCACCAGGACCGGTATCATTCAACGCCATATCTCTAATAATCAGGAAACCAACTCTTATCTTGCTACACAGTCAGCAAGAAAGGCCCTTGATATGGCAGGAGTACGACCACAGGATCTGGACCTTATCATAGTCGGTACTATGAGTCCGGACATGCCAATGCCCTCTGTTGCCTGTCTGGTGCAGAATGAGCTGGGAGCAAAAAAAGCCGGGGCCTTTGACCTGTATGCCGCTTGCNAACGCCATATCTCTAATAATCAGGAAACCAACTCTTATCTTGCTACACAGTCAGCAAGAAAGGCCCTTGATATGGCAGGAGTACGACCACAGGATCTGGACCTTATCATAGTCGGTACTATGACTCCGGACATGCCAATGCCCTCTGTTGCCTGTCTGGTGCAGAATGAGCTGGGAGCAAAAAAAGCCGGGGCCTTTGACCTGTATGCCGCTTGCACTAGTTTTCTTTATGCGCTTTCCGTAGCAGATAAGTTCATCCGGGGTAACTCCAGCAAGATGAAGATCCTTGTGATTGGGAGCGAGGTGCTCTCCCGGGTTACAAATTGGGAAGACCGGAATACGTGCGTGCTCTTCGGTGACGGAGCAGGGGCTGCTGTGATTACCGGTACCAGAGAGGACCGGGGCATTCTCTCTACCCACCTCCATTCAGATGGTTCATTAGGAGAGCTTCTTATCATAAGGGGCCTTGGAACAGCTTTCCCGGTGAGTCATGAAAATCTTGAAAAGGGATGGCAGTATATTCAGATGCAGGGTAGAGAGGTATTCAAACATGCTGTCAAAGCAATGGAGTCTGCGGCCTGGGAGGCCCTGGAGACAAATGGATGGAATGGAGATGATGTAGACCTTTTGTTTTCTCATCAGGCCAACATACGAATCATTAATTTTCTGGGAGAGAAGTTGGGGCTTCCTAAGGAGAAAATCTTTATCAATATTCACAAGTATGGTAATACCTCGGCGGCGAGTATACCCATTGCCCTGGATGAAGCTAATCGAACAGGACTGTTGACCCCGGGCCTCCGTATTTTAATGGTTGCTTTCGGAGGGGGTTTTACATGGGGATCTGTGGCCATGTGCTGGTAATATGGGTACTGAGTGGAGAGAAAGGATTTCTATATGGCACAAGTCAATTATTTCTTGACAGAAGAGCAACAGATGATCGTGGATCTGGCACGTCAGATAGCCGTGGAAAAGATCATTCCTGTAAGAGCAAAACTCGATGAGAATGAGGAATTCCCTTGGGATATCATGAAGGATATGGCCCGGGCGGATCTTTTCGGGCTTTATGTCCCTGAAGAATATGGTGGCTTTGCAAAAGGCTGTTTTGAAAACTGCCTGGCGCTGGAGCAGCTTGCCTATGGTTGCATCGCTGTTACTACGACTTTTGCCGCCAGCGCGCTGGGAGGTTATCCTATTATGCTTTTTGGTTCTGATGAACAAAAGGCCCGCTATCTCCCGGATATTGCCGCAGGCAAGCGCCTTGTAGCCTTCGGGCTTACCGAAGCCAATGCCGGAAGTGATGCCGCAGGGATCCAGACTACAGCAGTGGAAGATGGAGACCACTGGGTTTTAAACGGCACCAAACAGTGGATAACCAGCGGCGGTGAAGCAGAAATATATACCATCGTGGCCATGACCGACAAGAACAAAGGTGCAAGGGGTGCTACATCCTTTATTGTTGAGAAGGGTGATCCAGGGTTCAGCTTTGGGAAAAAAGAACGAAAGATGGGGCTGAATGCCTCATCAACCAGGGAACTCATAATGAATGAGTGCCGCATTCCAAAGGACCGTATTCTTGGAAGGAAGGGCCAGGGCTTCATAATGGCCATGAGAACTCTGGACATAGCCAGACCCGGAATAGGGGCCATAGCAGTCGGACTTGGCCAGGCGGCCCTGGATGAAGCGGTCAAATATGCAAGACAGAGAATACAGTTCGGCCAGCCAATAATTGCCTTTCAGGCCTTACAGCATATGCTGGCGGATATGGCCACAAAGATAGAGGCCTCAAGGGCCCTTGTGTATTCAGTAGCCCGGACCATAGACGAGGGAACAAAGGACACTGCCAAAATGTCTGCAATGGCAAAGCTTTTTGCCACTGATATGGCCATGCAGGTAACCACTGATGCGGTCCAAATCCTGGGCGGTTATGGATACATGAAGTCCTATCCGGTTGAAAAAATGATGCGGGATGCAAAAATCCTCCAGATATATGAGGGCACAAACCAGATCCTGCGCAACGTTATCGGTCAGGCCTTAAATAAGGAGTACGCGAAAAAATAATTTGGCATGAAACTTGAAATTTGAAATTGGGGAAAAACACTAAGATGTAGGTGCGTTACCTAATTTCAAATTTCGAATTTCCAGTTTCACATTTTAGCTATGAACATAGTGGTCTGCATAAAACAGGTTCCGGATGCAAAGACCGTGCGTTTTGATACGGAAAAGGGCACCCTGGTACGGGAAGGGGTAGAGGCTGTTATAAATCCTTTTGACTTCCATGCCCTTGAGGCCGGTTTTCAGCTAAAAGACACTTACGGCGGGGAGGTCACTGTACTGAGCATGGGGCCGCTACAGGCGGAAAATGCCCTGAAAGAGGCCCTGTCCCTCGGAGCGGATAAGGGAATCCTTCTGTCAGACCGTGCGTTTGCCGGGGCAGATACCCTGGCCACCACCTATACACTGGCAAAGGCAATAGAGAAGCTGGGGCCTGTTGACCTTGTGCTTTGCGGCAAACAGGCCATAGACGGTGACACTGCCCAGGTAGGCCCAGGGCTGGCGGTCCGGCTCGGCATTCCTTATGTGACATGCGTAAACGCGCTCAGTGTCCTGGATGATGGAAAGACAATGCATCTCAGGCGGGTCAATGAAGATGGCTATGATATGCTTGAACTTGAGATGCCTGCCCTCCTGACAGTACTTGCCTCACTCAACACTCCCAGGCTTCCCTCCCTCAAGGGGAAGATGCGGGCCAGAAAGGCTGAGATCCCCGTATGGGACGCCCAGGAACTCGGAGCAGAGCCTGGTATGGTCGGGCTGGCAGGCTCCGCGACTCAGGTCGTATCTACATCGGTTCCTACTTTTGAGGCCCGGCGAGAGATGCTTGAGGGCTCAGCAGAGGAACAGGTGGGTGCCCTGGTTTCCAGATTCAAAGAAGCGGGAATTCTGTAATGCTTAAGGTTGATGCAGAAAAGTGCACCGGATGCGGTGAATGTGAAGAGTCTTGCACTTTTGAGGCTATTTTTGTAGAAAACGAGGTGGCCGTCGTTGATCAGGACGCCTGCACCCTATGCGGTATCTGCGTGGATGGCTGCCCTGAAGGGGCATTGGAGCTCCACGTGGAGGAAGGTCTGCTTGCGACGGATTTAAGCTCTTGGAAAGGGATATGGGTGGTTGCAGAGTGCAGGAGCGGGGTTCTTGCCCCTGTGACACTTGAGCTTCTGGCTAAGTCCAGGGAGCTTGCAGGCGAGCTTGGCACAGAAGTTACCGCAGTGCTCATGGGTCACGAAATTGAATCCAGGGCACAGGAATTGATATTCCATGGGGCGGATAGGGTGCTGGTTGTTGACCACCCTGAGCTTGCAACATTTACCGACGAGGTCTATGGGAACATACTTGCAGATCTTGCCGGGAGAGAAAGGCCCGAAATTATTTTGGCCGGTGCAACGGCCATGGGGCGTTCCTATATACCCAGGGTCGCCACGATTCTCAAGACAGGACTTACTGCTGACTGTACAGGACTTGATATCCGGGCAGAGGACAAAGCGTTGCTCCAGACCAGGCCGGCCTTTGGGGGAAATCTCCTTGCAACTATTGTATGCCCCGGGCACCGGCCACAAATGGCCACCGTCAGGCCCCATGTCATGAGAGCCAATGCCCCTGATCCTGATCGTAAAGGCGAGGTGATCCGCATCCTTCCCGGGGAAGATCTGCTGAGTCATCGGGTCCAAGTCCTTGAGTCTGTGAAGGAGCAGGCAGAAGGTCCCAATCTTAGTGAAGCGGATGTAATCGTGACTGCAGGCAGGGGATTTGAACAGGAGAAGAACGTGGAGCTGGCCAGGGAGTTGGCCGATTTGCTCGGAGGTACGGTTGGGGCTACAAGGGCAGCCGTAGATGCGGGATGGCTATCCGGCCGCACCCAAATTGGTCAAACAGGTGTTACTGTGTCTCCCAAGCTTTATATGGCTTGCGGGGTATCAGGGGCCATACAGCATATAGTTGGAATGCAAGGGTCAGAGATCATAGTGGCAATAAATAAAGACGCTGAGGCCCCCATTTTTGACGTGACTACTTACGGTCTGGTTGGGGACGTCAAGGAGATATTACCCCTTCTTATCCAGAGAATTCAAAAAGAGCGGGGACCATAATATGTCGTGTGAGCAGAAACTTAAAGGGAAAATAGCAGTAGTGACCGGGGGGTCCAGGGGAATAGGCCGGGTCATATGCCTCAAACTTGCCCGCCTCGGGGCCTATATCTTTGTAAACGATGTCTGCGATCAGGCAATTGCCCAAGGAATCTTAGATGAGATTGCAGGGGCCGGAGGGGCCGGCAGCTTCCTGCCCTTTGATGTCGCGGATACTGAAGCAAGTTCCAAGGCCCTTAAATCAGTCATCAAAGAACATGGCGGGGTCCACATACTGGTTAATAATGCAGGCATTACCCGGGACAGCTTACTTGCCCGAATGAAGACAAAGGACTGGGACCTGGTGATGTCGGTGAACCTGAAGGGGGCATTTAATTGTACCCAGGCAGTCATTATGGCTATGATCAAGCAGAGATGGGGCCGAATTGTCAGTATAGGCTCGGTAGTCGGCTCTATGGGGAATCCGGGCCAGGCCAACTATGCTGCATCCAAGGCCGGTTTAGAGGGATTTACAAAGTCTGTGGCCAGGGAAGTGGCATCAAGGGGAATTACTGCAAATGTTGTGGCCCCGGGCTTCATTGAAACAGGTATGACTGCCGGATTGCCTGAAAAAGTAAAGGACCGGCTATTGAGCCAAATTCCTGCGGGCCGAATGGGAAGCCCTGAGGATGTGGCTGAGGCAGTGGGTTTTTTAGCCTCGGAGGAGGCATCATATATCACCGGACAAGTGCTCCATGTAAATGGGGGATTGATCTGCGATTAAAATTTCACTGTTGGTCTAATTCTTTTGGACCAACTGGATATAGGGAGGATAAAAATGAGTATAGATACCAAGATGATTGATATCATTGCAAGCCAGCTTAGCGTTGCCAAGGAAAAGGTGGTACCGAAGGCATCCTTTGTGGATGACCTTGGAGCGGATTCTTTGGACCTTGTGGAGCTGGTCATGGCCATGGAAGAGGAATTTGATATGGAAATAGCGGACGAAGACGCGGAAAAGATGCAAACAGTCCAGGACGCCATTGACTTTGTCAAAGAACATGGAGAAAAGTGAACCATAAAAGGCACTGGCAATCAGTGTCTGAACGGAAAGGCAGTTCAGACACAATTTTGAATTCTAAATTTTGAATTTTGAATTAAAACCGACACAATATATCGACATGATAAACCAAAATCAGAACCGGAGGGTAGCAGTAACAGGTCTCGGTCTTCTTTGCCCCGTGGGTATCGGGGTTGAGGTCGGCTGGGCGAATCTGATAGCTGGAAAGTCCGGCATAGGTCCTGTTACCCGTTTTGATATAAAAGGCTATCCTTCCCAGATCGCCGGAGAGGTGAATGGCTTTGAACCGGTTGATTTTATGCCGGAGAAGCTGGTTAAACGGGTAGATCCTTTTGTAAGACTGGGTGTGGCGGCGGCCCGGATGGCCGTTGAAGACGCGGACCTCAAGATCCCGGAGGACAAAGCCTCAAGAGCAGGTGTTATTACCGGATGTGGCCTTGGCGGGCTGGGATCAATTGAATACTTCAGGGATGTCCTTGTGAATAAGGGCTCCAAACGCGTGAGTCCGTTCTTTATTCCCATGGCCATACCTAACATGGCCTCCGGCCAGATCTCAATAATGTGCGGAGCAAAAGGTCCCAATACTGTAGTATGCACTGCCTGCGCGGCAGGTAGCCACGCCATAGGAGACGCTTTTAAGACAATTCAGAGAGGGGCGGCCGATGTGATGATATGCGGTGGCACTGAATCAGTGATCACGCAACTGGCATTTGCGGGTTTTG
>NKAJ01000436.1_pt3 | contig 14367 bp, 13 predicted proteins | sample 1556001 | NCBI WGS metagenome assembly NKAJ01 (sample SAMN06204642, study PRJNA360343) | marine sediment metagenome | isolation source: Jiulong cold seep at northern South China Sea | place: China: South China Sea, Jiulong cold seep | collected 2013-06 | reverse complement strand
CTGGATGAGAAAGTCATCTCAGAAGCAATGCTGGCAGGTATCAAGGCCGCGGTACAGATTCCGGGCGTCAAAAAGATATCAGCAGGCAACTTCGGTGGAAACCTGGGTCCGTACAAGTTCAATCTGCACGATATAGTAAAGTGAGACCCCTGGTCTCACCTTTTTTTCTTTTTAGGGTTTTAAAAACCTATGCCATTATTGGCTGGGCAGGATTTTGCACATTTTCAATACTACAGGCACTTTCCAGGTTCTGCCTGACCACCAGGCCTTTGAATGTGAAATATAGTTCGCCCTTATAATTCTCTTTTAACAATCCGTGTGTTAACAGATTGTCAAGTATATCTTCGCCGCATTCGATATTCTCCAATATCTGTCCCTTATCTACTAACTTCTTGGGTGTGATGTACAACATGATATCCGCATAATTGGTATTTATAATCTTATCTGCAATCATCCGGTCATTTCCAGAGGCGAGCACTTCATCATAACTTACAGCTTTATCCATTGGTTTGTAACCTTCAAACCTATTTCCCATAAAATTTCGTACAACCGAAGTGTCAATGGAATTATAGAATGACTCATCAGCTACATATTTTGGTGACTGTTCAGGTTCAGGCTCCTTTACTGTTATGCGCTCATCGGCACATCCTTCACTAGCTATTCTGCCTGGTACTATGAAAGTTCCAAATGTAGATTCTGAAAATAAATCGTCCAACCCATACAATTGTCCACCGACCGATGGTAATTTGATAATATTTGATTTATCAGAAAAATGGATTTCTCCATAATCATGGTCAATGAAAACTACCGTTCCTTGAATCTCTTTGCGTTCGATCAATTTGCATCCCCTCAGATGAAAATAATTTACTTTATAAACTTATAGAAATGTCAAAATATTTAAACATTTCTATTTTATTAAATAAATAGAGGGTTGCGGAAAAGTTGCAACGGCACACCCAACCGTAGCAGAGCTGCGGAGTATAACGATTGAGATTAAAACTTATGTGAAATATTATGTGTAAAGATGAAAATTTGTTAATGTTTGGAGGTTTTGGGACAGCCTGCAGACCATTATTTCAAATGCACCATTTCAAAAACATTTGAAACCACAGCACTTAAATACTTGTATTTCAATATATTTTAAAATCATGTACTTGGAAACATTCTCTCTCTTATTCACATCTGGCACTGATGCCCTGAAGGAATACCTGGCACTTCATGTCATCTTCTGCCTGGTGCCGGCCTTTTTCCTTGCCGGTGCCATTGCATCATTATTTTCTAAAGGTTCGGTCCTCAAATACTTTGGTGCGGATTCGCCAAAATATATCACTTATTCGGTGGCTGCTGTCAGCGGAGTACTGCTGGCAGTTTGCAGCTGCACTGTGCTGCCCCTGTTCGCTGGCATCTACAGACGCGGGTCAGGAATTGGTCCGGCGACTACTTTTCTCTATTCTGCGCCTGCCATCAACCTGCTGGCCATAGTATATACAGCACAGATACTTGGACTGGACATTGGTGTTGCACGAGCTGGCGCTGCCATTGCACTTTCCATCTTTATCGGACTTACCATGTCGTTCATATTCGAGGACCGCANGCCAAAATATATCACTTATTCGGTGGCTGCTGTCAGCGGAGTACTGCTGGCAGTTTGCAGCTGCACTGTGCTGCCCCTGTTCGCTGGCATCTACAGACGCGGGTCAGGAATTGGTCCGGCGACTACTTTTCTCTATTCTGCGCCTGCCATCAACCTGCTGGCCATAGTATATACAGCACAGATACTTGGACTGGACATTGGTGTTGCACGAGCTGGCGCTGCCATTGCACTTTCCATCTTTATCGGACTTACCATGTCGTTCATATTCGAGGACCGCAGTGGTAAAAAAACAGATTTCAACCTGGACGGAGATGACAAGCACATAAAGACCACTATTATTTTCNTGGTCCGGCGACTACTTTTCTCTATTCTGCGCCTGCCATCAACCTGCTGGCCATAGTATATACAGCACAGATACTTGGACTGGACATTGGTGTTGCACGAGCTGGCGCTGCCATTGCACTTTCCATCTTTATCGGACTTACCATGTCGTTCATATTCGAGGACCGCAGTGGTAAAAAAACAGATTTCAACCTGGACGGAGATGACAAGCACATAAAGACCACCATCATTTTTATATTACTGGTAGTTATATTGGTGTTTGCAGGCAGTGCCACAACCACCATTTCAATAGCAGCCGTATTGCTGCTTGTCCTGGCTACNTTATCGGACTTACCATGTCGTTCATATTCGAGGACCGCAGTGGTAAAAAAACAGATTTCAACCTGGACGGAGATGACAAGCACATAAAGACCACTATTATTTTCATATTACTGGTAGTTATATTGGTGTTTGCAGGCAGTGCCACAACCACCATTTCAATGGCAGCCGTATTGCTGCTTGTCCTGGCTACCATAGTAGTATCTGTATCTTGGTTAAGCCGTGATGAAATGAAAAATTGGATAGATGAGACCTGGTTTCTGGTTAAACAGATTACACCCCTGTTGCTGCTGGGGGTGTTCTTTGCCGGAGTAATAGTGGAATTACTGCCTGAGTCGCTGGTAGCTGCAATAGTGGGAAGTAATAGCATATCCTCTAACCTTATCTCTTCAGTCTCAGGGGCATTAATGTATTTCTCAACCCTTACTGAAGTTCCTATCATCAGCGCCCTGACAAAACTGGGCATGGGTAGAGGACCGGCATTGGCTATGCTTTTAGCTGGCCCGGCAGTGAGCCTGCCAAACATGATAGTAATAGCCAGAATAATGGGTACAAAGAAGACCGGCATTTACATATTAATGGTAATACTGGCAGCCACGGTATCTGGTCTTGTATTTGGAAGCCTGGTTCAATAATAGTAGAAATGGAATTTTGAGTATGGGAACAATAAACTGGACATGAAACCCATCAGGGGTAAAGGAAATCATGACACAGATAAAAGCACTGCTCAATAATACTGTTCGATAAACGATGGTCTTGTCCTATTGCTGACCAATGATTACGGGAAAAGATATGCTATAATGTTTGGAATATACTTAGGAAAGTAAAATGGTACTAACTTGACCACGATTATTATGGTCATGATATTAAGGAAAAATATTTGTCTCAATCTTTTATTCTCAAACAGGTATAATACCACGATGAATAAGGGAATTACAGTAAGGGAAAAATAGACCATCAGGTTAGCACTTAGCAGTATNGGGAAAAGATATGCTATAAGGTTTGGAATATACTTAGGAAAGTAAAATGGTACTAACTTGACCACGATTATTATGGTCATGATATTAAGGAAAAATATTTGTCTCAATCTTTTATTCTCAAACAGGTATAATACCACGATGAATAAGGGAATTACAGTAAGGGAAAAATAGACCATCAGGTTAGCACTTAGCAGTATACTCAGGTTTGACAGGGTAGTTACTATAATGATGAGCGAGGTAATCTCGCCTGCACTGTTCTCAATCCGGGTGCCGATTGAAATGTAGGAAAGGACCAGCGTCAGTCCCAGGATAAAGGTGCTCACAAGGGTTATGACATCCTTGTAACCTAAGTGCCACAATGAAAGGAAAAGGGACAGCAGAATGGTCATGGATGATATTGACATGCCCAGCAATCGCATGGTATTCATTTCTTTGTTTATGGTAATTCTTTCCTTCTCCAGGTAGTCCATAAAATCTCCCGTATAATACAATATATTTATACTATTTATATTGGTTACTGAAAATTTAAAAAAAAGACAAATGCCAGGTAGATTTCGTAAAAAAGAATAAACATTATTTGAAATAATGTCTTAGTCAAATGTTGCGACGGCACACCCAACCGCAGCAGAGCTGCGGGGTATAACGATTGAGATTCAACCAGAAGATAATAAAAAGTCTCTAAATCTACAGTTAATCAATTCTGGAACTACATGCTTCTGGATCATATCCAGGATTTGCATATCCCTGAAAAATACGTAAAAGCCATTTTACAATTTATCTCTTAAATTGAGCAGGCCATCAATATCAATAATCGGCACTACATTGCCATCTCCGAGAATCGTGGCGCCAGAAAAGCCTTCAATGTTCTTTAAGGTCTTATCGAATGCCTTGATGACAATTTCATGCCGGTCAATAAGTGAATCCACGATAAGCCCAACCATCTGTGTATTTTTCTCAATAACCACTACATAATTCTCAGACCGGTCATTTCGACTCTCACCAAATAGCTCACTGAGATCCAACAACGGCAACACCTGGTCATGCATAGTGGTGGCAGGCTGACCATTGATAGTCTTCAAATCCTCTTTCTTTACAATGATAGTGGACAATACGTTGGAAATAGGTATTGCGTATATCTTATTGTTCAAACCTACGATAAGTGCCTGGATTATAGCCATGCTTATTGGTAAATGGAGGGACACTTTAGTCCCGACACCAATGGTGGAATTAACATTGATTGACCCGCTCAGGGATGTTATCTTTGTTTTAACGACATCCATGCCTACACCTCTGCCGGAAACATCAGAAACCTTTTTTGCAGTAGTAAATCCTGGCCTGAAAATCAAGTCAAATGCCTCTTCATCACTTAATTTTGCTGCATCTTCTGCTGAAATAATTCTCTTTGTCACAGATATTTTCCTCAATGCCTGGGGGTCGATACCCTTACCGTCATCCTCAACTGTGAATATGNCCATGCCTACACCTCTGCCGGAAACATCAGAAACCTTTTTTGCAGTAGTAAATCCTGGCCTGAAGATCAAATCAAATGCCTCTTCATCACTTAATTTTGCTGCATCTTCTGCTGAAATAATTCCCTTTATCACAGATATTTTCCTCAATGCATATGGGTCGATACCCTTACCGTCATCCTCAATTGTGAATATANCAGGGATGTTATCTTTGTTTTAACGACATCCATGCCTACACCTCTGCCGGAAACATCAGAAACCTTTTTTGCAGTAGTAAATCCTGGCCTGAAAATCAAGTCAAATGCCTCTTCATCACTTAATTTTGCTGCATCTTCTGCTGAAATAATTCTCTTTGTCACAGATATTTTCCTCAATGCCTGGGGGTCGATACCCTTACCGTCATCCTCAACTGTGAATATGACACTCTGTTTATCCCTGAAAGCAATCAAATTTATCGTTCCGGTCTGCTTCTTACCATGCTTTAAACGTTCATCTGGTGTTTCGATTCCATGATCAACGCAGTTCCTGAGCAGATGAACCAGCGGTTCTCCGATTTCATCAAGCACAGTGCGGTCAAGTTCGATATCGCTTCCTTCAATTACCAGTTCAATATCTTTACCAACCGTTTTTGACAGGTCCCGTACCATTCTTGGGAAACGGTTAAACACCCGTTCGGCAGAAACCAGTCTCATCTGCATGACCTGATTCTGAAGGTCAGTGGTCAGGATATTTAGCTGATCCAGAATTTCTTTCAATCCTGGTACTTTGTTCTCACTGCCAATTTGCAATAATCTTATCTTACTGATTACCAGTTCACCTACAAGATTCATGAGGTCATCCAGTTTCTCAATCTGTACTCGCACACCTTGATTGCTCTTTGAAACAATCGCACTTTTGATTATTTTATCACTCTGTGATTTGGTTTCAGGTGCAACTGTTTTGGCATTCAGTTCATTTTCGTCAGTTTGCGGCTGTTCTTGCTTGTTATCCACCAACACAACATCTACCTTTTCAACTTCAGGTATTAATTGCAATTTATTTTTTATCGTTTCCGGCTCTATATCGCTACTTAATGAAATCTTGAATTTCAGGTCGAACTTTCCATTTTCAATATCTATTCTTGATGGCGTGGTATCAATGATCCTACCATATTCTTCCACAGCCTTTAGAATCATCAATGCCCGAACGGATTTTAAAGCGCAGTCTTTTTCCAGCAGAATGTCAAATAAATATTTTTCAACACCATTAATTATTTCATAATCAGAATCGTCTTCCTCTTCGCTGGGTTGGGATGGTTCAGTTTCATCTGCGGTTTTAACTTCCACATTTTCAATTGTACCTCTCAATTTATCAGTCAGAGGTGTAACATCCATTTTACTTAACTTGCCTTGGGAGACATCATTTACCATGTCTTCCAGGATATCGGCACATTCAAACAATATGTCAACAGTGTCAGAAGTGGCCGAAACATCACCCGTCCTCAACATATCAAGCACATTTTCCAATTCATGGGTGAGATTTGATATGTGGGAATAATCCATGGCTGCGGATGAACTTTTTAGGGTATGGGCTGAACGGAATATGATATCAAGAATAGCAAGGTCATTTGGATTTTTTTCCAAATCCAGCAGTGCCTGGTTAACAATCTGGAGGTGTTCTCTTGCTTCGGCCTTGAAGTCATCTTCATATTTAGACATATCCATATTTCCACCTCACAACATGTTCATTATCTCTTCAGGTATAGAGGAGACCGGCGCTACTTTGTTCACACAATCCTTTTCAATGGCTGATTTTGGCATACCGAATATTACACATGTTTCCTCGTTTTGTGCAATCGTTTTCCCCCCGGATTTTTTAATGGAGCACATTCCTTTTGCACCATCATGTCCCATTCCCGTTAGCAGTACCCCTATGGTATTGGCACCATATACTTCCACCACTGATTGCATTGTCACATCCACTGATGGCCTGATGCTGTTTACCGGCGGATTTTTATTTAATTGTATAATTTCCTTATTGTACAATCGTAATCGTTTTACTGTCATATGATGGCCACCTGGAGCTAAAAACGCCATACCTGGCCTGATTGCATCTCCTTCTTCTGCTTCCTTAACATTAAAGATACACATCGAATCCAGTCTGGAAGCTAATGATTTTGTAAATTCAGCAGGCATGTGTTGCACAATGAAAATTGGGGGAACATTTCGGGGTAATCTCTTTAAGAGTTGCAATAACGTTTGCGGTCCTCCAGTGGATGCGCCAATAACTACCACTTTAGTAGAGTTTTTCATCTCTACCATAGGAAAGGGCAATGTTTTACCTGCCCTGGTCCTTTTTATATTTACGTTAGCAGCCAACTTCACTTTTTCAACAATTTGAGCTGAGATGGTATCAATATCAAGTGACAGTGAACCGGAAGGCTTTGGAATAAAATCAATTGCACCAATCTCAAGTGCCTTAATAGTGGTGTAAGCTCCTTTCTGTGTGAGGTTACTTAGCATGACAACCGGTGTTGGATAGCTTTCCATAATGTGGGAAAGAGCACTCAATCCATCCATTTTTGGCATCTCAACATCCAATAAAATTACATCAGGCCGTAATTTTTCAACTTTATCGATGGCTATCAATCCATTACTGGCTGTATCGATAACTTCGAGATTTGGATCATTATTAATGATATCTGAGACTATCTGTCTCATGAAGGCTGAATCATCTACGATCAGTACTCTTATCATTGTGTGCTGTTCTCCATTCCTTTCCACGGTAAACATTTTATTTGGGTTTTATACAACATTTTAAATTTATGTATGTTGTATATAAAGTATGGTACTATACAATAAAGTAATTTCGAATCAATCGGGTAGTTCCATTGGGACATGATTGATTTACGCTTTATTATCAATGTGCATACATAAAATTAAAAGGTGCAAATCTTTACCTGCAAAACTGGTAAAGCAAAGATTTACCCGAAACATTGCTTAAACATCTTCGCTGTCTGTTTCCTGTTCAAGTAGATCGCTTGTATCCAGATTGTCCATCTGTTCAAGTTCATCTTCATTCATTATTCTATTTATGTCCAGAAGAATCAGCAATCTATCATCCAGTTTGCCAATTCCACGGATGTACCTGGTGTCAACATCATTTGCTACGATTGCAGGCGTTGGTTCAATATTTTTCGTTGGCAGCTTAAGGACCTCATTTACTGCATCCACTGTTATACCCAGGGTTAGTCCATCTATTTCTGCTACAATGATTCGAGTATACTGGTCTACTTCTTTTTGCTCAAGTTCGAACTTTTTCCTCAAACTGATTACTGTGGTGACCTGCCCTCTCAGGTTGATAACACCTTCTATGTAATTTGGAGCTCTTGGGATTTTACTGATCTCTTCCATCTTAATGATTTCCCGGACCTGCCCGATTTCTACTCCATATTCTTCATTATCAAGATCAAAGACCACGAGATGCATATCATCTGTCATTGAATTATTCATATTAGACATGATTTTAGCCTCCGTAATAAAATAACCAATCACCTGGTACCTTGCTGATTTCACAGCGTAGGGTAAATCTGGTGATTGGCAATATTACACTTTTTTTTTATAACATCACTCTTCAATAGTCAAAGTAAAACGTTCAAAAGCTTTTTGCAATTCAAGTCCCATGTTCGCCAGTTCCTGTGCTTGTGATGTTATTTCTTCCATTGATGCTGTCTGTTCTTCGGTTGCGNTTTTAGCCTCCGTAATAAAATAACCAATCACCTGGTACCTTGCTGATTTCACAGCGCAGGGTAAATCTGGTGATTGGCAATATTACACTTTTTTTATAACATCACTCTTCACTAGTCAAAGTAAAACGTTCAAGAGCCTTTTGCAATTCAACACCCATGTTCGCCAGTTCCTGTGATTGTGATGTTATTTCTTCCATTGATGCTGTCTGTTCTTCGGTTGCGCCAGATGCTTCTTCAGTTCCTGCGGCAGCTTCTTCAGCTACTGCGGCAATCTCATCAATGGCTTTTACCACGTTTGTTATACCACTTTGCTGCTGCTCTGAGGCAGCCGAGATTTCCTGTATCACATTAGCTACTTCCTGGGAGCCGACTGCTATGTTCTCAAGTGCTGTTAGTGCTTCATTAACGATCTTTGAACCTTCTTCAACCTCAGTGGTTCCAGATTCCATGGAAGTAACAGCTTTGTTTGTTTCGGACTGGATCTCCTTGATCAGGACAGCTATCTTGTCTGCGGCCTGCTTCGATTCTTCAGCAAGGTTTCGGACTTCATCTGCTACCACTGCAAAGCCACGTCCCGCCTCTCCAGCCCTGGCAGCTTCAATAGCAGCATTCAGGGCAAGAAGGTTAGTCTGGTTTGCAATGCCAGTGATCATTTCCACAATCTCACCAATCTCCTGGGAACGTCCACCGAGCTCTTTTACAACGTCACCAGATTCAATAACCACTTGTTGGATGTCATCCATCTTCACAGCTGCTTTGCCGGCAGCTTCACTACCTTCTTGTGCAGTCTTGCTGGCATTTACTGATATCTCTGCGGCAGATTGTGATTTCATTGTAATATCCCCTACAATTTCAGCCATATCCTCCATCGTCCTGGAAGTATTTCCAACCTGTATGGACTGACTCTGGGTTCCCTTTGCAATCTGCTGCACAGTTGAAGCTACCTGTTCAGTTGTGGCGTTCATCTCCTGGGAAGAGGATGCCAGTTGCTGGGCTGAAGAAGCTAATTTAACGGCAACGCTGGACGCTATTTGTATTGGTTCAGCCACTGCATTCAATGTATCATTCATGCCCAGAACAATCGTTTTGTAGGCACCTTCATGTTTGGAAGTATCAGCACGTTTGTACATCTCACCTTCCTTAACAGCTTCGGAGAGCATAGTGACATCATCTATCATTTCATTCATTGCATCAATACAGGTGTTGAGACTATTCTTTATCTCATTGAAATCTCCTTTGTATTCTTCAGTGATCTTCTCTGGCATGTCACCATTACTGATACGATCGATATATTTAGCAGCCTTTTTCAATGGTTCGATTACTGCATCCAGTGTATTGTTAAAGCCCTGGATAACATTCCTGAAGCCTTCGATCTGGTAGTTGTCCGGGTTGCCTCTTGCATCAAGATTGCCTTTAACAAATGCGGCTACAAGCTCTTCTACTTCGGCAACGGCCTGGTTCTCTTCAGATATATTGACAATATATTCCATACCACCAATGACATTACCATTAGTATCTTTGATTGGCGCGCCTGTGTACCGTATTGGAAGATGGCCTGAAGGCAGATTAGCAATAGTATCGCTAACAAAGATGCGATTTTCCTGAATGGCTTTTGCCACCCTGCATTCAGGGGTATTACAATGTAGTGAGTTGATAAGTTCATAACACTTCTTACTCATGCATCTCTCTGGGGTTCCGCCTACTGCTACAGCTCCTGCAGGGTTTATGTACTGCACGTTAAAATCCTTATCTATCACAATGACAGGTGTGGGTATGTTGTTTAGGTAATCAACTTTAATTTTGGCATCTTCCATAGCTAAATTGAAAAAATTCTTCATTTCTTCCATGGCTTTAGCCAGGGTCCCCATCTCGTCATTGGATGTGTTTGTAATCTCAACTGATAGGTCGCCATTTGCCATGCGCTTTGCCGCATCAAGCATTTCATCTACAGGTTTGGTGATACTGCGTGTGATGACAAAAGCCGTAAGAATTGCCATGATAAATCCAATTACAGACAATGTAACTAAATTAGTCTGAGCTTTACTGATGTCAGCAATGGCATCTCTATTGGCAGTATCCATTTCATTTTTTGCTGCATCTAATCCACTTACACCCATATATCCTACAATTATGAGCAGCCATACTACAATACCAAAACCAGCAAATAGCTTTCTACCAATTGGCATATCATTGATAGTATTTTGTAATGTCATATCTTTTCACCTTTATTTTTTATTATTTTTAATCCCATCCTTTGTAAAAAAGGAAGACATAAAGCCAAACAAATGGACTGAATCATGTTAATTAATCATCTTTGTTATCTTCATTTAATACTGAAAGTTCAATTCAACTCCGAAAGCCGTATTTACCGTCAAAAATGACAGTATAACAGACACACATTTTTCAGTTTCGATCCAAACCTTCACATATGTTTACTACATTCAGGGCATCATCATCATTATAACAATGATATGTTTTTAATATCTAATTTGCTACATATATATGTCTGTGTGTATGTGTGTATGTAACTGCATATGCAACTGCATAATTGAATTAATTATTAAATATTATGTATAAAAATACACGTGTAGAGTGTCGTTAAATAGTTCACGACAATCAAATTGAAAGTTAATTTACACAAAGTTAAGGTATAATAGAAAATATAAGTCCATCATATAATCGAACAATTATTAACAAAGTTGAATAATTATGCTTGATGAAATTGCTTTAAACAATCTTAAAATCTATTTGCGAAAAAGATTGGACTTGAATTTGAACCAATATAAGGACAAATATATTGAGCGAAGATTGAATGCAAGAATTAACATGACACATGTTGGTAACCTTGTGGGTTATCTTGCACTATTAAAGAAAGACCAGGAAGAACTCAATACCTTGAAGGATTTTCTTACTATCAATGTTACCGAGTTTTTCAGGAATATGGAAACTTTTGATGCTTTGAACAGGGATATTATACCTGCCATTATCAAAAGTAAAGAAAGCGGGAGCAGTAATACAATCAGGGTATGGAGTGCAGGTTGTTCATCAGGACAGGAACCTTATACCCTTGCAATTCTGTTTCTCGAAGCTTTTGAAAAATTAAGAAAAAATCACAGGTTGTTAATAATCGCTACTGATATTGATAAAAAAAGCCTCGAAAATGCTAAAAGTGGCAGATATGAAAGTAATATTATAGAAGGCATCCCAAAACACCTGCTCATCAAATATTTTGATAAAATGGGTGATGAGTATCAGGTAAAGCCTTTTGTACAAGACTGTATAAATTTCAAGTATCTTGACCTTGCATCAGATGATGGAAGTGATGTAGCTGGTATAGCTGCTTATGACCTGATAGTATGCAGGAATGTCATAATATACTTCAAAAAAGAACTTAAAAAATCATTATTCATGAGATTCTATACAAAGTTGCGAAAAAATGGCTATCTGGTTATTGGCAAGGGTGAATCCCTCAGTGGTGATGCAAAGACTCTTATGGAAGATGTAAACCTGTCTGAGCGTATATATCAGAAGACCAGATGACCACATTATGTATTTATTCCAAATTAGATANTTATGGAAGATGTAAACCTGTCTGAGCGTATATATCAGAAGACCAGATGACCACATCATGCATTTATTCAAGATTAGATGGTATATGTTTTTATAAGTACAATCTCATAATAGCAGTATCCAGACATTAGAGGAATGTAATGAAAATCAACGCATTTACTGTGGAAAATATTCCACTGATAACAAAAGACCATAATATTGCTAACATCATCTGTAGCCAGGCACAATTAGATGAGCATGATATCATTGTGGTTGCCTCAACAATTGTTTCCAAAGTTGAAGGCAGGATAATTAACCCGGATAGAATTACCCCCACACCTGAAGCTATCAGAATATCAAAACTGATAGATAATGACTCAAAGTTCGTTCAGGCTGTACTGGATGAGTGTACAGAAGTCATCCTGGAATCACCTATCTTCCTGGTGCGCCACACAAGCGGTAATATTTGCATTAACGCCGGAGTTGACCAGTCCAATGTGGAGGATGGACTGCTGCTGCTGCCCGTTGACCCTGATAGAAGTGCGAGGAAACTCAAAGAGGATATTTTCAAATTGACAGGTAAGCGGGTCAGTGTAATAATCACCGATACCAATGGCAGGGCATTTCGGGAAGGCCAGACCGGTATTGCACTGGGAGTGGCCGGTATCAGCACTCATCATGATTGGCGTGGGAGTACCGACCTCTTCGGCATTACATTGGAAGTGGCCAATGAAGCAGTGGTAGATGAGATTGCCGGATTTGCAAACTGCATGATGGGTGAAGGGGATTGGGGTACACCGGTGGTAGTAATAAGAGGGTTTGAACTATTGTCAGATGGTGATAGTATGGATGCCATGTACCGTACATCTGAGACTGATATTATCAGGAATGCACTGAAAAATTATAAATCGCGTCCTTAGATCAATACCTTCGCCAAATTTGTTGTGGACATAATATAGTTTTTGGGCTCATCACTGTTTTGTGTGGGTAGCTCTGTGCTTTAACCCATTTGTCAATTTCTTGCTTTCAACGATTGCCTTAACTGACATCTGTTGATCCATTCAATATTATGCTAGCGCTTAGCAGAAACATTCCGCTATCGGACACCGGCTAGGGTGTACTCCGCTCCACTGCCAACAAAATAACAGGATTGACCATGATATCATTTTTTTCAGATTAATGTTGTATGCAATTTAAGCATGACGAGTATGTCTAAATGTTAGTAATATTATATTCTGTTACAGACAGTCAAACAATATCAATATTTTCAAAAACCCAATCTTTGCGGCGTTCGCACCCTCTGCAGCGAGGCAAAAAAAACAAATCCCAACCCTCCTCTTACCCCACGTACCGCTCCAGCTCCTCCACAGTCAACAGCACCGGAACATCCCGCCCCCCCTCTCGCACATCATTACACGCCCGGGCCAGCAGATGCGGCTCAATGGACGCCTCCCCAAGAATATCAGGCTGGGAAAACACCTCCCTGGTACCGGCATCCATCAATATCTCCCCGTCCTTCATCACAATGGTCCTGCTCGCATATTCTGCCACCACGCCCATGTCGTGACTTATCAGGATTATCGTTTTTCCCGCTTCGTTCAACATCTTCATCCGGGCCAGGAACTTGTTCAGGTGTCCCCTGTCCTGCCCGGTGGTGGGTTCGTCCAGCACGATAATATCAGGTTCCATGGACAGTATGGAAGCCACCGCCAGCCTCTGCCTCTGGCCCCGGCTCAGTGAGTGCGGGTGACGGTCGCGGTAAACTGATAGTTCCATCATTTCCAGGGCCAGGTCTACCCTCTTATCTATATCATCAGGTCTTGATTGCCTGTTCTTAAGTCCGAAAGCCACCTCATCATGCACTGAGTCAGTGAAGAGCTGGTAGTCGGGATTCTGGAACAGGTACCCAACAGCCTGGGCCATTTCGGCCACGCCCCGCTTTCGTATATCCTGCCCACCCACCAGTATTCGTCCCGTTGTTGGCCTTACAAGTCCTATCAGGCAACTTAACAGGGTGGTCTTCCCTGAGCCGTTGGGCCCGATGAGAGCCACAAACTCGCCCTGTCCGATTTCCAGGTTAACCCCTTTCAATGCCCGGTGGCCGCCATGGTAACTGAACTCTACATTCTCAAATACTACTTGAGACGAATCCCTTAAATGTTGAGATGTCGCTGGTAATTGTTTAAAAGAGCCGTTGAGATTGCACAGGCCAGATACAATTTCCTGGTAGGATGGTCTTACCCCCAACATACTGGAAATGCGCATCAACTGGGGCAAATGAATGCCAATTCGTTCCAGGACATCAAGGTTCTGGCTGAAAATATCACAGGTATTCCCATCCAGGATAATCCTGCCCCTGTCCATCACAACCGACCTGTCTGCAAGCCC
>NKAJ01000243.1_pt1 | contig 14423 bp, 15 predicted proteins | sample 1556001 | NCBI WGS metagenome assembly NKAJ01 (sample SAMN06204642, study PRJNA360343) | marine sediment metagenome | isolation source: Jiulong cold seep at northern South China Sea | place: China: South China Sea, Jiulong cold seep | collected 2013-06 | reverse complement strand
AAATCTCCGTAGTTTATCAGCAACTCGCCAATGTCCAGTATCTGGGATATGGAACTCCTGACCTGATGAGCCTGTTCCATGGAATCCACCCTGAGCACATTACCATTGAACAGCCGTACAGTCGGACCTTCCAAACTGTCCACGGGAGCTATGCCCAGCGCCTTGCCCGGTCGTTCCACTTTAATCTGTGTGCCAGCTGCCAGGAAATNCCGTAGTTTATCAGCAACTCGCCAATGTCCAGTATCTGTGATATGGAACTCCTGACCTGATGAGCCTGTTCCATGGAATCCACCCTGAGCACATTACCATTGAACAGCCGTACAGTCGGACCTTCCAGACTGTCCACGGGAGCTATGCCCAGCGCCTTGCCCGGTCGTTCCACTTTAATCTGGGTGCCAGCTGCCAGGAAATCATCCATCAGTACCATGGTGGCAGGGCTGGTACCTCCGCCCGCAAAGCTGGTGTTCCTGCTGCGTCCATACCTGAGCCTGAAACCTCCTGGCCTGGATGGATATGAAAACACGGGCCTGCCAGCAATCAGGTCTTGCAGGTACTTGTCCTTGGGTTTGACCTTTACACCGTCTTTATCATCTGCGTCATCGTCTTTTTTTCCGCCACTAATGAACGTATCCAGCCAGTCCCAGCCGTCCAGTTTGAGGTTGGTCACATGTTTTTTTATTTTCGGCGCTTTTAAGGCCAGGCCTTCGGCCATAACCAGACACATCCCCCCCCTAACCCTGTTTGTGGGGATTCGGGGCAGGTCCCTGTGACCATCTACTTCCGCATCCTCGGTGGGTTCCCCGTCTATACATACGGGACAGTTTTCCACAATAAGTCGAATCTCTTCCTCACTCGGAGTATATTGCAGGCTTGCTACACGTCTGTATAACTGTACCTCTTCCACATACCTGTCAACTTCGTTCTTGGTGGGTATGTACCTGCCAATATCCATGCTTCTCCTGACAAAATCGGCAACCAGTACCGAAAGTGCCTGTGCAGTACCGCCTGCACTCCTGATGGGGCCAGCATAATATATCCTTACAAATCTTGAACCATCAGCATTGGTTTCGATATCCACCCGGTCAATACCTTCAATGGGTGCCGCCACCACGCCCTCGGTAAGCATCGCCACAGACACCCTTACAGCGGCATCCAGGGCCTGGGTCTCAGAGTCAAAGGGCTGCACCTTGCCGGTAGCCACATCCACACCAATATGCAATGCTGCCTCTTCCCGGCTCATATCCTTTTCCAGTTCCCTGATACGCGGCGCCACTCCCTCAATGCCGATAAGTTTTTCCACCCTGTCTGCAAGGTCCTGGGCCAGGGGTATCTCAATATTGGGTTGGGGGTCAAGTCCTTTACTTCTGGCCTTTGCTGCAATCTCAATGGCAGAATTGAGTTTAGATTCCATTAACGTGAAGTATTCTTGCATACTTTGGCTTGCAGCTATTTTTTTCATGAGGACCTCTTTTCAGTATGAAGAATTGATTTCATGTTAAATAATAGTATATTATGAGATATAATACTAAGGAAATATATAACAAAACTGTTAAATTAGATAGGCTACTTAAAGTAACTTGAATTAAATATTATTATTCGAATTAACTATTTATATTATAACTAAAATATGTAAGTAAAACAATAAAAAGATGTGATATTTATGAGACATTCAGAAATGAGAGTTTTCGATGACCATGACCTTGAATTTATTGACATTCTGCGCAACCTTAACATATCGCGTAACGTAGCTTCAACACTCGCTTATCTTGCAAATGTCGATGAAGCAACATCAAAAGACCTTGAACTGGGTTCAGAACTCAGGCAGCCCGAAGTAAGCATTGCCATGCGGGAATTGAGGACCTATGGATGGCTGGAAGAGAGGGAGATTAAAAAAGAAGGCAAGGGTAGGCCTATGAAGGTATATAAACTAGCTGTTCCCATGAATGAAATCGTTTTACATCTTGAAGAAAAAACCAAAAAGGAAGCTGAGAAAACCCTGTTTAATATTGAAAAGCTAAAAGGTATCAACTTTCAAAAATAAAATGTAATGAATGTTATGACCGTTCTTTACATTATGATTTTTTTTAAACAAACACTGTAACTGTATATATTCAAGTAGATCCAACCAAAAGGGAGGATTTTCCGGAAATGTTAAATCGCAACCGGTCGAAACGCAATATATTTAATATAATCCGTGAAATAGGTTCATCCTAATAACCTATACTTTTAACGCAGGATGCCTTATGGACCACTGGATATCATCTGAACCACCAGCATTTAACGCAGAACGTCCCTTATTTTTATGTGTCCTTTCAAATACCGATACTGCAAAGATCCCAGGTATTTCAGCAGCAGGCAGGTCACCTGATGTCATCGCCTATACCCCGGCAGCGGATGCTGAACTGGTAACATTTGGCAGGACTATTTGCAATACTGAACCTCCCATGACCGGCAACAGTCCGACACCTGCTGTGATTACACGTGCAGCCATGCAGCTTACAGATATACCTTTTATGTTCATTAACAGTGGTCTGCACATACGTCCCCGGATACCCCTGCTGGATGTGGGCGCAAAACCCGGCGGCGACATCAGGAATGGCAATGCGGTTCAGGATGCAAGACTGATATATGACAACTCACTGGAACTGGGACGCCAGATAAGGCGCATTTCCGACTTCGTGGTGATTGGTGAAAGCGTACCTGGCGGCACGACTACTGCCATGGCTGTATTGCAGGCAATTGGTATTGATGGCAGGGTGAGCAGCAGTCACCTGCAAAATCCTGTTGATATAAAACAGCAGGTAGTGGCACAAGCCCTTGATAGGTCAGGTATTTCTTTTGGGGGGCTGTCAAATGAACCTATGCGCGCTATAGAATGTATCGGTGACCCCATGATGGCGTGTGTATGTGGTCTTCTGGATGGGTTAAAAGATACTACATCAGTATTGGCAGGAGGCACCCAGATGATGGCAGTCCTGGCACTTATTAAACTTTTAGGTATAACAAACAATGTGTCCATTGCCACCACAAAATATGTGGCACAGGATGAGACTGCCAGTTTCCTGGATACGGTATCGACACTGGGATATGCAGCACATATCGTAGATCCGGGTTTTGACCAATCAAGGAACCAGGGACTTAGAATGTACGAGTCAGGTGTAGTAAAAGAAGGCGTTGGTGCCGGCGGTGCAATGTTTGCTGCAGGTATGATGGGAATCGGTCAGCGGGAGTTAAGGGAAAAGGTAGAAGAAATCTGTGACCAGTTGTTTTAGGTATAAATAATACTGTGCCACATCGTTTAAGGCTGTTTGAAGCGGCCTAAAGTTGTTTAAGGTTATTTAAGGTTATTTAAGGTTATTTAAGGTTATTTAAGGTTGTTTAAGGCCATTCAGGGCTATTCCAGGACATTTTTTTCAATATCCTGGGCTAGAGCAGTCATCTTCTCATGCCAGGCATTGATATTGTCCTGTACCATGTCCTTTAACTTACAAGGGTCAAGTGCCTTGTAGATGTAAAAATATCCACCGCCTTCTATTGTCTTTGTCTCCCGGTAGACCAATCCGCACGACATAAGATTTTGAAGTGCCCGGTAAGCAGTACTACGTTCCCTGTGTAATAATTCACCGAGTTCTTCCGCAGTCCTGGGACCTTCCTGTACCAGCAGACGATATGTTTCAAGGTCCAGGGTTTTCAATCCAAGCACGCATTTGGCAATATCACTGCAATTGAAATTCCCATGTATCATTTCAGGTATTGAACTGGGCATTTTTTATCCTCGATATTATTTGATTGTCCGGTTTAGTGGTAAATGTTAAATACAATATTGTACAGTTTGTACAAAACCATTGTATTTGGTCACATATATAGTTTATTGATGGTATAAATGGAAAAAGACGGGTATGTAGTGGTTCACAGCTGCCGCAAATGCGGTAAGTGTGATAATATCTGCCCAACAGGTGCCCTGTACCGGGTGGATGGTGAGGCTCGGATAGATTATGATAAATGCACACTGTGTGGCAAGTGTATCGAGATATGCCCTAACAAAGCACTTGTCTATCTGGAATGATGTGACAGGGCTGTTAAACAACCTTCCAGTGTACCATTTCCGGTTATGTCAGGTGTGACACTCTGGCTTTCCATGACATCAGCACATTTTGGACCAATAGCTACCACAATTTTACCGTCCAGTTCTTCAGCTGCTACTCCTGCCAGTGTGAATGACTTGCCGCTGGTGAAGATTACGGCATCCACAGCTGGCAAGATTTTATTAAATTCATGACCTAATGGCAAAAGCCGGTATGCTATGCCTTCGACTACCTGTGCACCCAGTGAAGTGAGCGACTCCACAAGTTGCGGGTTGGTAACATCAGGCCGTACCAACCCCACGGTCTTACCTTTGATGCGGGACCCGAGGTGGGATGCGAAGTGGTCAGAGGAATATGAGCGAATGGTCTCGCAGGTGAACCCCTTATCCCTGACAGCATCGGCAGTTTTTGGACCAACAGCTATCATGATAATGCCATCAGGCACCTTTTTGCNCCGTACCAACCCCACGGTCTTACCTTTGATGCGGGACCCGAGGTGGGATGCGAAGTGGTCAGAGGAATATGAGCGAATGGTCTCGCAGCTGAACCCCTTATCCCTGACAGCATCGGCAGTCTTTGGACCAACAGCTATCATGACAATGCTATCAGGCACCTTTTTGCATTGCTCGAAGAAATATTTGACGCCCATTGTACTTGAAAATGTCAAGAAGTGGACATCTCCCCCAGCCACTTTTGCACACAGTCCGTTCAATGAATCCTGGTTCTGGACAGGTGCAGTCTTCATAGTTGGAACCAGTACAGCCTCATGACCGAACCGGGCAAAGAGTTCATGAGTACCTTTAGACTTTTCTTCAAGACGGGTCACTGCAATTTTCATTAGATTCCATATCTTCAATATATGATTTAACAGCTTCCAAATGTGTTGTGATGCCTTATCAAAAAATTTATATCCATTATGCCCGGTTTCTGTACCCGAATGGTAACNTATCCATTATACCCGGTTTCTGTACCCCGAATGGTAATAGTAATGAACATAAAAATAAATATAAACCTAAAATTAACCAGAAGCATTTACATCAATGNCAGTAATGAACATGAAAATGAACATAAACCTAAAATTAACCAGAAGCATTTACATCAATAATAGAGGGATTCCGGCATGAATCTCAGTCTGCTCATATTTAGCATAGTGGCAGGGTTTTTGCTTGGCGTGGTCAGCGGACTGATACCCGGTATACATACCAACACCTTTGCTTTCATTTTAGCAGCTTTTGCTCCATGGCTGCTTGAGTTAGGCTTATCCCCGTTATGTATTGCTGCCACTATTGTTTCAGCTTCGCTGACACATACATTTATTAACATCATTCCATCTGTTTTTTTGGGTGCACCTGAGGCAGATACTTCACTGGCAGTGCTTCCCGGACATAGGTTGCTTCTGGATGGTTTTGGTGCCGAGGCGGTAAGGCTGTCCGCATTGGGGAGTGCTGGTGCGGTATTAGTATCACTGGTATTGATGCTGCCGCTTTCAGCATCTTTTGCTGTCATGTATCCATTGTTGGATAGGTATATGGGGTGGATACTGCTGGGTGTGGTGCTGGTATTGATATATACCGAGAAGGGTGAGGTGATAGAAGGGCAGGGTTCACTGGTCCGCTTGAAATACAGGGCGTTTGCAGCAATGTTATTCTTGATGTCAGGATTGCTGGGTCTCATGGCCTTTGAGTCGCAGACGATGATGGACCCTGTAATCACCATAGGGGAGCCTTCGATACTGATGCCATTGTTCAGCGGCCTGTTCGGGGCTTCGATGCTTGTCATCAGCATGATGACCGACACTATGATTCCCGCTCAGGTAAGTTCCAGACTGGTGTTGTCCCGGAGACGCATATTGCGGGGAACCATCATCGGCAGCACTGCCGGGGCATTTGTGGCATGGTTGCCTGGGATAACAGCTGCAGTAGCCACGGTATTGGCCCGACTTGGGGTGAAGGAGGATTATGCGGATGAAGATTCCGGCCGGGAGTTCATAGTATCTATTTCAGGTGTCAACACTGCTAATGCAATTTTTGGCTTGATAGCGCTTTACGTGATCGGCAAGACCCGCAGCGGGGCTATGGTGGCAGTGGCGGATATAATGGGTGGTGCACACCTGGATCTGGATACTCTTGGCCTTTTATTGATTATCATTGTCGGTGTATCCATTGCAGCGTATTTTGCGACCATCTTCCTGGGCGACAGGATATTGACCATAGTGACCAGGATAAATTACCGGAGGCTGTGTATGGTGATTCTGACCGGGCTGACTGGAATGGTGTTCCTTTTTTCAGGCTGGTTCGGGCTTGTGGTATTCGGGATGGGTGTACCTATTGGAATGCTTGCGCCTTACCTGAAGGTTAGGCGGAGCCATGCTATGGGTGTGCTGCTGTTGCCACTGCTGGCATTCTATTTCTAAAAAAAGCATAGGATACTCTTATTAATTTTAAAAACATCTTTAATAATATTCAGTGAGCGTGTAGCCANGATGGGTGTACCTATTGGAATGCTTGCGCCTTACCTGAAGGTTAGGCGGAGCCATGCTATGGGTGTGCTGCTGTTGCCACTGCTGGCATTCTATTTCTAAAAAAAGCATAGGATACTCTTATTAATTTTAAAAACATCTTTAATAATATTCAGTGAGCGTGCCGAACATGTATGATATATCCGAACTTATTGCTTTCACCATTCAGCAATGGTTGTCTTTCATAGACCCGGTTACCTATGATTTTTTGGAAAAATTCGGTCTTTCTGCAATTATCGGTATCCTCATTGGAATAGAGCGGGAACGTAAATCAGAAGGTAAAGACATATTTGCAGGGGCCAGGACCTATACTATAGCCTCCATATCAGGCATGATAGGCACATACATTGCCATAAACCAGGGTGTGTACGAGATATTATACATCACTATGGTCTTTTTTGTGATTATAGCCGCCATCATGATATACATAAAAAATGTTGTGTACCGGCAGATTGGAACCACTGGTGGCGTCACAATGTACTTTGTGTTTCTTATGGGTGTGATGGTGGCTTTTGACTATTATCTTTTTGCCATAATGGGTGCCGTAGCTGTTACATTCTTGCTGGTTGAAAAAGATACGCTCAGGGATTTTGCAACTAATTTAAACCAGAATGAAGTAACCAATGCGGTCCAGTTTTTAATTGTTATATTTATCTTGTTCCCTATCACCCCCAACACCACGGTACTGGAGGTACTGAATCCAAGATATACTCTGGGCATAGTAGTAATGGTCGCTTCTATCAGTTTTATCAGTTTTCTGCTGATGAAAAAGACCGGTACTGAACGAGGTATACCTCTATCAGGTTTCATTGGCGGACTTGTCAACAGTGAAGCCACAACCGGTTCACTTGCAGCACTATCTAAAAAAAAGGACAATCTGGTAGATACCAGTTACCAAGGCATAGTGCTATCAAATGCAACTATGCTTATACGCAACCTTATAATTGCTCTTATCGTGGACCCGACCGGACAGGTCCTGAAATTTATGCTCCCACCCCAGCTGGTTATCATTGCTGTGAATATAGGTATGGTTATTAAGAAAGGCAGGCCGCAGCCAGATGGCAAAGAATCGCTGGATATTGAATCCCCATTTGCTCTCAAACCTGCTTTTAAGTTCGCATTCGGGTTCACCCTGCTCATACTTGTCTCCCATTACCTGAACCTGTGGTTTGGCAGTACCGGTGTATTTTTTGTGGCATTGGGTGGGCTTGTAAGTTCTGCAGCGGTCACTGCATCAGTAGGAGCACTTGCATTGGGTGGTTCGTTATCACCATCAACAGCAGCACTTGTGGCAGTACTGGCATGCGTGGTCAGTACCTCGAATAAGATACTGCTTGTGAAATGGTCAGGTTCGGATGAATTGGAAAAGAAGATAAAGGGTAGTTTCCTTATCCTGATAGGTGTGGGCGCAGCTGCATTGGTGTTATGGGCACTTGTTCTGCCTTTAATTGGTGGCATATTTTAATGGCCCACATATTTGTGGATGTTCTATTCATGTCCTGCAGTAGAATAGAGCAAAGCATATGTGTCAGGCTGGCCCAAAACTCACGTAAAGTAACAAATTTTCAAATTTGAATTTTTCAGGAATGTATATGCTTAAATAACCATAAACCCACATTCCACCATGAACGAAGGCAATACCAGGAAAAACATTAAACCAGGATTAAGCGTAGGAATTGTACTAAAACAAGACCAGAGGAGTGGGAAAATAACCCAGGGTATTGTAAATAGAATCCTGACAAACTCTTCCAATCATCCACATGGAATTAAGGTTCAATTAGAAGATGGTCAGGTAGGAAGAGTGAAGGAAATCCACACAACAGTTGCAGAATAAGCCGCCTAAACTGACTAAACCAACTAAATCATTAGCCGCCCTTTTTGCCAGTCATTAATTATCATGACTGCAGCCCTTGTCTCATCAACCTCACCTTTCTTCTTCAAAAAGTTCCTCTGCCTGCCAATCAGTTCAAGCACCTCATAAGAATTCTCCTCCTCTATTGTGACATGATAGAAAGATTCCAGGGCTGTTTTATTTTCACCGCACAATTTCTCAATAATCTTCAAAGCCACGCCGATTGGGTCCTGCAGGTGAGTTGAATCTTTTACTGCAAGCAGTCCCTGAATAGTCTCGTCATTCTCGTCAAAAGGAATCACTCCGGGCGTATCAATGAACTTTATACGGGAACCCGCTTTAATATGCTGCACGCCCTTTGTATGTCCGGATATTGAGGATGTACCAGCACTGTGTTTCCCTGTCACGGCATTGACCACCGATGACTTGCCTGTGTTGGGATATCCAAGGGAACCGACCAGTATTTCGCGCCCTCTTATGTTGGCGGTTTCAAGTATCTTGTGCCGCAACATTGTTGTCCCGAACCTGTCCTTACTGGACACAAAGACCGTGGGTGCAATTTTTGACAGCCGGGATTTGGTTTTTTCAAGTTTTTCCTTTGATACAAGGTCGCATTTGTTAAGGACTATTATGAACGGCTTCTTTGCACGTGCTATATCACGCTCAACCTCGCTGTTTCGTGTCTCGTCAGGAAACCGGGCATCAACGACTTCAAGAAGGACATCAGCTTTTTTTATTACAGCTTTTACTATCCTCTTGTAACTTGCCATGATGTGTGGTATGGTGCATGAGGATATAAGGATGTATCGTGAGATGGGAACTATTGTGATAGAATTCCCATGCAATAGCCTCGATAACCAGCCCATCCATTCGGGACTAAACTGGTAGATGGGATGATTGATGTAAAACTACCTGTTAATCGGTGCTAACAACATCAAATAAAATAAGAAGATATGCGCCGGTAAAACCACACAATACCGGCGCAAAAATGTATCAAAGCCTAACTTACCTTAATAGAACGGTTATCAGACTTATCATACTGGAAAATCACTTCCAGCACACCATTCTTATAAGTGGCCTCTGCCGAATCAGGTAGCACCTTGGCAGGCAGTTCCACATGCTCGGAATACTTCCTGTCCTCGGTAAGTGCCCTGATATCCAGCGTAGTCCCGTTAGAATCAAGGGTAATGTCCTTCTTGGAAACACCCGGCATCTCAACCACCACATGAAGCGAGTCCTCAGCCTCCATGATATCGATAAGGGGCTTCCTCATGCCCCCCTCCATTTGCTGGGAGTAGGCTGCCAACTCATCTGGCAATCCGGTAGCAGAACGCAGGTCCACATTCCCAAACTCCCTGATCTCAGGGGGCTCGTCACCTCTCTGGGTCATGGAAAAGCCCCACACCATGGGTTCACCATTTGCACCTTCACCCGCTTCAAGCCTTGAATTCAACATGTTTCCAAGCATCTCGTCAATCTCTTCAAAGATGTCTTCAAACATGTCCCTTCTTCGTCTGTCCCTCATTGTTATTCACCTCATTAATTTAATCTGCATTCTCATGCGTATATTCCAAGTTTCTCTTCAGCCTCAGCTTTTGCACCCACGGTGGCATACCTGGCAAATTCCTGGGCCACCTTCTCATAGTCCTGGAGTTTATTCCTGGACGTAGTAGGCTTCACCCGGGTCATTGCCCTGTCGAAATGATCCATGGTGATTATGATAGAAGTTGAAACTTCCTTTGCCATTTCCCTCTCCATACCAGGGGTGATTACCTCTCTCAGCGCCATGATAGACGCCTCGCGGCAGATAGCCTCGATATCTGCTCCTACGTAACCGTCAGTCATCCTGGCCAGTTCGGTCAGGTCAACCTTTTCATCCAGCGGCTTGCCTTCCACGTGAATCTTGAATATGGCATTCCTGGCTTCGGCATCAGGCGGTGTGATATACACCAACCGGTCCAGCCTGCCGGGACGCAGCAGTGCCGCATCCACCATATCAGGCCGGTTGGTAGCCGCAATCACCAGCACATCCTTGAGGTCTTCCATACCATCCATTTCTGTCAGCATCTGGCTGATGACCCGTTCGGTCACATGACTGTCAAAACCGGCTCCCCTGGTAGGTGCAATGCTATCCACTTCATCAAAGAAGATAACAGTAGGACTGGCCTGTCTTGCCTTCCTGAACACCTCGCGCACAGCTTTTTCACTCTCGCCCACGTATTTGCTCAACAGTTCAGGACCTTTGATGCTGATAAAGTTGGCCTCGCTTTCGTTGGCCACAGCCTTTGCCAGCATGGTCTTGCCTGTACCAGGCGGCCCGAAAAGCAATAAACCCTGGGCCGGTCTGGTATCAATCGCCTCGAAAGCTTCAGGGTACTTGAGCGGCCATTCCACAGCCTCAACAAGTTCTTGCTTTACGGCGTCCAGTCCGCCGATATCACCCCATTTCACCTGGGGTACCTCAAAGAATACTTCCCTCAATGCCGAAGGTTCAATGTTCTTCAATGCATCTTCAAAGTCAGTAGTGGTCACTATCAGTTTGTCCAGCGCCTCATCAGGTATTTCCTCATCAATGTTTATCTCTGGAAGGAACTTGCGCAATGCGTGCATGGCAGCTTCCTTGCCCAGTGAGGACAGGTCAGCGCCAACAAACCCGTGGGTACGGTCGGCTATCATCTTAAGTTTGCCGTCATTATTTCCTTCACCTTTTAGTTCGGATGTGAGCGGCATACCACGTGTGTGCACCTGGAGAATCTCCAGCCTGCCATTCGCATCCGGGATACCTATCTCTATCTCACGGTCAAACCTGCCGCCCCGGCGTAGTGCCTCATCAATGGAATTGGGCCTGTTCGTAGCAGCGATGACAATGACCTCGCCTCTGTTTTTCAACCCATCCATCAGGCTGAGCAGCTGGGCAACTACCCTGCGCTCTACTTCACCAGTAACCTCGCCCCGCTTGGGAGCGATACTATCTATCTCATCAATAAATATGATGGTGGGGGCATTCTTTTCAGCCTCATCAAAGATGTCCCTGAGATGCTTTTCACTCTCACCGTAATACTTGGATACAATCTCCGGACCGCTGATGGACACGAAATTAGCATCGGTCTCGTTAGCTACTGCCTTGGCTATCAGGGTCTTGCCCGTGCCTGGCGGCCCGTGGAGTAGTACGCCTTTTGGCGGTTCAATTCCCAGTTTCTGGAATAGTTCCGGATGGCGCAATGGAAGTTCTATCATCTCCCTGACAAGTTCTATCTCGCGTCTCAAACCTCCGATATCCTCATATGTGGTATGTGGTGCACCGATAAGTTCGCTCTGGTTGACAACCTCTTCCTTGAGGTGAATTGTAGTGCTCTTACCCACGAACACCGGACCAGTGGGCTGTGTGGTCACCACAACAAAATTCAATGGATTGCTGACCGTCTCAATCCTTATCTGTTGTCCTTTCTTGATAGGCCTGCCTTCCAGCAGCCTGTGAATGTACTGTGCTCCTCCCACCATCCTGACGGNCGCGTCTCAAACCTCCGATATCCTCATATGTGGTATGTGGTGCACCGATAAGTTCGCTCTGGTTGACAACCTCTTCCTTGAGGTGAATGGTCGTGCTCTTACCCACGAACACCGGACCAGTGGGCTGTGTGGTAATCACAACAAAGTTCAATGGATTGCTGACCGTCTCAATCCTTATTTGCTGTCCTTTCTTGATGGGCCGCCCTTCCAGCAGCCTGTGAATGTACTGTGCTCCTCCCACCATCCTGACGGCCTGGGTGGGTGCAAGAGTGACCCTCTTTGCTTCCTTAGCCTCTGCCTTTTTGATCATTACTTTATCATCCAGGCTCACCCTGGCGTTATTCCTGATATTGCCGTCAATCCTTAACACCTCCTTACCCCTGTCCTCAGGGTAAGCAGGCCAAACAATAGCATAGGTGGTGTCCTTACCATTGATCTCTATGTAGTCGCCGCTTACCAGTTCGAGCTCTTCCATCTTTTCACGCTCGATACGGGCGATATCACGCCCCACATCCCTGTGATGGGATTCTGCGACCCTGAGTGTTAATTCTTTGGCCATTTTTTATTTCTCCTTTGTTTTAGTACACGAAGTATAACTTTATGTACTCAAGTTAATCCGACCGAAGGGAGGATTTTCTTGTTCTGTAATTGTAACTTAATTATAGTGATATATCTATTATCCATCTTATATATCATGTTCACCCATCTATCAGCGTTAACAATTCTCTATTGTTAATCTGCCGTTCGTTTATTACACCACGCTCGATCAATGACTGGATCTGCGTTTCAATGAAGTATTCAGGAAGTCCCAGATTCATGGACAGGGAACGCCTGTTCTGGGGTTCCCTTATTACTGTCATCAATATGTCAGCTTCCAGATGGTCTTGTGCCACCTCACGGAGCCAATCGATGCACTGTGCCATGACATCTGACATCTCGCCTTCGAGGTTACGCTGTTGGTTTGCCAACCCCCGCCTCCTTGATTCCAATTCAAAGAGTTTTCGGTTCAGTTCTTTCAGGGCATCTACGGCCTTTGGTTCATCTGCCTGGGCAGGGAATGGTTCCTCTACTCCATCCCCTGACGGATGCTGATGGACCGTACTTGTTTCTACTGTATAGGAGTATGGCGACACAAACACTTCCAGTTTCAGATTTTCTGTTATCTGGTAATATTTCCGCCGCTTTTCGTTAGTATCTGCACGTATCATGCCAATCTGCTCAAGCATATCCAGGTGTCCCNATCCCCTGACGGATGCTGATGGACCGTACTTGTTTCTACTGTATAGGAGTATGGCGACACAAACACTTCCAGTTTCAGATTTTCTGTTATCTGGTAGTATTTCCGCCGCTTTTCGTTAGTGTCTGCACGTATCATGCCAATCTGCTCAAGCATATCCAGGTGTCCCAGAACCGCTTTGGCTCCAAGCCCGATACGTTCGGTTATCTCACCGACGTAGCAGGGCCTGGAGGCAAGTAGTTGGAGGATTTTCCTGCGGTTTTCGTTTCCCAGTATGTCAAGCAGTTGAGTCGATTCCATAGACCTGTTCATCCTGATGTTTACTTGTTGTTAACGCAATGTTAGTAACACACTGTTAGTAACATCATGTTACTAACCAATAGTTAGGGTTTATTATACATAAACTTTGCGCACACATTGGTTTTGTTTATAAATTACATCTTGTGTAAAAAGTCATGAATCTATGTATCAAGTCGGGATATGTTACGATTTTTAAAACAAAGCCATTGAGATGTGCAATTTCAATTCGTCAACGACCTCCGACCAGATGTCGGAGGCATCTTAAGGGTGCATAACTAATATTAAAATAATTCAAAATTATTATGTAATATCAACCTAAAGTGGGAATAATGATCAAAGTTAACTTCACCAATCATGCTAAAGATATGCTAAAAGAAAGAAAATTTACAGAAGAAGGAATCATATCGGCTTTGATCGAACGAGATTGGTCAGAAGATGATGAAATTGAAACTGAAATTTGGTATGCTTTTAAGAAAATTGGTGAAAGGGTTTTAAGAGTTGTTGTTAAAGGAAGAGAAGAACCATATATTATAATAACAATGTTTTATGATAGAAGATTGAGGAATCGAAAATGAGAATTAAGGTTGATTTAGAAAGCGATGCACTTTACTTTAGAATTAGCGAGGATGCAATCGAGGAAAGTGAGGAAATAAATAAAGGTCTCATTGTCGATTATGATATAAATGGAAGTGTAGTAGGGATAGAAATCCTCAATGTAAAAAATAAGTTCAAATTGGAAGATTTAACTGGGCTCAAATTAGAAATGCCTACAGTCGGAAAGGCAGAGGCATAAGAGAAAATACTTCGCTTATTTACCTCTGGCTTTTTTTATAACTACTAATATTGTGCCCATTTTGCCATATCTTTACGCTGCACATAATTTTCAATCCCGGTAGAGTAAAGAAGTGGCTTTCACCACCC
>NKAJ01000397.1_pt1 | contig 14460 bp, 17 predicted proteins | sample 1556001 | NCBI WGS metagenome assembly NKAJ01 (sample SAMN06204642, study PRJNA360343) | marine sediment metagenome | isolation source: Jiulong cold seep at northern South China Sea | place: China: South China Sea, Jiulong cold seep | collected 2013-06 | reverse complement strand
GCGGCTTCATGAGGATGCTTCGAATCTTATCAGGGATGAGCCTGGGAGGGCGGCCCGTTTGGTGGCTGAAATGGTTGAGGTGGTGGATGAGGATTTTATCAGGGAGGTTTACCAGATCTCTCCCCGGTACTGTGCTGCGCTTCCGAGGGAATATATTGAGTCTGCTATGGCGTTTGTGCCGGTGCTCAGGAAGTTGGGTTATATTGGACAGGAATTGGAAGAGGATGACATTTTTGACACCTCTTTGATAGAGGCATTCCATAGTGGCAAGCAACATTATTTATTGTGAATTTCTTCTCGACTGTGTGGCTGCGATAACAGTTGTTATGGTACAGGGCATTTGCAAATGGTGACATCCTTAGGGGAGATCCAGAATGCTGGATATACAAGCCGGATTGATATGGATTGTGTACTGTTTTCCATCATTTGAAGGATACACAAGGTTTTTTAAGTAGCAATGCATCTATGGGGTGTAATCCAAACACCGCACCCATAATACATTGGGTGGCGTCGGACACACGGTCCAAGGCTATGGGAAATGGTCCTATCGGAGGATAATATATGGCAAAAAAGAAAGATAATACTGAAGCAGATGAAATTAAACATATTGTACGTGTCGCTAACACTGATCTTGAGGGAAAAAAGAGCGTACAATATTCACTTACAGGCATAAAGGGTATAAATCGACGTTCAGCTCGAATTATTTCTGACTTATCCGGCGTGGACCCCACGGCAACTATTGGATATCTGGAAGATGAACAGATCGAGGCCCTGAAAAAAACTGTCGATAATATCGAAAGTATCCTGCCAACATGGATGTTGAACAGGCGCAAGGATCCTTTAACTGGTGATGATAAGCATATTTTCGGCACTGATGTATTGCTTGTTAAAAGAGAAGACCTGAACACACTCAAAAAGACCCGTTCATATAAAGGTATAAGGCACGAGCGCGGGCATAAAGTGAGAGGTCAGAGAACCCGGTCTACTGGTAGAAGGGGACTCAGTGTGGGTGTTAAGAGGAAATCACGATAGGCGGTGACAAGCATGGGATATCCAGGTAAGAACACTAAATCATACGAGACCCCCAAGCATCCATGGCAATCTGTCAGGATGACGGAAGAACTTGAATATTTAAAGTCATACGGGCTGAGAAATAAACGTGAGGTATGGAAAGCCCAGAGTATTCTTCGAAATTACCGCCGCTCAGCCATGGAACTGTTGGCAGAGACTACAGAAGGCGAATTGACTGGCCATAAAAAACAGATGAGTGAAGACATACTGAACAGGCTCAAGCGGTATGGTATTCTCTCAGCAGAGGCTGAACTTGATAATATCCTTGCACTGGACACCAAGAGTTTCCTGGACCGCAGGCTCCAGACCCAGGTGTACAGGCAGGGTTTTGCTAACAGCCTGAAACAGGCACGTCAGTTCATTACACACGGCCATATCACAGTGGGCGATAAGAAGATAACGATTCCCAGTTATTTGGTGACGAAGGATGAGGAACTTACGATAGGTTACTACGTGAACTCACCAATGCAAAAAGAGAATCATCCGGAACGTCCGGTAGAGATCGTTAAGCGAGAGATCCAGCAGATCAAGGAAGTACAGGATGACCGCAGACGAGGCAAGCGCAGAGGCCGCAGATAAGCCTTAATATAATTATTTGGAGTATGAGATTATGACAGACGGAAAATGGGGAGTTGCCCATATACAAGCATCATTCAACAACACCATAATCACCATAACCGACGTGACCGGAGCTGAGACCATCGCCAAGATAAGCGGTGGTATGGTGGTCAAGGCAGCCAGGGATGAGAGTTCACCTTATACTGCGATGCAGATGGCGAACCAGCTGGCTGAAAAGCTCATTGACAAGGGTATATTGGGTATTCATGTCAAGGTCAGGGCACCGGGTGGTAACAAACAGAGAAGTCCGGGTCCAGGAGCCCAGGCAGCCATACGGGCATTTGCCAGGGCGGNTGGGTATTCATGTCAAGGTCAGGGCACCGGGTGGTAACAAACAGAGAAGTCCGGGTCCCGGAGCCCAGGCAGCCATTCGGGCTTTTGCCAGGGCGGGTATCAGGATAGGCCGGATTGAAGATGTCACACCTATACCACACGACGGAACCCAGGCTAAAGGTGGACGCAGGGGCCGAAGANGTGGTATGGTGGTCAAGGCAGCCAGGGATGAGAGTTCACCTTATACTGCGATGCAGATGGCGAACCAGCTGGCTGAAAAGCTCATTGACAAGGGTATATTGGGTATTCATGTCAAGGTCAGGGCACCGGGTGGTAACAAACAGAGAAGTCCGGGTCCAGGAGCCCAGGCAGCTATACGGGCATTTGCCAGGGCGGGTATCAGGATAGGCCGGATTGAAGATGTCACACCTATACCACACGACGGAACCCAGGCTAAAGGCGGACGCAGGGGCCGAAGAGTATAAGAGAGGCAGAGGATGGAAGTAGATATTATAGAGTTATCTGATGACAAAGCCAGATTCGTGCTTAAAGGTGTTAATCCAGCTATTGCCAATGGGCTGCGTAAAAGTATGCTCTCAGAAGTCCCTACAATGGCGATAGATTATATTAACATCTACGACAACACGTCCGTGCTGTTCGATGAGCAGCTGGGTCTGCGCATGGGGCTCATTCCCCTCATCACTGACCTTGATTCATATGTATTGCCTGATGAGTGCGACTGTCAGGGCGAGGGTTGTACCAAATGTCAGCTTACTCTGAACCTGAGTGCAGAAGGCCCCATTATGGTGTATTCAGGTGATATTCAGTCCAGTGATCCTAAGGTTGGCGTGGCAGAAGATAGGATTCCTATCGTTGAATTGAAAGAGCGGCAAAAGCTGGTGCTTGAGGCTGTTGCCAAACTTGGTACCGGGCGCAAACATGTCAAATACCAGGCAGGTGTAGCATGTGGTTATAAGAATATGCCAGTGTTTACATTCAGTGAAAGCTGTGATGCGTGCGGTAAGTGCGTGGAGGAATGTCCCAGGGAGATCCTGAGGATAGAAAATAATGAAGTCATTGTCAAGGACCCATTGCAATGTATCCTGTGCAAACTTTGTGTGGATGCCTGTGATATAAATGCTATCACTGTGGATGAAGATAATAGTGCATTTATATTCACTGCTGAATCTGATGGTTCATATCCTGCAAGGGAATTGATAATCCAGAGTGCTGATACTATCATTGACAAGGCAAGAAGTCTAAACGAGATACTCAAATCCATAGGATGAGCCATGGGTAAGCCGGATGCAGCTATGATGCATCCAAAACTCATATGTCNTGTTGCCACAGCCGAACCTTTTAAGGTTCGATCGAAGTGTGCGTTTCGCTACGCTCAAGCGCACGGAAAAAATAAAAATAAACCCTNGCAACCCAAATGTTGTGGTACACAAACCAAACTCTAATGGGGTTGTTGCCACAGCCAAACCTTTTAAGGTTCGATCGAAGTGTGCGTTTCGCTACGCTCAAGCGCACGAAAGAAAAATATGAACTTCAACTTCAATGTTGTAGTACACAAACCCCAATGTTGAGGTACACAAACCCAAAAGCGGTTGTTGCCGCAGTCGAACCTTACAAGGTTCGATCGAAGTGTGCATTTCGCTACGCTCAATCGCACGGAATAAAAATAAAAATAAACCCAAAAGCGGGGGTTGCCCAGCCAGGTCAAAGGCGCAAGGTTGAGGGCCTTGTCTCGTAGGAGTACGCGTGTTCGAATCACGTCCCCCGCATACTTTTAATTTTTAAGAAACCATCCACTTAATTACTGGAATAACACAATTATTTCCATCTGTAAACGATTAAATATTTGTACGGTTTTATCTATACTCTATGTCCTCATCAGGTTTAGGTCACCGTATAACTCATCCAATGGTGGGCGGAGATCAAAACCATAATCAATCGTATGATGAGGGCGATATTTTTCGAATATTTGACATTTTCAATGAAATTTCTTTAATTTTTAGTGAGGACATCACCTTTGAGCAGAAACTCGCTTCAATGCTCGAACAAGTCCTGTTATTAACAGGCATGGAGAAAGGTGGAATTTACCTTAAGGACAGGACCAACAGTGATTACATTCTTACTGTACACAGCCCTGTCAGTGAAGATTTCAAGCAAATGCACGGCAGAATCACTCATGAATGGGAATCTTTACATCCTGTCTTTATTGAGGGAAAGGTCGTGGTGGTACCAGATACATGTGTTGCTGACATTTCTCCCGAAAAAAAAAGGTCAACCATCAAAGAAANTCTTTAATTTTTAGTGAGGACATCACCTTTGAGCAGAAACTCGCTTCAATGCTCGAACAAGTCCTGTTATTAACAGGCATGGAGAAAGGTGGAATTTACCTTAAGGACAGGACCAACAGTGATTACATTCTTACTGTACACAGCCCTGTCAGTGAAGATTTCAAGCAAATGCACGGCAGAATCACTCATGAATGGGAATCTTTACATCCTGTCTTTATTGAGGGAAAGGTCGTGGTGGTATCAGATACATGTGTTGCTGACATTTCTCCCGAAAGAAAAAGGTCAACTATCAAAGAAGGCTTCCGTTCCTATGTTAGTATACCCTTGAAAAATAACAATTTGGTTGACGGCATTATTATGGCAAGTAGTTCGCAGGTCAGGCAATATTCAAAATTCCAGACAAATTTATTTTCGACTATCGGGCAGCAGGTGGGCCTGGCAATGAAAAATGTCAGTTTAATGGAAGAATTGAAACTTTCTCGTGATTGGTATCGCGAACTTTTCGAGAATGCAGCTGATGGAATGTACACCAACGACCTTGATGGTACTTTTCTTTCCATGAACCAGGCCGGAGCTGATATGCTGGGACTGACTATAGAAGAAGCTGTTGGGACGAAAATAAGGGATTACCTGACTGAAGAAGGTATTGGAATCGCCAGTGCTGTCCATGCACAGATACTAAATGGCACAACATTTTTCCTGCCACCTATACTTGAGATCGTCAGGAAAGATGGAAAAAGAGTGTTTTTTGAGATTAATATGAGACCCTTGATGAAAGATGGAAAGGTTGTGGGACTGCACGGGGTTGCCAGGGATATTGACAAGCGGTTCAATGCAGAAAAGAACATATTGGTATTTTCAAGGGCTTTAAGTCATTCAATAGATGGTATTAATATTTCAGATAGTAATCATAATATCACATTCATTAACGAAGCAGGAGCAAAAATTTTTGGGTATAGCAGGTCAGAATTGATTGGACAACCAGCAAATATCTTTTATGCAGAAGAGGATTTACCCAATTATTATGAAAATGTAATTCCTGCATTAGAGAAATACGGTAATTACAACGGGCTTATTTTGGCCAGGGAAAAAGGCGGTAAAGCATTTCCACTGGAAGTAACGTTGACTTCGGTATTTGATAAAAATAAAAAGACTATCGCAAATTTAGCTGTGTTTAGAGAGAGAATACAACAAAAACCGCACAAACCACCCAAACCAAACAAACCACAATCTCAGCACTATTAGAACATCAGCACATATCGTGATAAAATTGCCAGTATCTGATGCAGTCAGGAAATCGCCGGATGGGGTGCTCATTGATATAGAAGTAACTCCGGGTACTAAGACCGCTCAAGTTCCCAGTGGTTACAACACCTGGCGAAAGCGCATTGAAGTCAGACTCTCAGAGGCAGCACAGAAGGGAAAAGCAAACCAGCAGTTGTTGGAATTGCTGGCTTCGGTGCTGGGTGTAAAGGCATCTGATGTTACCATTGTTTCTGGCCCCATAGCCCATCGAAAGACAGTACATGTCAGGGGAATGGACATGGAACAGGTACTTGAGTTGTTGTCCTCACTTGTGGATAAGGATTAAATGTGCTTGTAGCATCTAATTCTCCGATGTCAGTAATGGAGGACATGGAACGTCTGGAGAAACTGGAAAAACTGATACAGGAACTCCGGCAGCAGTCTGATGATGGTGCTGCAATCATAGTTGAAGGTAAGCGTGACCGCAGGGCACTGAGGGAACTGGGTATTACCGGACCTGTAAAGTTGGGTACTCAAAAGGCATTACTTGAACTCTGTGAAGAGGTGGCAAGGGAATACAATAAGGTGATAGTGCTGACTGACTGGGATGAAAAAGGTGATAAACTTGCACGGCTCATGGCGGAATTTTTGAACAATGCTGGCGCGACAGTGAATATTGACCTCAGGAAAAAGATAAAGGCACTGGTCAAGAAAAGGATCAAGGACATTGAAAGCCTGAATACACATGTGTTTAACCTGAAAGCGGAACTGCACACACTGGATAGTATATAATTTTACGTTATAATCATGTCATTGATACCATAACTTTATCATGTGTTCCAAACAATGTGAGTATGTAAATATCACGTTAATCATTATTATGATTAACCACTAATAAAATATGTGTAAATAGTTAAATAAATCACAAATCACNTGCTGGCGCGACAGTGAATATTGACCTCAGGAAAAAGATAAAGGCACTGGTCAAGAAAAGGATCAAGGACATTGAAAGCCTGAATACACATGTGTTTAACCTGAAAGCGGAACTGCACACACTGGATAGTATATAATTTTACGTTATAATCATGTCATTGATACCATAACTTTATCATGTGTTCCAAACAATGTGAGTATGTAAATATCACGTTAATCATTATTATGATTAACCACTAGTAAAATATATACAAATAGTTAAACAAATCACAAATCATNATTGAAAGCCTGAATACACATGTGTTTAACCTGAAAGCGGAACTGCACACACTGGATAGTATATAATTTTACGTTATAATCATGTCATTGATACCATAACTTTATCATGTGTTCCAAACAATGTGAGTATGTAAATATCACGTTAATCATTATTATGATTAACCACTAATAAAATATGTGTAAATAGTTAAATAAATCACAAATCACAAATCCAATATTCCCACTTACCCGGAACCAAACATGCATCACGAATGCAATGGGGCCCGGTATGGGATACGTTATTTAGAGGGATGGACTAAAAATATGTTGATAAGCCAGAGTTAAATGGTTTAAATCCATTCAATGAGATAACATCATTGGATAATTACCAGATTGAGGTCAGTGGGAAGAAACAGGATATATTGATATTCCGGGTGAGTATTTCACTAGTGTCGCGTCAACATCAAAGTGTCTGATTATAAGGTGTATTGATAGTATATTTGGATACATTATAGGGTTGACTTGACACTAGTTTGTAAGTATATTAAGTCAGAGTANAGGTCAGTGGGAAGAAACAGGATATATTGATATTCCGGGTGAGTATTTCACTAGTGTCGCGTCAACATCAAAGTGTCTGATTATAAGGTGTATTGATAGCATATTTGGATACATTATAGGGTTGACTTGACACTAGTTCGTAAGTATATTAAGTCAGAGTACTGGCATAATTCGGATAACAATATAAGAGTGAACATTACTGATTGGTTTAATTCAATCCGGCTGTAAGCTGATTTTTTTTAGCTATTTTAAAATACGTGAGGTATACTCATATGCAAAACACAGACACTACCAAGTATATAGTTCATGCGAGAATAAGAGCCGATGGCGTTGTGGAAAGACCAGATGTGGTGGGTGCCATATTCGGTCAGACCGAAGGGTTGCTTGGCAACGACCTTGACCTACGTGACCTCCAGAAGACTGGACGTATTGGCAGGATAGAGGTCAATATCAAATCAACAGCAGGTAAGTCCAATGGTATGATAGATATTCCTTCAAGTCTTGACAAGGCCGAGACCGCCATACTGGCTGCTTCCCTGGAGACCATTGACAGGATAGGGCCATGCATGGCAGGTATTGAAATTATCAAGGTTGAGGATATCCGTGCATCTAAACGGAAGCATATCGTGGATAGGGCAAAGCACATCCTCACAGATATGTTCGACGAGAACGTACCTGAAAGCCAGGAAATAACTGATGAGGTCAAGCAGTCCATAAGGATAGAGGAAATGACCTATTACGGAAAGGACAATATCCCGTGTGGTCCCAATGTAAAGGACTCTGATGCTATTATTGTTGTAGAAGGACGGGCTGATGTGCTGAACCTGTTGCGATATGGTATAAAGAATTCAATTGCAGTAGGTGGTACAAATGTTCCACCGGCAGTTGCAGAACTGTGCAAGAAAAAGAATGTTACGGCCTTTACTGACGGCGACCGCGGCGGCGAACTGATCATCAAGGAACTGCTTCAGATAACAGATATTGATTTTATAGCACGAGCCCCGGACGGTAAGGGTGTGGAAGAACTGGTGCAAAAAGAAATAGTCAGATCCCTGCGCCAGAAGATACCTGTAGAGCAGGCAATGGAGAGGTACCAGATAGGTGGAAACAGGCAGAGGACATCTTCGCAGCAACCAGTACGCAGGCAGGAACGAAGGGAGATCAGGCCCAGAGTTGTAAAGGCCCCCACTGTTGTGAAGCCCCGTGCTACCGAACGGCCGCGCAGGAGTAGTAGAAGGGACAAATCAGTCAAGACCGTTGCTACAGAGTTTAAGGAACATATGGACGAACTGAGCGGTACCTTAAGTGGAAGGTTACTGGACGATAATAAAAAAGTCATACAAGAAGTGACTGTGAAGGACCTTGCCAATTCAATAAAAGATGTGGACAGCAAAGTTAAAAGCGTGGTGTTCGATGGTGTCATAACCCAGAGACTAGTGGACATTGCATCAGAAAAAGAGATCACGGATATTATCGGTGCAAAAATTGGAAACGTGACCAAGGCACCGGCAAACCTGCGTATAGCATCCACAGGCCAGTTATAAGCAAATCATGCATCGTCTGGACAAAAGGGCAGGGCACTGTGCAGATGCCATATTAAAGGCAAGGGATATCCATGTGGTATCCCATATCGATGCTGATGGTCTCACTTCTGCCGCTATTATCTGTATTGCCCTGGAAAGGGCAGGCAGGGAATATTCTGTAGAGTTTGTCCGCCAGCTTGATGTATCCATTCTTGAGGGTATTGCAGATAGCAATCCTGACCTGACGGTATTTACTGACCTGGGTAGCGGGATGCTTGACCAGATAAAGGCACTGGGAATAAGTGCGGTCATATCAGACCACCACATCCCTGCCGGGGATTGTCCCACTCATTTAAACCCCCATGTGTTCAATATCAATGGCGCCTACGAGATAAGTGGTGCAGGTACTACTTTTTTGCTGGCCCGTGCTTTAGGGGATAACAATGACCTGGCTGGGCTGGCAGTGGTGGGTGCGGTGGGAGACTTGCAGCATGTCAAGCATGGTAAGCTCACAGGTATCAACCGGCAGATAGTGAGTCTGGGCCGCAGGAGCGGTGTATTGCACTGCCAGCGTGACCTGACATTGTTCGGGAAACAGACCAGGCCGGTCTATAAGATGTTGCAATACTCATCTGACCCATACATACCAGGGCTTTCAGGAAATGAGGATGCATGTATAAATTTTTTAAAGGGTGTAGGCTTGCGTTTCCAGGGTGAAGGATGGTTCAAGTGGATTGACCTCACAGTTGAGGAAAAAAAGAACATTGTTTCCGGCCTGATACAATATTGTATATCTGCTGGCATTCCTGCATATAAAATAGAGCGTCTGGTGGGAGAGGTATATACCCTGCCGCGGGAGCGGGAGGGTACTGAAACCAGGGACGCATCTGAATATTCCACCCTTCTCAATGCAACAGCCAGGTATGACAGGGCAAAAACCGGCCTTGCCGTGTGCATGGGTGACCGGGATAAAGAATATGAAAATGCTATCCATTTACTGGCAGAGCACAGGCGCAACCTTGTTGAGGGTATAAACCTGGTGAAATCACAGGGTATGGTCACCCTTGATAACTTCCAGTATTTTGATGCAGGCTCGAAAATTAAGGATACTATTGTAGGTATAGTTGCAGGTATGAGTGTAAGTTCAGTAGGTAACAGGAACCTACCTGTAATAGCTTTCGCAGATACTGATGACGGTGTGAAGGTATCGGGGAGGGGTAATTATGACCTGGTACGCAAGGGCTTAAATCTTGGAGTATCTTTAAATACTGCTGCACAGGCCGTAGGAGGTATGGGAGGAGGACATGACATCGCTGCTGGTGCAACCATTCCTAAAGAGGCAAAATCTGAATTTATCAAACATCTTGACCAGATAATCGGTAGCCAGTTAAGGAGCTCTTGAAAAGTGTTCTGGTTATACCAGTTGGTTAATGGGTACCATTTCATTAACATCTATTAGGGTGGACATGGCATGGGNGGAGGACATGACATCGCTGCTGGTGCAACCATTCCTAAAGAGGCAAAATCTGAATTTATCAAACATCTTGACCAGATAATCGGTAGCCAGTTAAGGAGCTCTTGAAAAGTGTTCCGGTTATACCAGTTGGTCAATGGGTACCATTTCATTAACATCTATTAGGGTGGACATGGCATGGGTGTCCATTTTAAACCCCTGTTCCTGTACTACAGCTTCTGCATTTGTGCCTCCGACGACAACAACTCCAAAGTTGTCCCGCTCCAGGCTCACGCCGAGGATATCTGAGTTGGGCTCGCCCACTTCCAGTATTCCACCAAATCCTGCAGATACCAGTTCGTCCAGTACTTCCTCTACTGTTTCCCGTGCGGTCATGGTAATCTCCCGCAAATTGGCGAGTATCTTGCCTGAACCGCTGGTGAGCATATCGCTTACAGAAGTGAGGGACTGGGACATAAGTATTTCAAGCGGGTCCAGGGTGGTGCTGTCGTACATGACCAGATCAGTGAAACGCAGCGGTACTCCGTCCCTGATCTCTACCAGACCTCCGAACCGAGGTTTAATGGGAACACCGTGCTTTAAAAGCACACCGTCTACAGTTATACTGCATACTGTGGCGATACCGTGCATGGAAGGGGGAATGGTAAAATCTCTTAGCGATTCTCCAGGAGGCAGTAATTTTACCAGAGGGCTGACGGTCAGGCCACTTAACATAACGTCACGAAATATGGGGAGCACATCATTGATGTGTTCGCTATCTATCAATGAGATATTGGTCACTAACTTACCAGTATACGTGGATGGATTGAAAGTCACCCTGTACATAAGGTCTTCTATACGTGAGACCGTGAATGTGATTGGTTCATCTGAANACCAGAGGGCTGACGGTCAGGCCACTTAACATAACGTCACGAAATATGGGGAGCACATCATTGATGTGTTCGCTATCTATCAATGAGATATTGGTCACTAACTTACCAGTATACGTGGATGGATTGAAAGTCACCCTGTACATAAGGTCTTCCATACGTGAGACCGTGAATGTTATTGGTTCATCTGAAGGGTTTGTAACTTTTTTCAATGGCATTGTTCCACCTGTAATATGTTCGCTGATTGAAAAGATTCTAAAATATTGGATGTTACATATAAAAAGCTGTCTATTACTAAACGACAAGACAAGAAATGGTTATCTGATACTTCTAACTACTTGTTGATACTTGTAATTACCTGGACTAATAAAATTACANGGAGCACATCATTGATGTGTTCGCTATCTATCAATGAGATATTGGTCACTAACTTACCAGTATACGTGGATGGATTGAAAGTCACCCTGTACATAAGGTCTTCCATACGTGAGACCGTGAATGTTATTGGTTCATCTGAAGGGTTTGTAACTTTTTTCAATGGCATTGTTCCACCTGTAATATGTTCGCTGATAGTAAGTTTCTAAAATATTGGATATTACATATAAAAAGCTGTCTATTACTANCACTCAGTGTACTCTGTGGTTAAATTACAATTGTCTGAAAGTCAAAGTGTTAAGATTTAAGATATTAGTATCAAATATTAGGTCCTTAACTATATACCATTTATTCGGTTTTAAAATAAGTTTATTAACCATAAATTCCTGTTTAGAAAGTATGCTTCCTGCAAAGGTCAAAAATTGGATGGTAGCACCCCAATGGGGTACCATGGACGAGGCGATATATTCACTTAACAAGTTAGAACGCTTAAACGGTGCCTACTGGTTCNAAATTACATAATATACTATTTACTCGGTAATAAAATAAGTTTATTAACCATAAATTCCTGTTTAGAAAGTATGCTTCCTGCAAAGGTCAAAAATTGGATGGTAGCACCCCAATGGGGTACCATGGACGAGGCGATATATTCACTTAACAAGTTAGAACGCTTAAACGGTGCCTACTGGTTCTGGCTTATGTCAGATTATAATCCGGACAATCCCCGTATGCTTCAAGTACTTGTTAGCCAGGGAGCGATTGACTATAATCTGAACAACAAGCGTTTTACCAACAAGTATATCGACGATGAAACATTTTCCTGTTACTGTGGGATATGGCAGTACAGGGACGGGAAAGTATCTGACCTGGTGCACGATAGCTGTATCTGTACAGTGAAACCGGGGCAGTTTACGTGTGAGACTGATTCGGGATATGATATTTCTATATCCAAGTCATTCCCCTATTACGATATGACGGTGCAGGATGGGAATGGCGAAGTTACCAGGTTTAGTTCCATATCTTCAAAATTTAATAGAGAACATTTCCAAAATCCGCTTGTTAAATATCCCTCATTGATATCATACAGCGATGATTTTGATGCTTATGCCCGCAACAGCCGGGGATTCCAGTATTTCATTGCCAGCAAGATGAGTGACCTGTTCGGCACCTGCAAGGGTGAGTTGTTTGAGCAGGATTTCTTTGGAAGTTTCTGGTTGGAGAGGGCACTTGGTTTTGGTTCAACACTACCGTGGAAGATAGTAATGGTCAATTTCAATGACCGCTCACGGATGTGGTACCGTTATTTCACGTCAAAGATTCTAAACTATGGTACACCTCTGGAGTTCATCTTTGACGATATGGTAACCAAAAAGCGGTATCATTTCTATGACATGACATTTTATTATACAGCGAACGGCACATCAACCAAAATGAAATTTGGCCCCCATGTTGACACGATTCATGTGACTGGCAAGGGTAAACAGGACGAAAACCTGACCCTTACTGCCAGGATACTGGGCAGGCACCTGTACCAGTATGATGTGGCAAAGGTGAAATTCAATTATTACCAGCTGGTACTGGATATTGAGAATGTTGCTATGGAAGTGGATGGTGTTGACCTGATGCAGGGCAAAGAGCCTACCCTCAGTTATGGTGAGGATGCCCATTTTAGTTTATAGACAATGGTTTAGCTTTTGGGCAATGGTTATTTGCCGAACCTACGCTGGCGTTTCTGGAAATCCCTTATCGCCCGCAGCAGGTCGAGTTTCCTGAAATTCATCCAGCTCACATCAGTGAAATACATCTCAGAGTAGACTGACTGCCATATCAGGAAATCAGCGAGGCGTTTTCCACCAGAACGTATTACAAGGTCTGGTTCATGTTTGATGAGCAGGTTTTGTTCGATTACAGATTCATCTATTTCCCCTGGTGTCAATTCACCTGAGTCTATCTTTGACATAATATCCTTGAATGCTTCAGTCAGTTCTTTCTTACCTCCGTATCCCAGAGATACGTTTATGTGCATATCCATGCTTTTTGCGGTCTTTAGATGATGGTCCAAACCGTCAATTGTAATGAGGTTAATTGTGGCATCAACTTCTTTTAACGTCTCTGTTATCTTCATTTGAAGTTTATTGTAAATTTTGTCAGAGATATCGGGGTCCACATCAATCAAGCTGATATAAATTGTCAGGACATTGATGCTGTATTCCTGACACCATTCGATGAATTCAATGAGACGCCTGGAAAAGTCTGCATCCAGCAGGTCACTTTCTGTAAGGATTAGCACAATACTGGTGGGAAGTAAGGTTTTATCGTCCTTTAGTATGCTCTGTTCAAGTCTCAGCTGGTATAATCTGGAGAATAATCCCATTGCACATAGGTTATATCTTAAGGATAAATTATTTGCCTTTATATGCCATGTTAACCAGTGGTATCAATGTCTATGGATTCAGTAAATAATACACATACTGTTTTTTTTATGTTTGTGATGCTCATAGCTGTATTGTTGCCATTCGTACCCGCACAATATCTGGTAGTGCTGTTTTTTGCCATTACTCTTATCCTTGCCTTAAGACCACACCAGAAAATAGTACCTGCATCTTCATTATGGGGTTTTTCTTTTGCGATATTTATCATGAGTTTATTGAGTGTTATACTTGGATACACTGAATATGAATTTCCGGTATACATTCTGGGCGCTTCCATATTCATCACCACTGCTGGTGGTTTTGGGGCTGCATATGTAAGGAAAAGAGGAGTAAAAAAACCTCAGCTGGATAGAAAGTTCATTTCAGCCACTTCAAGTATTGCCTTGATATTATTTGGTGCTCTGTCTGCATGTGCTGTGGCTTACTGGACCACTGCCTGGATGGATATCCCTATTTCGTTGAGCCAGCTGTTCTTTCTCGCATTGATAGGCGGAGTGACTTGTGCATTATTGGAATCTATACCTT
>NKAJ01000333.1_pt2 | contig 14462 bp, 17 predicted proteins | sample 1556001 | NCBI WGS metagenome assembly NKAJ01 (sample SAMN06204642, study PRJNA360343) | marine sediment metagenome | isolation source: Jiulong cold seep at northern South China Sea | place: China: South China Sea, Jiulong cold seep | collected 2013-06 | reverse complement strand
CAGGCCATAGGTCATCTTATCTGTCAGCATATCCTCAAGCGTCTCAAGGTAGAAAGCAGAATCGCAATGGTATTTGTATGATATCAGGGGTTCGGGGGGTTCTACAGTAAAACTCTGCAGGTCGGTCTTGTTACTTCCCACATCCACTGCACCTGTAAACAGTACAACTCCGCTTGGGGGTGCTTTTGGGATGTACCTCAATCTGGACATCAGGCTCTCCAATGCACTTTGCACATTGGTCTTGGTGAGCTTTGATTTGATGTTGGCAGCCTGACCGTGTTCGTCCCTGAGCTGGCCAACTACATCAGAAATCTGTTTGTCGTGAGGGATGTACAGGGATATTAGTTCTGTTCCCCTGCCCTTCTTTGATCGTAACTCTTCAAGCCGGCGTTTGAATTCATAACGTTTATGTGCATCTGATTCAGTCATATGTATTGATATCTCCAGATAAAACAGTTGTAAATACAGGCCTCCGGCTATATATGTTTTTTTAGAACTGGTTAATCAAATATTCGTTTCATGTTACCCAGATGGTTTTTCACATTTTTTTCTATCTTTGGGTCCCATTCGTTTGCAGTATCCCAGAAGAACCTGATTCTACTGTCTTTTTCTTTTAAGTGATTGGGAGCAACCTTATCCAGGCTTTCTCCCACAGTCTTAATATACTGTGTCCCAATCTCCCTTTTTACATTATAAAAAAGGTTTAAAAGGTTCTTGCGAATTTCCATTTCATTTTTCTTCGAATATTCCAACCACATTTTTTCCACGTCATGATCGACCGGGTTTTTTTCCCCTTTACTCATGCTAACCAAAATTGCTATTTGTTTTAATATTTAATATATTTTTTGTACGATAGTAATTCCATAAAACTTATATATTGTGTACAACATCGTACATTATTGCACAATAATATACATTGGTGTTGAAAATGCATAGAATAATTGACGAAATCATTTCATCTACTGAAAAACGGGTCAAAGACATAAAGAATACTGATTCGAAAATGTCCATCGACACCAGGAGCCTTGCCAGTTCCATCCAATCAGTAAATGACAGGCACGGCATCCCTGTGATAGCCGAAGTAAAACCTGCATCACCTACTACCCACAACAGGGATGTGAGCCCTGCCGATGCCGCACAAATCGCAAGGACCATGGAAAAGGCCGGGGCAGCAGCCATCTCCGTACTTACTGAACCAGATTATTTTCACGGCAGCCTTGAAAATCTGGAACACGTCCGAAAGGCGGTGAACATCCCGGTATTGAGGAAAGATTTCATCATTGACGAGAAACAGCTCTATGAAGCAAACAGCGACCTGATACTGTTGATAGCCGGTATACTTGGCGACAGGTTACCTGGCTTCATTGACCTTGCAAAGCGCAGGGGACTCCAGCCACTGGTTGAAGTACACAACCACGCAGAACTTATGGCTGCACTGGATAGTGAAGCAAATATCATAGGTATCAATAACCGCAATCTCAAGACCATGGAGATAGACCTTGCAACCACAGAAGAACTGGTTCCTATTATCAGCGAACACAANACAGGTTACCTGGCTTCATTGACCTTGCAAAGCGCAGGGGACTCCAGCCACTGGTTGAAGTACACAACCACGCAGAACTTATGGCTGCACTGGATAGTGAAGCAAATATCATAGGTATCAATAACCGCAATCTCAAGACCATGGAGATAGACCTTGCAACCACAGAAGAACTGGTTCCTATTATCAGCGAACACAACCCTGACATAATAATAATAAGTGAAAGCGGCATATTGACACCCCAGGATGCCCTCCGGATGGTGCAGGCAGGGGCCGATGCCGTACTGGTGGGCACGTCTATTATGAAAGGTGACATTTACAACAACACCAGGTTATTGGTTAATGCTGGCATATCCGGTTCAAATACCGCTAACATTTAAAACACTCCAAGCACATCAAGCACGTCAAAAACGCCAAGCATATCAAATTCATCAAACTAACAATTTATAGAGGAAGATTCATGAACATCACAAAAAAAGGCAAGTTCGGGCGGTTCGGTGGGCAGTTCGTACCCGAGGTGCTCATGCCTGCACTGGAAGAACTGGAAGAAGCGTATGAACGGTTCAAGGACAACCCTGACTTTAAAAAGGAACTTGATTATTACTTACGGGATTTTGGAGGCAGGCCATCACCTTTGTACCATGCACGGCGGCTGAGCGAAAAGTACGGGCTCAAGGTGTATCTAAAACGCGAAGACCTGATACACGGTGGTGCCCATAAACTGAACAATACCCTTGGCCAGGCGCTACTGGCAAAGTACATGGGCAAGCGCAGGCTCATTGCAGAGACCGGGGCAGGCCAGCACGGTACGGCCACTGCCATGGCAGGCGCGAATATGGGAATGGACACAGAGGTATATATGGGTGCCAAGGATACCAGGCGCCAGCGTATGAACGTGTACCGCATGGAACTGATGGGTACCAAGGTCATTCCCGTTACTTCTGGCAGCCAGACCCTGAAGGATGCCATCAACGAGGCACTGCGGGACTGGGTTAGCAATGTGGAAGATTCCTACTACCTCATTGGCTCTGTGGTCGGTCCCCATCCCTACCCCACAATTGTGAGGGACTTCCAGTGTGTTATCGGTAACGAGGTCAGGCAGCAGATTATGGAGAAAGAGGGGCGTTTGCCCGATTCCATCATCGCATGCGCTGGCGGCGGCAGCAATGCAATAGGCACTTTCCATCCTTTTATTCCAGATACTGACGTGAAATTATTCGCTGTGGAAGCGGGTGGCAGCGGTCTGAAGTGCACAGACAAGGCTGCATTGCATTCCGCTTCACTGAGTGTGGGTGAGGAAGGAGTGCTGCACGGCGCGCGGACCAAAATATTACAGGACCCCTATGGCCAGATACTTGAATCCCATAGTGTTTCTGCCGGTCTTGATTACAGCGGTGTGGGTCCTGAACTGGCATACCTGGCTGAAACAGGCAGGATTTTGCCTGTGAACGCCGAAGATAGTGAGGCACTTGCGGCCTTTCATGAATTGAGCCGAATGGAGGGTATCATTCCTGCATTGGAATCATCCCATGCCCTGGCATACCTGGCTAAGGCTGCTGATTCCGGTGAACTGGGTGATATTGTGGTTATCAATTTATCAGGACGCGGAGACAAGGACCTTGAGGCCGTGCTGGAGAAGGTGGGGCAGTTATGAGGATATCTGATAAGTTCATTGAACTGAAAGGAAGAAAAGAAGGCGCACTCATAGCCTATGTATGCACAGGTGACGGAGACACTGGGGAAATCGTGCATGCACTTGTCAAAGGCGGCGCAGATATCGTAGAGCTGGGACTGCCCTTCTCTGACCCGATTGCCGACGGACCCACTATCCAGGCATCCATCCAGAGGGCGCTGGACGCAGGCATGAATCCTGATAAGTACTTTGATATGGTCAGGAAACTGGATGTGGATGTACCGCTTGTAGTGATGACCTACTACAACCTGATATTCAAGCGCGGGCTTGAGCAATTTGCGAAAGATTGCAGCGATAGCGGCATTACTGGCATCATTGTGCCTGACCTGCCACCCGAAGAATCCGGTGAGCTTGCAGGTTATTGTGAAAAGAACGGGATTGACCTGATATTCCTTGTGGCACCTAATACAAAAGGAAGCCGACTGGAGGATATCCTTAAACGTGGTACAGGATTTTTGTACCTGGTATCCAGGCTGGGCGTTACTGGCGCCAGGGCCGATGTTGCATTATCCACAAAAGAGGTGCTGGACAGGGTGAAGACCGATACACCCAGGGCTGTGGGTTTTGGCATATCGTCTGGCGAGCAGGCTGCCAGTGTGTTCAAAAGCGGGGCAGACGGCGTGATCGTGGGTTCGGCCTTTATAGATATCATAGCCAGCGGGCAGGATGTTACCGGACGGTTACAGGCTCTGGCCAGTGAGATCAAATCCAGCCTGCGATAAGAAACTCAATACCAAAACCCAGTTATACAGCGAATATATCAGATGCAAATGCGACTACAAATCCGTGAAATCTGTGTCTTTTTACATTTACAGACACTGATTAACTTTGATTACCACAGATTTTACCTGAAGTCGGTGTCAACAAAATAGCGAAGAGGCTATATACATTTGTGCCTGACGTGATATTGCAAAAAATGGGTTTGGTGTGGCATGCAGATTACTAATATTGCACAACAACAGGTTTAGTACAGCACAACTTTACCCACAATGGTCAACATAGCCCATTAAACCAAATCCCAAACACCCATCAAAACAACAGCAATCTATCCTTAATCCCTTCAATCCTATCCACAGCCGCCCCCCCCGCTTCCACAGGCGACCGCCCTGCCAGGTCAGCATTGACCAAAGAGCTGTCATAAGGAAGCATTCCCAACACCGGTATCTCCAGTTCTTCCAGCCTGGATTCAACAATACCAATATCCTTCTCCCTCACCTTATTTATCACAGCAGCGAACTTTCCAATCCCAAGTTCAGTGCCCAGCCTCTTTATCCTCTCAGCTGTCTCAAGACTGCGGGAACCCGGTTCCACCACCACAATCATCAGGTCGATGCCCTTAGTGGTCCCCCTGCCCAGATGCTCAATACCAGCCTCCATATCCATTATGACCACTGAAGATTCCTTGAGCACCACATGCCGCAGCAATGCCCGTAAAAACGAAGACGCAGGACACATACATCCTGACCCGCCCCGCTCAACGGTACCCATTACCAGCATCCTCACACCATCAGGTCCCACCGCACCGAAACGCTCCACCACATCATCCACCTTCGGGTTTATCCTGAACATCCCGTCCGGACCACCCGCCCGCTCGTCAATTAACTCCTTATATCCGGTCAACGGCTGTGGCGGATTATCAATACCCAGCGCAGACGCCAGATTCATATCCGGGTCCGCATCTATTGCCAGCACGTCCATACCGTCCCTTGCCATGAGCCGTGCCAGCGTACCTGCCAGGGTGGTCTTGCCCACCCCCCCTTTTCCTGTGATAGCTATTTTCATGAATTGAAAGATGAGATTATACTTTGATAAGTTCTACGCAAATACTGTCGTTTAAGATTATCAATGCACCGTATCCCTGGGACGCCTCCCCCACATTGACTATGGTGGTACCCCCACTCATTGCCGTACCCCTGGCCTCGTGAATATGCCCGCATACGATGAGGTCAAAGCGGTTCATGAACCTGGCAATTGCATGGCTGCCCACATGCCCGACAGAAAGTTCATCCACATAACCATAAGGGGGGGCGTGACTCAATAATATATTCCTGATACCTGAACAAGAGCTTAGCATATCATCAATTGCTTCTTCCNTCGTTTAAGATTATCAATGCACCGTATCCCTGGGACGCCTCCCCCACATTGACTATGGTGGTACCCCCACTCATTGCCGTACCCCTGGCCTCGTGAATATGCCCGCATACGATGAGGTCAAAGCGGTTCATGAACCTGGCAATTGCATGGCTGCCCACATGCCCGACCAAAAGTTCATCCACATAACCATAAGGGGGGGCGTGACTCAATAATATATTCCTGATACCTGAACAAGAGTTAAGCATACCATCAATTGCTTCTTCAATATCTTCGTCAGTAAGTTCAAAGGGGGTGTTAAAAGGAGTACTGTTTGAACCTCCCAGCCCCATAAAACTTGTATCACCTATAGAGTAACAATTCTTGTGCAGATTAATTGCATTGGAATTATCCAGCACATCAAGGATGCCAGGCTGGTCACAGTTACCGGGTATGGCCAGTACAGGCACATCGAACATGTTTATAAGTTCAAGTGCATCCTTATCAGGGCCGAAATTAGTAATATCGCCCGATATCAGTACGCCGTCAATCTCACCAGCATGCTCAATCAATGCCTGCACTTTTGAGAAATCCCCGTGAAGGTCTGATAGTGCCAGTATTTTCATGATATTACCCTTCAATTCATTTGCGTTAGACAGATATATGTCTTGTGCATTTTAAATTGCCATGCGAGAGTTCATAGTAGTGGGACACAAAGCCGTAACAGACGGACAGTTCAGCCTCAACGACCTTCCGGGTAGTGCAGGCAGGATGGATATATTGTGCCGCTGCGTGAACTCGGCACTGTTCTTAAGCCATGACCTGCGCAGGGATGTAGTCATTTACCTGGTACTGCTGGGCGAACCTGAACCACCGAAGATAGTAAAATTCAGCGGCAAGGATGTACGCTACCTTAACCCTGACGAGCGCAGCAGCGGCTCACTTATTAAAAAAGCGCTGGAATTAAAGGCGAGAATCAGGTGGAAAGAATCCACACCCGGTGTATGGGTGCGACAGGGAGATCTCGAAGACCTGCTGATTGAATTGAACATCAATGCCGGTGAAGATAATGAAGGGAGTGTTGATAAGGACACAGATAACAAATTGTATTATCTCCTGGAAGATGGTGCCGATATAAGGGATAAAATGGAAGGAACTTTACCGCAACGAGCAACATTCATCCTGGGTGACCATGTGGGTATGACACCAGATGAGGAACAAAAAATAATGGATGCAGGTGCCCAATCCATTAATGTGGGACCGTTAAGCCTGCATGCTGACCACTGTATCATTGTGGTCAATAACGAACTTGACAGAAAAAATAATTTAAGGAAAGGGTGCGATTAAAGCAACCCTGACCTCTGCAATACAAGCAAGTCTTCTGTACTGATCTTTTCACCCAGTTTGAACTGAGAGTATATCTCTTCTGCGTCGATTTTGGTCTGAGCCATGACAGCAGAATCCCTGGTTTTCTTGCCCTTTCTTCTAAGACCCATCAAGGTCTTATCAATGTCGCGTATCTCTTTTTGAGTCTTTATGAACTGGGCGTGCTGTTCATCAGCGGATTCCTGGATCTTTACGAAATCCTTGTGTACCGAATCAGACTCTGCCCGGACCTTGTCAGCCTCTTTAAAAGTGGCAATCATCTTTTCATGATATTCCTGGGCTGCATCGGCAAACACTTTCACCTGTTCATGGTATACAGAAGCCTCATCCCTTAATTTCTGTGCATCTTCAAGAAGAGTCTTGAGTTCCTGGTTACCTTCAAGTTGGGCCTTGCGGCGCTTGAATTCCTCGGTGAGATGGCCAATTTTTTCAACCAGTTCTCGTTCAGCACTGGGTTTCATTACCTGGGTCTGCTGCTTAAATTCAAGAGTGTCAATTTCACGCCTCATCTCTTTCAAGGATGGGCCGCTACTAAGATTCAGATCTTTCCTGATCTTATCGATCTGAGCATAAAATTTATTAGCTTTCTCATTTAATTCATCACGCAGGGTCTTGTTCGAACCCACAGATTCATTGTTGGAATCTCTCTGGGTCTTAAGTTCCTGTGCTTCTTCAATGAGTTCTTTTGTGCGCTTATTAAGTTCGTTACGCTTGCCAGCCAACGCACTGGCTTCGGTATTTAAATTGTTACGCTTGTCCTTGTATTCCTCTGACTTTTCTTTAAGGTCAGTTTTCCTTTTTTGCAGTTCATCTAGCATTACCTAATAGTCCTCCTTCTCCAGCAATGAATGCTGGTATTTCATGCACCTCATAATGCACGATACAGTACGAGAGCAACCTGTCAGCACACCTTAGTGCCAGGGCCACTTCGATTTTACTTACACACCTCCGTGTCCATCGTACTTGATTCGTGAAATGCTCTGTGAGCTAAAGGATAATACTGAAAAATTGATTCTCGAAAAATTTTATGTTTATCAAGTCTGTCCATCTTATTCCCAGGAAATCCACAAGTATTTCCACAATCAAAGCAACTATGAACGCTTTGGTATTTGGCTTTAAGGTAATTACATCCTTTTAACCTTTTCGGGTGATTTCAGCCTATTGCATCCCTTCTTGACAGGATGATCAGTGATTCAAAGTTCATCCATTACGTACACTATAGAGAGAGTATCAGTTAAAAGAGGAATAAGAAATGACAGACTTAACTGTATTTCATTCCACTGTAATATCTCCGCCGAGTGTCTTTATGGTTTCAAAGAAGCCGGGATATGAAATCTTAACTGACTCTGCCGTATCTATCACGGTATCCCCTACAACCAATCCTGCCACCGTCAAAGCCATCACAATACGATGGTCATGCCAGCCGCTTACCCGGGCACCATGCAGGCCGCCCCCCCTTATCACCAGCCGGTCAGGCTCCTCCCTGATACCCACCCCCATCTTTGTTAGTTCCACAGTCATAGCATGCAGCCTATCGGTCTCTTTGTACCTGACATGTTCGGCATTTTCTATCACCATCTCGCCACCGGACAGCGCACCCAGCACCGCCAGTGTAGGCACAAGGTCAGGTGTCATGCTTACATCAACGGTCACACCCGTTAACTTGCTTTTGTTCACCTTCACCTCACCTCGTTCCCGGTCCCATTTAAGGTCGGCACCCATATCCTGAAGGATAGGGATAATGGCAGCATCGCCTTGCTTGTTCGGATACAGCCCGCCCACAGTTAGCCCACCACCTGCAAGGGCACCAGCAGCCAGCAAGTAAGAAGCTGAAGAAAAATCGCCAGGCACAGTGTATTCGGTCAATTTGTATGATTGGTTCGGGGGAACAATGAAAGACAGGTGTCTATTATCGTCTTCAACCAATTCTATCGCAATACCCGCGCTTTCCAGCATCTCAATGGTAATCTCCACATAAGGCCTGGATTTTAATTCACCGTCCACCTTGACCACGGTTCTGGAGTGACACAGCGGGCAGGCCGTGAGCAGTGCAGAGAAGAACTGACTGCTGATACTGCCATCCATCACTGCCTCACCACCTTTTATTGGACCTTTTACCACAATGGGTGCAATCCCATTATCCCTGGTGGATATGACGCTGGCTCCAAGCTGATTCAAAACGTCAATGAGCGGTGTATTGGGCCGGGTGCGGATAGAATCATCCCCGGTCAGCACCGTTGTACCCTCACACAGGGCACTTACAGCTATCATAAACCGCAATGTGGTTCCGCTGTTTGCCACATCGATAACATTATCAGGCGTGTCAGGTTTTCCGTTCACACCTTCCACAATTAGTTTGTCACTCTCCTCCTGTATCACAGCACCCAATGCCCTGCATGCCTGAATGGTGGCAACAGTATCGGCAGACAGCAGGGGACGTTTTACAATGGTACGGCCTGCCAAAGATGCCATGACCACGGCCCTGTGGGTATAACTCTTGGAAGGGGGCGCAAGTGCTTCACCCTTCAGGACAGAACTGCTAACTTTTGCTTTCATTGGTCACCAAAGCCGCATTGTTAATTAGAGTTAGTTAAGGTTGGTTGGTATTCGTTAGTGTTAATGTTAGTTGGTATTCGATAGTGTTAATGTTAGTTGGTATTCGATAGTGTTAGTTAGCGTTAACTGGTTTTCTTGAACATGGCCCTGACAAAACCTAAAAACGGTGGCGAAGGCCTATTGGGTCTGCTCTTGAACTCGGGATGGAACTGGCTGGCAAAGAAAAATTTATGGTCAGGAATCTCAGCAATCTCCATCCGGTTCTTGTTCCTGCCAGTGAATTTTAAGCCTGCCTTTTCCATTTCATCGATATACTTTGGATTCACTTCATACCTGTGACGATGCCGTTCAATAATTGCATCAGAGCCATATAGTTTATTGGCAAGGCTTCCTGGCGTCAGTTCAGCAAAATAATCGCCGAGCCTCATTGTAGCTCCCATATCCACCACACCCTCCTGCTCAGGCAGCAGGTCTATCACAGGATGTTCGGTAGAAGCCAGTTCCGAGCTGTTGGCATCTTCATACCCCAACACATTCCTGGCAAACTCGATAACAGCAGTCTGCATTCCTAAGCATAACCCCAGATATGGTTTATTGTTCTCCCTGGCATATTTAACCGCAGATATCTTACCCTCGGTTCCCCTTACTCCGAAACCACCGGGCACAAGTATCCCATCGTACTTTGAGAGCTGGTCAATGGATTCCGGTTCTTTCTCGAAATCCTCGGCATCCAGCCAATAGGTATTGACCTTGCACCCCACCTCTATGCCCGCATGTTTCAGGCTCTCCCTGATGCTCAGGTACGAATCTTCAAGGTCAGTATATTTACCTACAACAGCAACATCCACAGAACCGCTGATTGAGCGCATTTTTTCCACCATTCGGCCCCACTCTTTAAGGTCATCTCTGGATTTTAAATTGAGCTTGGACAGCAAGTATTCAGCAGCACCTTCAATTTCCAGCTGCTGGGGGACCATATAAATATCTTCGGCATCATGGGCGCTTATTACCGCTTTTGCCGGCACGTCACAGAACAGGGCGATCTTTTCCTTGGTACCGGGTAGCACAGGCATTTTACATCTGGTAACTATCATGTCAGGGTGAAGACCTAATTGGCGCAGTTCCTTAACCGAATGCTGTGTCGGTTTTGTTTTTTGTTCCCCCTGAGGGTCCATGGGCACAAGGGTCACATGGATGAATACTACGTCCTCCGTATCTTCTTCATTATGCAATTGCCTGACAGCTTCTAAAAATGGCATACTCTCAATATCGCCAACCGTGCCGCCAACTTCCACCAGACATATCTGGGCACCGCTGTTCTTGGCAACATTCCTTAACCGTTCTTTTATCTCATTAGTGACATGGGGAATTATCTGCACGGTCTTACCCAGGTAATCGCCTCTTCGCTCCTTATTGATGACTGCCTGGTACACTTTTCCTGTTGTGATGTTATGCTCCCGGGTCAGTTCAATATCAAGGAACCGTTCATAATTACCCAGGTCAAGGTCAGCCTCACCGCCATCCTTTAACACAAAAACCTCACCGTGCTGGAAAGGACTCATTGTCCCGGCATCGATATTGATGTACGGGTCAATCTTGATAGCCGTCACATCGTAACCTTTGTTTTTTAAAATCCTTCCCATTGAAGCGGCTGTAATACCCTTACCAAGTCCGCTCATCACACCGCCGGTTACAATGACATATTTCATAAAATTCCTCAATTATTTCATTCTTTTTTCGTGAGCAAATGTATGGCAGCATACATCAGAATCACCATCAACATAATAGATGCTGCCACAGCACCTGTTAGTGGTTCTATCATATTGAACGTAAATGTAGCTAACAATACCACCATCGCAATCAGGACAAGTAACAAGGGCACAATAAATGTCTCCAACTGATGAGGATGCCTGCCCGACATGTCCGCATTTTCAGAATTACTATCTGGTTCATAACTCAGATCAGATGATGCTGCATACGCGGTTTCCTGTAAATAACGGGGAGTGCCCAGTCTTTCGTCAACATCAACTGTGCGCTTGGTTTTGACCTCAGTCGGTTTAATTCCAATGAATATCTTAAATGTATCAGATTTTGCACCATAACCGGTAGCCACCTTGATCTTCCCTTCCAGCCATTCACTTTTGGCAGGAAGATTTGCCACTACTGGCACATATTCCTGGTTGGTCACATAGGGGTTTTCATGTAAAAACTTGACGTACTTCCTGATACTATTATCAGCTGATAGATGAACATGGGTAGGATTGCCGTAATTACTGATCACCATTTCAAAACTGCAATCATTTCCAGGTCTTATAGGCACTGTAATCTCAGGACTGTCAAATTCAATGGCAATACCCGGATTGCGGTTAATATGTATTTGCTGCACTATTAGCGGCCTCTTAACATTATTCTCTCAGGTCGGGTGGAAGCATATTTGGAATGCTATCTTCTATGGGATAATGCTCATCACACTTTTTACAGAACAATGAGCCAGAAATAATCTCATTATCATCCTCTTCATCCACGGTAAGTACCAGGTCACCTTTACACATAGGACAGCATAATATTTCCATCAGTTCATGTTTCACAGTTTTCAACTCACAAATTTTTTTATCGATTTAATGGTTACGACATATTTGTTCATCAAATTATCGGTATATGCCGGGCTGTCAATAATATTTGCCATATATACTAAAATTGGATATTCAGGCCAGACTTTAAGGGAACCAGAATCTACAAAAAAAATGATAAGTAGCTGCCCTAGTAAACGGCCATCTCATGAAGAACGTCTGTCTTGCTGATAATACCTATATACCTGCCTCCTGAGGTTACCAACAATCTTCCTACCTTTTTGTCATTAAAGACCTTTACAACATCGTATAGTGGAGTATCACCATCCACAGAAATGATGTCTTTTGTCATAATCTCCCGAATCTTAAGGTTCACCTTGCCGCTGGCAAGGGTATTACCAATATCAGTAAATGTAATGACTCCTACGATATTACCTTTATCCTCCACGGGCGCACCATGAATGTTGTTTCGGGTAAATATCCTGGCTGCCTCCTGTATGGTGGCATTGGCAGGTATGTTAATGGTTTTTTCAGACAGATATTCTCGTATTGGACGTTTGGGAAGTGAAACCATTTCTGTAATAGAAAAAAGCAATGCATTGGATGAATCATCTCGCCCCACCACTTTTCCACGAACAATCAATTTGTTGACCGGTGTTGGTCCCACCTGTATGGTATCACCAGCATCAAAATCACGTATATCTCCAAGAATACGAATGATACCATTGCAGGCATCTGGATGACGCACAGTGGTAAAACTTATCTCGGCAGCTGTCAGCCCTTCTACATGCTCTTGATTTTTATATATAGGAACTACTGCCTCTGTATCCATTTCAGCAACACTTAAAACTTCATAGGTAGCACCTGTTGCTTTGTATCCCCCTTTTGGACCAGGTACACCTTCTACCAATCCCAGTGCCTTAAGTGATTGCATCTGATTGCGAACTGTTCCAGGATTACGGTTAATTATTTCTGCAATCATTTCTCCTTTTATTGCACATTTATTCTGTCGATAAAGATTAATTAAAGCAGTTAAAATCTCTCTCTGAATTGGCGTAAGTTCCATGTTTAACTTGCTCCTAATGTTAATTAATAATTGGTATATACATATAAGTTCTTTTACTTAAAGTCATCCTTCCAATTTCTGCATCATCTGTTTTATGCAACAATAGAGACATTTTACCATTATGACTTATTCAAATAGTATTTTATTAACCTTTAATGTTTCTGCATTCTCAATGATAAATCGTTAATTTAATGGGGGATTTGAAATAGTTATAAACTTATTATAAGTTGACCATCCTTTTGATGCTCCAGGAACATTTCAGCTACTTCATAAGACTCCACCATTTCGATACCATCTATGAAATCAGCCTCACGAAGCCCTATCAACGAACATGCCAGACGACAGCATTTAAACTGGACACCAAGATCCAGGCATTCCTGTACATGCTTGTCATAGGCAGGAGAACCATACTTATTCTTCTTGCCCAATAGCACACCCATTGGACCCCACAATACCACTACCACATCAAGTCCTTTTTTCCGGTAGTATCTTGCAAACCGGATAGTTTCCTGGGGGCTGGTGCTCTCATAGATCATATTTTTCAAAAGCAGTAGTACCCGTGTAATCTCAACCATATGAATACCACCTCAAAGCAGGTGTTCAGCAATATTTTCCGTTATCATATGTTCACAATAGATGCATCTCAATCGTATTGGGTCCTTTTTTACTTCAAACTTTGACTTGACAGGTTCGTTGGTATTGGAGATGCAGTTGGGATTTGCACACCTGACCATACTTTCCACCATTTCAGGTAATTCCACACGATGTTTACCAGCAACCCCAAAGTCGCGGATAATGTTAATGGTCGCATTGGGTGAAATGAGGGATATTTTGTCAACCTCTTTATCTTTCAATTCCCTGTTTTCTATCTTTACAATATCCTTAAATTCAATATCCTGGCTGGACACGTTCATTGCTACCGAAATGACAGCACTGGACGAACCCGTGATACCCAGTATCTTGAGCACGTTCATAGCTTGCCCGGCATTAATGTGGTCTATGACAGTGCCGTCGCGTATAGGATGTACTCTCAATTCCTTTCCCAGGGTCATACATCAACCCCCAGTACGATGGTGAGCAGTGCCATCCTGATGGGCACACCATAAAAAGACTGCTCAAAATAACGGGCATGGGTCGAATCGTCCACTGAACTGTCAATCTCATATACCCTGGGAAGAGGATGCATGACTATCATATCCTCCCTGACATTTTCAAGATGCTCTCCTGTTATCTTGTATGCCCCTACTACTTTGTTGTACTCGGTCGGGTCAGGGAACCGTTCTTTCTGGATACGGGTCATGTATAGTACATCCACGCTATCCAATACCTCTTCAAGGTTTTCAGTCTCGCTGACCCGGGCACCCATGGCTTTCAGGTCCCCTTTTATCTGGTCCGGCATCTTCAACTGGGGAGGTGAGACTAACGTGATATTTGCACCATATATTGATAGGGCATAGGCAAGGNTAACGTGATATTTGCACCGTATAATGATAGAGCATAGGCAAGGGAATGAACGGTACGTCCGTACTTCAGGTCTCCCACTATGGCTATGTCCAGATTATCAAGATGGCTTTCCTTTTT
>NKAJ01001141.1_pt1 | contig 14538 bp, 10 predicted proteins | sample 1556001 | NCBI WGS metagenome assembly NKAJ01 (sample SAMN06204642, study PRJNA360343) | marine sediment metagenome | isolation source: Jiulong cold seep at northern South China Sea | place: China: South China Sea, Jiulong cold seep | collected 2013-06 | reverse complement strand
TAATCTGAGCATTGTGTTATAAAGTTAAGGATATCAGTAGACTATAACCTTTGAACCCTGAACCCCTGGCCCAGACCGGGACTACCGGCTTGGTAGCTTAGACTAAGCTGAAGCGCCAGGGCGGGCCTGAACCTTGAACCGATNGGTTCAACGTTCACGGTTCCCGGTTGAAGATCCCTAACTGGCTGTTAGCAAAATGATGACGCGTCAATAGGGACGAATGTTATGTTTCACCCAGTGGGTGAAAGAGGATAATCTGAGCATTGTGTTATAAAGTTAAGGATATCAGTAGACTATAACCTTTGAACCCTGAACCCCTGGCCCAGACCGGGACTACCGGCTTGGTAGCTTAGACTAAGCTGAAGCGCCAGGGCGGGCCTGAACCTGGAACTGATCATTTTAGGTTAATAGATGAAGCTCTGGACTCAGTGCCATGAAGAAAGTCAATAAATTCATAGATTCAAGGACGTCCCCCAAATCCCTAATTATTTGTACTGATTTGGAGGTATCATTATGAAAATATTTAAAAAAATATTGACCGCTGGCATTTTGATGCTTTTTTTGCTGGTTAGATTGGCTCCTATGGCTGCCGCGACAGGAAACGTATTGTGGTCTTTGGAAAATCCCTTACCCACCCCAAATGATCTCTATGCCGTCTGGGGCTTTGATGCGAACAGTGTTTATGCAGTGGGCCAGGATGGCGTCATTCTGTATTACGACGGAAATCAACCGGTACTCTTGAACAGCCCGGCTTCAAATTCCTTGTACGGCATATGGGGCAGCAGTCCGAATGATATTTTTGCTGTGGGAGACAATGGAACCATTCTGCATTACAACGGACAAAACTGGTCCGTCATGTCAAGCGGCACCACCGTCTCACTAAAAGGCATATGGGGCAGTGCATCTGATGATGTTTATGCAGTGGGCCAGCATGGCGTCATTTTACATTTCAATGGAACCGATTGGACTTTAATGGAAAGTGGAACTTCGGAATGGCTTAACGGTATATGGGGCAGTAGTCCGAATGATATTTTGGCTGTGGGAAGAAATGGAACTATTGTGTATTACGACGGGCAAAGCTGGTCCGCTATAGCAGGTGTAAGTTGGTCGGACCTAACCGCTGTATGGGGAACCGCCGGATCCGATCAGGTTTACGTGAGCGGATGGCAGGCTTTTTGTGTGGGGCACGCCGGTTTTACGGTATTTCGCTACCAAAACGGGGACTGGAATAATCCCGAGCAGTTGTCCGGGTCTGGAAGGCTTCTGGCGGGTTGGAGTGTTAATGAATCAGACTTCTACGCCGTCGGAGGATTAGGCCTTGTGATTCATTCCGAAAGTAATTTCGAGGAATACCAAGACATTTCACCTGATACGTCAAACGATCTCAATGGTGTGTGGGGCAGCGGACCGGATAACCTGTTTGTGGTAGGGGATGGGGGAATCTTTCTGCATTACGACGGCACCACATGGACCGTTCTCCATCAAGGAACAAATGCGCCGCTTAACGTGGCTCGCCTCAAGGCTGTGTGGGGTAGCGGGCGTGACCAGGTCATAACTGCCGGTTGGCCGGTCGGTGCCATTTTTCAAAAGGACGGGGATCTCTATTGGAATACAGCCTTTAACGACCCGAACAACGGTCAGATTGAAGACATCTGGGGATCCGGTTCTAATGATATCTTTGCGGTGGGTGGCAAATACCACGGTAGTTCTGCTTCTTCACGGATTTGGCATTACGACGGCAATACCTGGCAAGTAATGGATTCTCCTTTGGGTTGTTGTCCAATTGACGCCGTGTGGGGAGACGGTTCGGATTTCGTTCTCGCTGCAAAGAACGCACACCCTGCCGGAGTTTTTCTTTTTGATGGAAACATCTGGAGCGAGATGGATAGCCCACTTTCCTGGGTAAAGGATCTGTGGGGCAGCGGACGGGATAACGTGTTTGCAGTAGGAGGAGATGGGATTTGGCAGTTCAACGGCCGGGAATGGTCGCAGATGACCGACTCTCATTATTATTTGCGGTCCGTATGGGGCAGTGCATCCGATGATGTTTTTGCAGTGGGAAATGACGGCGTCATTTTACATTTCAACGGAACCGATTGGACTTTAATGGAAAGTGGAACTTCAGAATGGCTTTACGGTATATGGGGCAGTGATCCCTGCCATGTTTTTGCAGTAGGAAGTTCCGGCACCATTTTGCACTATGACGGGAATTCCTGGGCACCCATGGCTACTCCTGATTTCGTCACTACCACTCTTTTTGATATCTGGGGCAGCTCTTCGAACGATGTATACGCCGTCGGAGATGGAGGTGCTATTTTACACTATGGCGTTGCAGACCAATCCGCTGTGTACCGTTTTTGGTCCGATACCCAGCAGGCCCATTTTTATACCATCAGCCAGGAAGAAAAGGAGTACGTCTCCGCCAATTATCCGGAAAAAGTATGGAAGTTGGAAAAGATCGCCTGGTTTGCTTATAAGGAAGGTGAGCAGCCGGAAAATGCCTCGCCCGTCTTCCGTTTCTGGTCTGATACCCAGCAGGCACATTTTTATACCATCAGCCAGGAGGAAAAAGAGTATGTCATCGCCACTTATCCGGAAAATGTATGGCGTTACGAAGGCATCGCATTTTATACTTTTGCTGATGGAAATCAGCCGGCAGATGCGGCAGCGGTCCATCGTTTTTGGTCCGATACCCAGCAGGCCCATTTTTATACCATAGACGAAGGGGAAAAAGAGTATGTCATCGCCACCTATCCGGAAAATGTATGGCATTACGAAGGCATCGCATTTTATGCTTATCCAGTTCGATAAATGCCCCTAGATTCCAATCTTTATCGCTTTAGGAATATGCAAAAACGGCTGAACGGCGCAATGCAATTTTAGGGGTATTCAATCTCAAAAAGACCTGCGCTTCGTGCAGAAGTCAATATGTTTTGAAACTTTTGCGCGGAAACATGTAAATTAGGTTCAGCGATCACCAGCTTGCCCTTATTAGAAAGATGCCGAATAATCTGTTTTAAGAAAAGATCGGTGTCCGGCGCTTCGTGAACCTGAAGCGGATCAGATAACTGAGAAATACGATACAAAATGAACTCCGTGCGTCACAGATGGAGAAAACAAATTTCAACAAACAAAAACGAAAAAAACAGTTACGTGCAAGAACCTAACCGGAAGCTACTGGCTCAAGGGCACGAAATGGCTGCTTCTCACGGGTCAGGAGAACCTGGACGATGAACAGAATGAGGGTACCAAGCTGCGAGAGGCCCTCAAGCTGAACGAGCAGCTTGCAGTTGCCTATTATATGAAGGAGGACCTGCGGAGGCTGTGGGACTGGACTGACAAAAAGGCGGCAGAGTGGCACCTTAAAAGCTGGATAGCCATGGCCAGAGCCTCGAAGATCCCCATGCTCGTTAAATTTGCGAACACCTTGTCAGCTCACCGCACAGGCATTCTCGCATACTTCGATCACAGGATTTCCACAGGTCCCCTTGAAGGAACAAACAACAAGATCAAGACAATGAAACGACAGGCTTATGGATACAGAGATATGGAGTTCTTCAAACTCAAAATTCTAAGACTTCATGAGACCATGTACGCTTTAGTCGGATGAACCAAAAAAACGATACATATGGACGGAGCATTTTGGATAAGATACTTACTGTATTATCAATTCTCACTACACCACTCATTTTATTTATTTCCAGTACAAACTCACTCTACTTGAAAAATCAGCATGACTTAGCTTATCAAGTGCAGGTACTATTTCCATTTATTTGTTTAGTTATACCCGTTTCTCTACTTGGCCTGATCCTGTTTTTCTTGTCGAGATATCGAGCGCTGAGAGTAATGCTTTGGAGCTATTACCTCCTGGGTCCCTTTTTTCTTATTTACTCGCTTGCACACAGCAGCTTTACTCCCACTATGGATCAGCCTTTAATTTGTGGATTTGTTGCTTTGCTGTATGTATTCACCATGGTTGTAATGTATTGCAAGGTGTCGCTGTCTTTTGCAACAAAGGTTTTCGGTTGCATTGGTCTAATACTTTTTCTGAATGAAGGGTTTCTCTTTGCTACACGAGTTGAGTCTGGGGTAACACGCTTGACTTCATTTGATAGCAGTGACAGCAGCCTAAAGGCTAGTCAGAAGAGAATGCCTAATATTTATCATATTGTGTTTGATGAGTATCAAACTGACATGTTTGAGCTTACACTCTCGCTGGAAGTGAAAAGAAATCTCTCCGAATTCATCTATTTTCCTGAAAATACTACGCTCTTTGGCCGGACCAGGATGTCTTTTGCTTCGATCTTTCTCGGCCGGCCATACGAATACGACACGCCTCAAATTGAATATCAGATGGCGGCCTATAACGCAAAGGAGTCTTTTTTGCACTGGTTAGTAGCCTCTGGATACGATACTTATGCACTTCTTTTTTTAAACCATGATTATGCCCAAAAACTATTTCATCATATTATTTCTCATAAAGACTATGCTGAGGCCACCTTCATGTTGGATAATAAAATTCTCTTTAGAAATTTGTGGATATATGCAAATTTCCCAGATTTTATCGCTAAAAAGTTCGTTCCGCGTGAAGATATAGAGCAATTAGGAAATCAAAACCTACTCCCTGATGCTGCTCCCCTGATATCTTATGCCAGTTTCCAAAAATATCTGGCAGCAGAGAAGTATTTATCCGAGTCGAATCGTTATACATTCATCCATCTGATAATTCCCCATTTTCCCAATATATTTCACGCTGACTGCTCGTGTGGAGAGCCTTCAGGGAATGGTGATCTGCCAAAAACAACGGCGCTAGAACAGTCTGAGTGTGCTACTAAGATGATTTTGGACTTTTTGGCTCGCCTTAAGGAGTTGAATCGTTATGATAGCTCTATGATTATTATCAATGCAGACCATGGAAGCAGGTATGAGTTGTCAAACAATGAGCTGATAAATATAGAGCATAAAGGTTTGTTCAGCCCCGAATGGAGCAGAGCAAGATCGCGTGCCCTTCTATTGGTGAAACCCCCGGTTAACAGGAATTCCTTTGCTGAATTTAAAGTCTCACACGCAGAAACAACGCTTCTGGACATCGCTCCAACTATTCTGGATTCCGTGGGTATACATACGGATCTCAACTTCTCAGGTATTTCCCTCACAGATCCTGAATTTGCATCGTTACACAGAATAAGATATTATCATTTTTATAAGAAAAAGGCTGAAGATGAATGGACAGATAAAATGACAAGATTCATTATCAAAGGTAATGAAATCAGAAAGGACAAGGTGTTTAAGCTGACAAATAATCCACCTAAACCTGAGAAAAAGCAGTAATAATAGCCATCATGACTGATCAGTGGTGCTGAGGCTTACCCCATCGGGTTGTATTCCCAGTTTCCACTATTCCATTATTACATGTGTGGGGCAGAAGAGTCAGGCCTTAAGAAATTCCTTTAAGTTCAACAAACTGTGGAAATCCTGAGACGTTAGATCAGAAGGAGAATTCTATGGACAGTAACTCAAGAGTCATTGTTTCACTTACAGCGGTCTTTGTTCTGTTGCTTTTTACGAAACCAGCCTATGCGTATTTAGATCCGGGTGCTGGCAGCATGCTGATTCAGGCGTTTCTTGCTGCCATTACAGCCGTTAGTGTATCCATCGGCATCTTTTGGCGTAGTTTGCGATCATTTTTCGGTCGTCTTTTTGGACGTGAAAAGAATGAATAACGGAGGAAGTTACTCAAATGGCTTCCAGCCAAGGGTCATTCAGAGACCCTTCAGGACATGTTTTCAGTAAGGACGGCGAAATTTACCGAAGCATCTTTGAGCCCGGGGTCAAGGATTTTGAGGCGGCACGGGATGCTGGTATCTACAATAAGCTCATAGATGCCGGATTGTTGCTCCTGCACGAGGAGGCGGGAATAGGTGATTCAGCCCCCAAGGGGACAGTCTATTGTTTAAGACACCCACGATTGCCTATGATTAGCTACCCATGGGAGTGGCCGTTTTCCATGCTCAAAGATGCTGCTCTGATCCACCTTGATGCCATGGAAATGCTTTTGCCATATGGCTTCTGGCTACGCGATGCCAGCGCCTTTAATGTGCAATATGACGGTAATAGACTGCGCTTGATAGATACCCTATCAATTGGCCAGAGAGTTCCAGAAAGTCCATGGGTTGCATATAGACAGTTCTGCTCACACTTCTTGGCTCCTCTGGCCATGGCTGCATATTGCGATATCCGCACACTTTCGTTGTGGAGAAATTATATAGACGGTTACCCACTGGACCTGGTAACAAAGATGTTGCCATTTTGGAGGCGATATCGACCAGGCCTCTTTATGCACCTAACTCTTCATACACGGTTTCAAGCCGTGACGGATCGAAAGGAAGACATTGGTAAATCAAAATTGGCCAACAAGGCAAGAGTTACTGACCGCGGCCTTATTGGCCTTATCCGTTCACTACAGCGGACTGTAGCATGTATAAAGTGGAAACGTTCTTCCAAGATCTGGGAAGATTATGGGGAAATTCGAACCTACCAAGCCGAGGACGTGGCCAGAAAATCTGAGTATGTGGACAGGGTGGTCCAGCGGCTAAGGCCCAAAATGGTCTGGGATTTGGGCGCGAATACAGGTGAATTTTCGTTGATTGCAGCCTCTTACGGGGCATTTGTGGTTAGCATTGATGGAGAACCGGCTTGCACCGAATATATGTATCAGAGGCTTTCCCAAGAAGATGGTAGTAAGGAAATTTTGCCACTAACGATGGATCTTGCCAACCCTTCGCCCGGTCTCGGATGGGACGGCAATGAACGGTTAAGCCTGCGCGATCGTGGCCTTGCAGACCTGGTATTGGCATTAGCCCTAATCCATCATCTTGTTTTTTCCTGCTGTGTGCCATTTTCATTGATAGCGGAATGGTTTGGAGATCTTGGAAATTACCTGCTTGTGGAATTCGTTCCTCCTGCTGACCCTATGGTTCAAAAACTGTTGCAAAATCGAGGCAGTGAACACCTTCCTTACAGCCTAGAGGTGTTTAAGTCCAGTTTTGGCAAGTTTTTCGATTTTATTGATCAAACTACTTTCCAGAACGGCCGCACATTATTTTTATGCGAGCGTATAAAGAAATGAAGAGACAGTGGTTTTAGGAGACGTTAAAGATCTATCAAGTTGAATTGACTTCAAGACTGGAGCATTTCGACCGAGGCCGGGATATCATTTTGGCTTAGAGGTTTAGATGAACGATATTCGAGTGACTGCGGAAGACCAATTTCCGTTAGTATCAGTGATTGTACGCACTAAAGACCGGCCCCGCGTGCTCCAGGAGGCAGGTAAATCCTCGATATATGAGGCCTCAAGAGACTTCAGGAATTTCTCGACGGTTCGTACAAAGAGTTGTAATCTGGTCAGGTGAGCCATGTTGGAATAGAGGTGTTTAGAGTCAAGCCGTTGAAAGCTGGTCTTGATAGAGGTCTCCTTGATGATTTTATTGACGACGGAGAAAAAAGTTTCCTTGATGGATAACTTATTGAAAGGATATATCTTTATAGGTAGTCGTTGCATGGACAGCCTAAATGGCACGACAAAAATGTCCCGACAAATTCTGAATTTGTCGGGACATGCTTCCTTGACATTATACCCTCGATTTCTGTGAAATTAATAAACAATTTTTTACATTTTTCCAAGTTTTATTATTGCATTATATAAATGATCTGAACCATAGTGCTGGTTGTTTGGACTGATATGAAATTTTTGATGTTCCGGATTTTTTTCCGTTCCAGCATTAACAAATGAAATGAAATAAGGTGTAATAAAAGCGGCATTATTAACATAATGATATATTAATGAGTCATAAGATGCCCTGAATGATTTGTTTTGTTGAGGATGAAACTCAGGTACACCATATAGCCTATTATCTGTAACTGGGAACAGGGATTTAATAGCAGGTGAATTAGTAGAACCTCCATAAAGTGTAAGGCCGGGAAGATAAACTGACTCTTTCTGTAATGTTTTACCTGTAGCAAATAGAACAGTGTTCCATGAACCGTTCATTGCTGTAGGTATCTGATGGGAATATAGTAAGTTCTTATTTACTCCAGTTTCAGAGGCAATTTGCCAAAGTTTTGTAATAAAATTTTCTACCTGATATTCTCTATATTTAAACCACTCTTTTGCCAGAGGGTTGTAGTAGAAATCCTGTAATGATTTTGGATGATCGATCCAGTAGCGGATATTTTTCAAGTCCTTTGCCGAAGAAAACGTTATTTTTTTAAATGAAATTTTTTTTGGGGCGGCCTGTTTATTATCAACAAAAACAATCTCCTGGCGACCAAGTTCAAATTCATCTTTTTCTGTTGTCACTGTAATTAATAGTTCGTGAATGCCTGGTTTAATATCAGAAAAGTCCAGATTATAATGGAATCCAACATTAGGTGTTGATACATCTTCAATTGCCTGATAAACATCAAGACGGTTTAAATAGCGCTCGGCAGTATCCTTAAATTTTCCATCAATATAAATTTTTATTTGTTTAATTTGAGAGCCATCTTTATCCCATAGCCAGCCAAAAACGGGAACAATACCATGGGCGTAACTATCAAGATGTTCTGTAAAATTGTTTAATATTTGAGTGCGAATATTCTTTTTTGGTGCATCGATGTCTGTCCAATTTTTAAAGTGTGATTTTAAAAGACAGTTAAGTGCAGTAATTGTAGTGTATCTGCTTTTAAGCCAGTTTTGGAATTCTTTAATACTGCCAGGACTATAATCTGTAATTTTTATATTATCAAATTTTCCTGTACCACCCTTAAAATCAGGAAATAACTGATGAATTTCGCCTCCTAAAGTGATTCCGTGTACTAATTTTTTGATCTGGTCAGGTTGTGCTTTGAATTTGTTTAGTACGGCTTTTAAGGCGTTAAAACGGTAGTGGTTAACTGGAATTGAATCATCTGTCAAAAGTGTAAAAGGAAGAATGATAGTCTGAAAATATCTATCAACAGGTGGTATATTATCCTGCGTTAACATTAGATTTTGTTGATCCTTCACTAATGATTTAGTTATATCACTATATGTATCAAAATGATTCATCATTAGATACAGAATAACTGGTCGATTAACTTTTTTTATAGTGTTAANGATCAACAAAATCTAATGTTAACGCAGGATAATATCTATCAACAGGTGGTATATTATCCTGCGTTAACATTAGATTTTGTTGATCCTTCACTAATGATTTAGTTATATCACTATATGTATCAAAATGATTCATCATTAGATACAGAATAACTGGTCGATTAACTTTTTTTATAGTGTTAAAAATAGCATCTATCTTTTGAGTATCAATTTCCCAGCCTATTGATATCTTTTTAAAAAGGCTAAATAATGAAATCCCGTAAGTATAGCCAATCTGAACCTTACCTTTTGCACCACCAGGCTCAAAAGATGATAGTTTGTTAATTAAAGAACGTGATAAATCAAAATTATTATCTGCACAAATATTATAAATAATCGTATTTTTTTCTGTAGGTGAGAAACTCTTGTTGCATCTTCCAATATAAGATAATCCCGCTACCATAGGAGCAATAATGAGAGGATGTTTAGTTCTATCAAGATTAGGTTCATCTAAATTTATTTTTGTTTTATTATCACATGCTGTTAATAAAAAGATCATAGAAAAACAAATCAGAGTCTGAAGAATACTATTTAAGTTATTTATTACCTGCATTGGTTGTCCAGATAGCTATCAGAACTATTGATAGGAGACCTCAAAAAAGCAGTCAAGAGATGATTTTTTAAACAATTTGGACCCTATCCTAAGTTTACGAAATATTTTTTGTCGCACTCTCATTATAAAATAATACCTGTCAGGATGGGTTAAAATCCATGGGAATTCAGGCCAGACAATGGTGGTAACTTTAAAGCTTAATCTGTCTTTTCAGAATACGCGCCGCAGCCGACGCAATGGAGCAGTAATTTTCCAGCTTTTTGAATTCAGCATTATTTCGAGATTATTTTGATATTCCTTGAGTTGTGATGCTAATTTTTCTTTGGTATGTTTGCTTTCGGTGTTTTTTATTTCTAAATCCAATAGTTGTGTAATTAATTTTTCATTTTTTTCGCCTAGATGCTCAAGTTCGTTTTTGGCCTCATCTAATTTTTGTTGTGTGATGTTATGACATTGTTTTTCTTCTTTCAGTTCTTTCATTATTTTTTTATTTGCTTCTTCTAAAATCCTAAATTTTTCTTCTTTATAATATTTTCTGTCTTTGACAGCTCTAATAATAAATTGATATGTATCTGAATCTGGCAAATTTTTTATAAATTGAACTGTTTCTTTGGGAAAGAGGGAAATATCACAGCGAAATTCTGTATTTTCAGCAGGAACTATTGTACGTTCTATCGAGGTTACCCAAAATCCTTTGCTTTCAAGCATGTTTATGAGGCTTTGTTTGGTAAAAAAACGCAAATGAGTGTAGTCTAGCAAGCCTTCTTCACGATATGAAAATTTTCCTTGTAATAGTTCAAAAATTATTGCCGAATGCGCAATATTGGGGACTGATACTAGCAGAAGGCCTTTTTCTTTTAAAAAAGGCCTGATTTTTTGTAAAACAGATCCAGGATCTGTGAGATGTTCCAGGACATCGCCCATAAGCACTACATCAAATATGGCTTCTTCTCCTAATTCTTTTTTTATATCCATAGATTGGATATCACCTTCAATAACATCATCACATCTCTTTTTTGCAACCGAGGCCATATTGGCATCTATCTCTATTCCTGTTATTTTACAATTTTTATGCTTTTTAAGGGCACTACACATATATCCCGTGGCGCAGCCAATATCTAAAACATTTGAGCCGTCAGGGACCAAGTTCAACAATTTGGCAGCTGACGTATCAGTGCCAGGTCTTACTTCATAGTCGTAATGCATCGTGCATACCTTTTCACCAAAACTTTAAAAAAGTCAGCGATGACTTTTTGCAAGACCATTAAATATACTTTTTATTGTCCGAATCAAAATGGGGTTTCTTCTGATTCTGTCCGCAAGTTTTGGCCCCAAGATTCTATATGCCAAGGTGGCGGCATTACACAACCATTTTGTTTGAAGATTATTTATTGGTGTTTCATAATAATTTTCCCTTTTGATTGCGGAAAGAAGTTCTTTGTTTGAGAAAGATGTCTCAAATATCTTATGCTGCGTAGAATTTCCACGCATGAGATTATATAAATCGAAATAGGCGTTAAACATTTCTTCCGGAGTCTTAAGTTTTACCTGTTTGGCCTTAGCTGCTGCAATATGATATTGTTTTTTGTCATCACGAATCTTGTCAATGGCCTTGCGAAGGCCATCGGCGCTTAATTCCTCTATTATCCACCCGGCTTCATTATCCATCATCCTTTCGGCAGGTGCACCTAGAGGCGACACCAAAACCGGTATTCCAAGATGCCAGGCTTCTGATAGTGTAAACGCGAATGTTTCATGCCATATTGAGATCAAACATATTATATCCGGCTTTATTTTCTTAATATGATCAAAAACATCATCATGTGAATATTCTCCAAGAGATGTGACCCGCCTTTTGTTTAGATATTGTTCAAGGACAGGATCTCCAAGACGTCCTAAGATAAATAGCTCTTCGCTGTCACGCAACAAATCCCTGCGCAAGAAATCCGCCAGGATTCTGCTTCCCTTAATAGGCGCCATTCCACCTAAAAACAAGATGCTGAATTTTTTGGATCCACTTTGATGAGGGAGGCTCACGGGCTTTTCCGCTGCAAATATTCGTGGCAAGGCATGCGGTATTACGTATATTTTTTTTCTATTAATTTTGGGGAAATATTTTAAAAATTGATTTTTGCAACTGCTGCTAGGGAAAAATAGCAATTCTATAAATTTCAGTTGCTCTTCAACCGCCTTTCTCCAATTTTTTACAAAAAAAGCATCTTCCCCGAATAACTGTTTCGCGCAATCTGAACATTTTTTTTCATCCTTTGATCCGTCACATAATTCCCATTTATGATTTAACAAGTTAATGCTCGGGCAAACGAGAAAAAAATCATGCACGGTCAACACCACAGGAATATTGGTTTCGTAAAGGTAGCGTATGGTGGATAGAGGATGAAAAAGCAAATGGTGGATATGAGCAAAGTCTATTTTAAAAGTATAGATTATTTTTTGTATAATTTGTTTATAATTTTTATGTTCAAAGCAGTATTTGCCGAGCTTATCATCCAGCTTAAATTTATAATGCAGAATATTATCCTTACCAAACTCCGTTAAAAGAAGATAGTCTTTCATGGCAACCAGAGTGTAAGGCGTGGCGCCGCGCTTAACACATTCGTGGACCAATATTTTTATATGGAGTTCAGTGCCTCCGTGTGGTTGGAGACTCGCGTTGTCAATTCTATTATGAAGAATGAACAGGGGCCTGAATGCCGCCTTTTCATTCCATGTTTTCATTCTGAAACGAATATTATCGTGTATATCCATTAACGGATTTTGTTGAATGAATTCATGAACAGCAGGAAAATACCAGGGGTGCCGTTTGGCTAAAATTTTAGAATTTTTTTCATACAATGCCTCTTTTTCCTCTAAAAATGAGCATGATCCATAATGATAGATATATGTAGCGTCATCCAGAATATGCACATATCCCCGTTCAGATGCCTTGCAGCAGAAGTCGTTTTCTTCGCCATATCCTTTGGGAAAGGCCTTTGCATCGAATGGGCCGATTTCCTTAATGGCCTTTCTTCTTATCAACATACAAAATCCAACGCCTGTTGGCAGTTCAGGATATTGGCGCAGGCTGACTTCTTCTATAAAATGCGCAAAACTGGACATGGAAAAAGGGCGCGGGATAAAATTGTTTGCGCAAAAGTCGGGAACTGAGCAGATTGTCCCGTTGTTGGTTAATGGAGTTACTGTGGCGCACAATGGATTGCCAGCGGCACATTCAACCATTTTTTGCACCCATCCCCGGGTAACCACCGTATCACTATTCAAGATGATTACGTCGTTGTCAGAGAAAGCCATCCCTTTATTTACAGTGGAAACAAAGCCTAAATTTTTGTTATTAAACAAAATGTTCACTCTGGCATCATCCAGCTTCCCGACTTTATTTAAATATTCTCTGATCCGGGGATCTGTGCTTTTGTCATTTATTAAAATTATGTTGCTGTTGATGGGCGAGTGTATGAGAAGGCTGGCCACGCATGCCTTGACCTGATCATAGGCATTGTAAATGGGCACTATAATGTCTATGGGCGGGATATTTCTATTCACTTCAAAATTTTTTTATAGATTTTCTGAGCCCTACAAAGTTTGCAGATTTCAATGCTTTTTTTGGCCTGCAAAAGATCTTGTAGCGTAAAATTGTCGTTTATCGTCAAGCCGGTTTTTATATTCTTGGTGCCGCAACATTACAAGAATTCGCCGGATGTGCCAATTACAACATAATATTCTTATGTATTCATAAACTAGACAGGATCTTCCATGTATCAATTGCTCAGAATGATTGAGTTTTTGATGTCTGGTGAACTGTGAAAAACCTGTCCACCCCTGCCCAATGGTGCCAGGCAGGCGGATCTTCGCTGATCGCCCTTTCAAGCTGGCCTACCAGGGCATCCAGTAACACATCCTCGCTCTCAATGGGTAGAGGTTCACTTATACGCAGTTTTCGATAACCTGTTTCTCTGTCTAATGCCACAGTATAAGCCACAACGGGAATATGTTCTTTCACTGCCAAGTATACCAGACCTCGTGGCAGGCATGCACGCCGTCCGAATAGCTGTGTTAACAAAACATTGCGCTGTTGCTCAACAGATACATCAAATAATCCCACCAGACATGATCCCGATCTTAGCACTTTTCTTAGTTTGAATATACTGTTCCCATTGATGAAAATGAGATTTTCCACGCCTGCCCGTACGACTCCGAATGTTCGCAGTTTTGCATACCAATATCGAATACGTGTTCCGGAAAATGAGATCTTATCAAAACCCCTTATAAGGACGGCAATCTTTCTTCCCTGGGCGCGCAAATGCCGTAATGACCACATTCCTGCACCCCAGTGAAAGGTTATTGCCAGAAACGGTTCATTCCCCTTTGGCCAACCAGGGCCGTCAATCACTACATATTTATGCCGCCAGGAATCACCTCGAAAAAGCAAGAGATAGAGATCGGCATGATCTACCAAAGTTACCAAACGGTATGCTGAAGCCCATGCCCTGGGATCTTTTACCGGCTCAATTGAGTTGGCCCCTGCCAGCGCATTTTGGGTTTCTGTGCGATACAGACATTCCAATCTCGACAGGCGCTGAAAAATTCGAAAACAAATCGGCCAGGGCAAAAGGGCAGCCAGGCCCGGGAAAAGAAATAGCTCAATAAAATCATGGTAATTTTGCTTCCAATTTACTTTTTTAATATATTTTTTCATACCAAGTACTAAGGTTTCGCAGTTGAGAAAATACACGGAAATGAACCGCCACGAATCAATCTAATCCCTTATCACTATGTACGCAAAAGGAAACTGCAAAAG
>NKAJ01000946.1_pt1 | contig 14553 bp, 14 predicted proteins | sample 1556001 | NCBI WGS metagenome assembly NKAJ01 (sample SAMN06204642, study PRJNA360343) | marine sediment metagenome | isolation source: Jiulong cold seep at northern South China Sea | place: China: South China Sea, Jiulong cold seep | collected 2013-06 | reverse complement strand
CCAGATGCAAAGCCATCACCAATTCCAACTAAAGCATCGTTTGCTGCATCAACACAATCTTGAGGAACCCAAACATCTTGCTCGACGACTTGCGATTGATCATATTGAATTGTTAATTTTGCATAACCTTCACCGTTCCCCGCAACAGATACACGAATTTTAAATCTAACCACATCGCCAGCATCAATGGATGCTAAGAATTGTGATGTTATATCAATGTTTGGATTCTGATTCCAAGATGTACCTAACTCACATGCACCAGTAGTCTCTGGTGGAAAGTCACCATTAGGGCCAGACCAAACGAGTTGTTCCTGGCCTTCTCGACCTACCCAAACTTGCATATAATCATCATAAGTGGCGCGACTAAGAGTAACGCTTTGTATGGCAGCTGGGCTTATAATGCGAAAGGAATTTGTCTGCTCATAAATACTACACCACCCACCCCAGTAGTTATCACCGACAGTTCCTATCCACACATCTAACGAGTTATTTACACCTGGGNGGCCTTCTCGACCTACCCAAACTTGCATATAATCATCATAAGTGGCGCGACTAAGAGTAACGCTTTGTATGGCAGCTGGGCTTATAATGCGAAAGGAATTTGTCTGCTCATAAATACTACACCACCCACCCCAGTAGTTATCACCGACAGTTCCTATCCACACATCTAACGAGTTATTTACACCTGGGGTTGGCATGATGTTATAAGGTCCCGATACATGCTGAATTAAACCAGCATCTAAAACATGGGTAACTTCACAACTCGTCGTTTTATCTACGATACGTTCACAGTTTTTATAATCTGGAATATGTGTAGTATTTCCAATATCCGTGAATATCGTTGAGGTTGCACAATCACCAAATGTTGCTGATATCTCATCAATGTTTTCAAAAGTACTACGTGTTGTATTAAAGACAGGATCATCTTTTAAATCTGGACGTGGCTGATTGGCCATATCCATCATGATTTTATAGGCCGTGCCAGATGTTGTGGTAGGTTCCGGTAAGACGGCATCATTCCATAAAATGGATTGAATATTCTCACCTGTAGTATTCATCGCATCACCGTCACTACTCATGCCTTCTAGTTCGGTGGTATTTGGTTCTGCTCCAGCAGGAAAGAAGTCAGACATAGGTGCCGTGCTTGTTGAACTAGTTCCAGGGAATAAATCATTTACATTAACACTTGAAGTCCCGCCACCCGTTAACGGTATCGTCATAACACCACCGCTTATTGACGGAGGTGCGGCATTGAAATTATCAACCGCTTCTTGACCAAATGCCTGCCCTTGACGACCTGTATCTGAAATAGCATCCGCAAAAGCAGGTTGTACTGTCGAGAACAGCATAGTTATAGACAATATGTTAGCTATAACTGATTGCAGTTTAATTCTCATTGTAAATTCCCAATGTGTTTTATTAGTCGAATTATTGTTGCAAACCACATAGATAAACAATATGATATCCCTATAATTCAATAACTTAGCTAGTGAGTATTACAGCAATCATTCCACCTCCAAATCGTGTAGATTAGGTCCTCACCTATTGCTGGTATGGTTCTATTCATGCCCCAGGTAAATGTGCTTTCACCCGTTACATGTGAATCGGTTGTTTCAGGTAAAGGATGCAGTAATGTGTATTTATACATTTCCTTGCTCATGGTTGGATCAATCACACCTTTGCACATGGCATCTGCTCCCATTGTTCGGTGAGCAAGACCTCGCCTATGCAGTGCCATAAGTGTTTTCACTTTTAATAAACTGGTATTTTTAACAATCGAACTTAATGTGTATTGATTACCAGAAAGCGGATAAATCAAACCCCACGATCCAGCACACCAGAAAAGTGAATCCATTGGAAAACCTGCGGTCGATGAAATTGCATCAGCAGGACATGCCGCAGCCGCTATAGGATTTGCAACAGCAGCAGACTCTGGATTTGTAAAAAAGGCGAGTTCATCATTATTCCACGTCGGGTCAAGCTCACTCATGTACATCATGTCTAAATCCATATAGCCATCAGCACTACAAGTAGGATTTGTAAACAATTCCAAAATGGTTAACAAAGGAAATGAGTAATAGTGATAATGCATGTACGTACCTTGTGCTCCCTGCTTACCACCCTTTTGATGATTACCCTGATTGATTCGATCAAACGGAAACATTGCACCGTTAAGAACTGAAGAACAGCCTGGTACTCGTTGGAATTCAATAAGACGCGCCGGTTCCCACATAGATGTTGTAAACCCAGGTCGAGGAAAACCCAAATCATCAGAACAAGTACATAAAGGCGTATTTACTGCTTTTGATGGTGCTGGATCACCAGAACCACCAGGCATAGGTACACCACCAATTCTTAATGGAAAAATACAATCCCAGCACATATCAGTGATTAATTTTCCTGATATAACTTCAGCATCTATACAACCTGGATCAGCTGAGGCTGTATTAGTTACAAATAAAAAGGGTATAAGTAAACGTAAAAGTGGCTTCATAGTTTTTCTTCTTCATCCATAGCCAGCTCTTCAACAATGAATTCCTGGTTTTCTGCAGTCACAATGGAGGGAATATTTTCTAAGTTAAAACGAGATACGATATCTGAAGTCAGTTTAAATACTGGCGCATCATAATGATCAGTAATCGATTTATATGACTTCCAACCCTTGGCTTGATCAAACTGAGTAACAATCAACGTTACTTTTGAATACCTGGAGTTGAGTTCAACTAGATGTTTATCGACTAATGCAATTTGTTTTTTATCTAATGGATCAAAGACAACCACTGCCTGCGAGAAGTCTTTAAGATCCAGTGGGTTGATCTGATGTCCTCTAGGAACAATGATGTTACCCTCTGCATCTTTTATATCTGCCGTGATCATGATCGTTGGATCAATGTGCTTAACGTTGTGTTTTTTGGCTCTAGGTAAATGAATAAACTGCTGCTTATTCCAGAAATTATTAACCGCTTTTTCTTTTTTCTCAGCCCAATCAACTGCTGCCATTTTTTCTTTCATGACCTCAATCAAATCGCGTTCAGCAATATCTTCTACCGGGCCACGTATGCCCATGTTGCCTTTCTCACCGTATTTAACACGATCGAGCAACCATTTAGGATTAGATAGACCTACAACACGGGCTATTTCTGTCTCCTGTTGTTCGTCGAGATAGATGATAGTTGGCACTGATGTGACATTAAATTTTTTAAATAATGTTGGATCCAGGGCTGTATTTGTTACAGGTGATTGACGACCTGCAAACTCCTGGATCGACATAATGGATTTAGCAAAATTCTTTACATCCATGACACCTCTAAATATGACAACAGCCTCAGTGTGATCTGAAGCCTTTGAAAATAGATCTTCTAGAGATGACTCACCCAACGATGTGGATGCGAATATAAGAATACGCCCACCAGGTTTCTTTTTTTCTGGTGGCGCTGTAGATTGTAATATTTTAGATCGTTGTTTTTCAAAATCATCAAAAGCAAGCCGAGCTTCTTCTTTGCCATATTGTGAGTGCTTGTTGACTGGAATCGTCCAGTCCTTAGACAACAACCTGATGCTCTTGGCATCCTTTGCAATTGCTTTGTCTTGTGGGCTTAGAATCGATTCGGCCTGACCCACTGAAGATAACACACTAAAAAATAGGGTAGACGCGACCAATAATGTCTTCATGGTTTACAGCTCCCCAATAGCGTGAATCGAAAGATTTTTCTGATGCCCCTAAAAACCAATATTGATTTTCAGCGAGTGTTGACTTGCCTTGAAAATAACTATCAGGCTGACCTAATTTTTCTTGAGCCCACATCAAGCCTGTTGCATACAACTGTTTATTAATATATATGTGATTATTTTTATCAATTTCTACTGTGTCACCTGGCATGGCGCGTAGAAACTTAATCATTTTTGTGCCTTTCTCATAAATAGGTTTTAAATCTTTTGACCTAAAGGCAAATAGTCCATCACGTTCTACTTCTGTATCGAATTTATCAACCAGATAGAAACTGTGATTAGGAATACATCGTACCGACTGTGGATCGGCCGCAAAGGTAAAACGCGTAAAAAAGGCTGCGGCTGATAAGAACATAATGCCAAGCACAATCATTGCCTTCGCACTGAACTTAAACCACGACTCTTTTTTTCTAAATAGTTTTATACCACCATATTTGACTGCGTAATCGTTATTCATCTGTAGTCTCACTTGTCATATATTGGTTTGCAGGGATATCGGATTCATTAAGCTTGAGTGTTTCAGGAGATGAAATGACAGCACTTGAAGAAAGAACAAGAAAACCCGCAGCTCTGAATTTATCTATCACTTGCTGAGTATTCTTAAAATGCTCTCGAATTGCTTTTTTGTCCGATCCAACAGGTACGGATTTAAGAGCAAGTTGAGCCATATCGACCACAATAATTGGCGGTGTTGTATCAGCATGTTGCTGTAATTGATCAATCTTTGGATTGAAGTATGTGTAACTGACAGCAAAAGCAATCACCGCGCCTAATACGCTCGAAACGGCTATATCAATATAGGTACTATAGAAATTACGAATATCCATTATGTGAACACTCTTTCTTTACGACGGTTTTTGCGATCTTCAAGAATCTGGTTAATCGCTTGCGCGCCTGTCATGCCTGCCTTTTTCTGTTCATCTATGGCGCTAACATCTTCCGCTTTCGTTGAATACAGCAATTTCTGGAAGTCATTAACCAGTAATTTTCCAATGCCACGCCCGAATTCTGATTTGACAAATATTTCTGAATAAACCCCAGTCACAGTATGAACAGTTTTTAATTGCTCATAGTCATATGCAGATAACTGGAGCTTGCCTTCTTTTTTGATGTCATCAATAGTTTCAGGCTTCTGACCAAGCAACATAGTTGTGGCAGAATTTTCTGCAATGGCACGACCCGAAGCACTGGCATAAAGGTCATTAACAGATTGTGTGATGATAACCATTGAACCGCCGTATTTTCTGAAACGTCGATAAGCCGACTCAATAAACTTGGCCACATCACCTTGCGTCAATAAATCCCAGGCCTCATCTACAATTACGATCTTCTTCCTATTGCGATCACCCAAATACATTTCTTGTTGTATCTGGTATATCAACTGTAATAAAACAACTTGTTGTAGATGTTTACGACTTTTAAGTTCTTCAAGCTCTAGTACAGTCAACTGTTTACCGAACTTCATGTTGTTCTTGCCGTTGAAGAAACGTCCATATCCACCTTTTGATGTAAATGCGTATAGCTGATGACCGACATCCTGTACACGTTTATCTTCGTGTTTAAGTAATGCTTGCTCAATTAAATCAATAGATGTTTCTCTGTGGTGCATTAACCAAAGTTCATTAACCGTTCTTTTAAGAGCCGATATTTGAAAGTCTGTTAATTTTTGAGTGGGTGCAGCCATGGCTTCAACAAGACCCACCAGTGCATCTTCTTCTCCATCATCATCATCATCATGACTGTTATGTGGCGCATCTGGTGCGCGTGTCGCATCTGTACCATCCAGACTTACTACTAATGGAAACGGGTTAAGACACAAATGAGAGGACGCACCAAAGTGCATAAAGTCACCATTATAGGCTTCACATATTTTCTCATATGAACGACCTACGTCGATTACCCATACCTGTGCACCTTCACTCATATAACTCGATACAATTTCATTGGTCAGAAATGATTTACCGGAACCAGACTGTGCTGCTATAACAGCGTTCATATTTGAACCGGTGTCATGCAAACTATGGGACATAATCTGTCCATTACGTGACACATAATTCATATGAGGTGTGCCGGTGCCTTTCCATTCAGCGAATATTGGCAGTAATGCTACGGCTTCTTTTGTACTCATCGTTTTATGACGTACAAGATCATTCACAGCTTCTACATCACAGCAAAAAGGCATGGCATTGGTAAATATTGGCATTTGAATAAATTTATCTACCATGATTTCGTATCTATTTGTACGCCACATATTACGTGCTGTCATGGCAGCAGTTTCGACTTCTTCCTCACTCTTACCGTATACAATTACATGGTAGGAAATTTTTAAAGGCTTACTGCCATGTTGTAATGATGTAAATAACGTATCAAAATCATTTTTCTTTTCTAGAAGAACAGGGACAAACTTAACAATAGGTCCGCTTGCCTGGTTAACCGCAAATTGACGCTTACGCTCTATTTTTTGTTTTTCACTGTCTGCTTCTGGAAATAGAATATTTGTGCAGATAATGTAATTTTGTCGCACACCACCTAAACCACCCGATAAGTCTCCTGCATTCGTAATAGCATCCCCAAAAAACATTTCTCCGGGTAACTTTTTAGCAGAAAGACATTTAACATAAGAACTACCGAATTTTAGATGTTCTTTACTTATTTCAATGTCATTGTCAAAATCTAGAACCTGATTACATAAGGGTTGAGTTTTATCCCAGTCACAGGCATCAATACGCCAGGTCGCATCTGGCCCTCTATTAAAAAATGTACTCATGACTCGCACCCAAAGATCAGCTGAGAGGATAATTGGACGCAATTTAATATTATCTAGTGTTGTTCTTACTTTAGTTCTTAACTTTTGAGCTGCATCGTATTCTTTAGTAGTTGGTTTCTCAGAAGCTAATGGATACTTTATTGTAATGAGTAACTTGACATCAAAAATATAGCCAAGCTCATATATTCCTTTATCAGTTTCAACGCTTATCTCATTATTTGTATGATGCTGAAAAAATCCGGCCCTTTCCGCCACAACCTCAGATAACAATGGATCACGAAAACCATCACGTAGACCCATCATGCTGTACATTTCACGATTAATATCAGGAGATCGATACCATATTATCTGCATCTGTGTATTTGTAGGAAACGTCTCATTCAGTAAAGAATGTACTTGTTGTTCGGTATTATTATCGAGACCTGTTAGTGGGGTGCATACGAAACCAAAGGCCAGTGTTTTATCGTCACAATGAAATAAATGGCCTTCTTCATCATATGACATAACTCGAAAAAGCGATGACGCTCTCATATCTTCTGATATAAGGGCATCCTGTGTTTTCTTCTTTACGGTTAAGAATTCGCTGCTCACTTTCTTTTTACCTTTTGATCAGATTTATTTTTTGGTTTATTACTTACGATCAGTTGGTTAACTATTGTTTTAGAAAGTGAGTGATTACCAGACGTGTATGTGTTGCATATATGATTAATCTTGTTCATTTTTTCCATTTCATTAACTCTCTTTTTCAACCCATTTCCAAAAGTCCTTCCCTTCACCTGCTTGGTATAATCCACTAGGAGCTATAAAAAACGGAACATGTTTAATTCCGATAAGCTGCGCAATAGTGAGTGTCAGGTTGTAATACTTCTTATCACAATATTCTTGTTGTTCTAAATCCAACAAAGTTCTCTCAAGGAAGTGTTTTGCCAGGTTCGTTTTATCCTTAGAACAAAACATTGATGTCGCCATTTTGTTAGATTCCTCACCTAAAGCTGGTACCACGATAAATTTGAATGTGTACTTATCAGTATGCTTTTTGGCTTCATGGAAGAATTTTTTACATGGGTCGCATTGTGGATCTACGAAAATAACTATTTCTTTTTTGCCTTTACCTACCTTGATCACGTTTAGTTCATCTATTGGCAGACCCATTCTTTTAATATCTATATGCTTTGCGGCGTAGTCAATATCCTTGATAGTGACTAGTTTCTTCTGTTGCCATGTGTCAGTCAGATCTCCCTGAATGACAAATCGCCCATTTGGAGACATGAAAAAAATACTGCCGTTTGACTCAATAGCCTTAAGGCTACTCATTTTAATTTCTGAAATTGCATCCAGTATTGGTATTTCTTGTTTTGCTTGCGCTGTAGAAGCGGCCATTAAAGCTATTATTAAAACGACTAACTTATTCATTTAAACCTTCTCCAAGGGGACGCCACATCAGCCGTAACTAATGTGGCGTCAGTCAGAAACTATTAATTAATGATCTTAAAGACCGTTAGAAATAGTCATGATTGCCTGAGTAGCTGCTGGAGCATTCTCAAGAGTAGCTGTCATCATTAAATCAATAACAGTAGGAGTATTGTACAGACCGATACCACCACCAACACCAACAGCAAAAGCCATAATAGATTGACGAGCAACACCAGCGATGATGCCAACCAGGATCATTGCGCCAGATGCTATCTTACCTAAAGTACCTTGCATCCAGTCTGTCAGAGTAGTCCAAATAGAATCAAATTCAGCACCACCAGTACCAGCCATGGCATCAGGAGCCATTAAAGTGGCACTCAATGCAACTAATACTAATAGAGAGGTTGCTAGGTTAGCGTCGATTTTTTTAAGAGATGTAAACATAATTAAATTTCCTTTTGTCATTTATTGAATAAACGTGATTTGTTGGACAAATCCAACGGGTTAAAAGAGCTGGATTTGTCCAGCGGTTTAAATGTACGACCCTGCTGTTGTGCAGCAGACTCGGGTTTTCCAATCACCCACTTTCTAGGTTCTACTTCAGTATAAACATACCCAGGAGCCATTAATGCGCCACTGTTTTTGTCTTCCCAGGTTGCTACCCATATACGCATTACCTGTGCCGGCGTGCGGATTGGAATCGGTTTATCAGGAATACGAGGAGTTACAAATGTATCCACAACGGGATCACTGACTCTCTCGCTTTTTACTTCCTGACTAATATTTTTTTCAGAAGATGTTTCTTCATCATCGTTACTATCGCGCGAATCGCGATCATAATTTTCATCGGACTTCACAACACGAACAGGTGTTGAACCAGAATGACTTGAATCAAATACATCACGCGTTGACATACAAGTAACACCATCTGGAATACCAGAACAACCGTAGTCCTCTGCTCCAATTGATGCACAACCAGATGTGGTCGCGACAAAAGCTAAAACTGTTAATAAGCGATACATAATTATTTAACTCTCTTTAATCTTAAGTTTGATTCCGGAAGTAATTACTATGTCGATCTTGCGACCTGCATCGATTTCAATAACTGGAAATATTTGATCGGCCAGATCCATGTAGTAATCTGCTAGACGTTCAGCAACTGCACTGGCACCGTTTGCAACACCATGGTTAAGTGTGTCTTGAGTGAAATTATCCTGGAATAATGGCGTTGAACTGGGATTAGTTTGTATAACAGGAACAGGACTGCTTCCAAATGCTTCAGCTAAACCACCGAGGAATCCTGCAAATGCCGTTTTTGCTATTAATGAACCTTCTTTGCTAACTAGTCGTCCACGAATACCTGCTTTACCATCTTCACCCACGGCATAACTTGGGAAATCAATCTCGATGGTTTCCTCATTCTCTGTAATGCATGAGAACTTCTCACCACGTAGATAAGCACGTTCTGAGCTTAGATCACCATAACCTGACAGGGTGGCAAAACATTCCTTAACATCAGCCGTAAATAAATTAGGCATAATTGCATCATGCTGAATTCGTACAACGACAGGAAAAGGATCTTTACGTGCTCTTTTACCTGTTGCCGCATCCAGTCCATTTAGTAAAACGCCGGTTAAGATCGTGCCTGCTGGCATGTTTAAAGTTACTTTTTCCTTATCCGCATTTACTAATTGAGGCTGACTTTCGGTTGTATATATCTTAAGGCCGCCAGCTTCCAACGCGCCCGATTTTAAACTTGGTGCACCCGCCATAGGTACAGGAGCTGCAGGGCGAACAGGCGCCGTTCTGAAATAATGATTAGGATCTTGATTTAATCCTTTTTCTATTTGAACAGCCTTTTTAACTGGTAGTTGTTTTTCAGATGCGACAAGAGGAATTACTTCTTTATCTTTTTTACCAACGCCTTCGACTTCATTATCTTTGTCAAAAAAATCACTTGAACCGATATACCCTTCTTTAATATCCTCTACATCCCATCCAAGAGATTTAGCTTGTTGCTTTATGCCTGCCATTTGGCTATTAAGTGCCGCAATTTGACGAGTTACATCTGGATCATTACCACGTCTACGCTTTAAATCCTTTACTACCTTTACCATGGTTTCTAATTTATTCTTAAGTTCTTTATTTTCCCTAACAACTGCTTTAACATTAGCATTAAGTGCGTCAATACCAATTGAACGAGTATTAATATCAGATAAAACAGAGCGCTTCATAGATACTTCTTTCTTTTTAACAAGCTCCTCTTCACCTCCAGTTAACATAGCCATAAAAATAAAGATCACGGCCAAGATGCCAATTATTGCTGAAATTCTTCTTTGGTTAGGATTCAATCCATCCCAAAAAAGCGTAAGTGATGAAACTTTCTTTTCAGCCATGTTACATGCCTCCCATTAACAACGAAGGTCTTGTAACTTTGATTTCTCGCTTGTAATTGCGTTTTTGAATAACATATACTTCTGTTCGTTCACCAGGATTTAATGCCACTCTTGGAAAAGCTGAAACAGCTGCAATGTCCCAGTCACCGCATGTGCTTTCAATAAACTCTATTGGTTTTGTTGACTTATTTTCTGCTACACCAATATGCACGATGAAATGATGACCCAGCACAGTCTGGCCATCTTTGAAATTGAACTTGAGTCCAGCTTGTCTACAATATGGCAAAATGTCAGAGGTATCTTCCGTAAACTGATAGCCCCTCGGTAACTGGCTTAAGGCCAATGATTTAAATAGACTTTCCAGTGATGCGATATAAGGCTGAGATTCCTCCCAGTTTTTCGCTCTTGTTGTTACAACAGCACCATTTAGTTGATCGGCTAATGAAAGAAATATTTCACGGGGTGGAATTTGCTTTGGAATCAAAGTTAATGATAACGCCAGATCTTCACTGCCTTTTTCGGTAATGAAAATCGTTACAGGCGAAGAGCCAGATGTACCAATATAGATAACGTTGTCTCTTGCCTCTGTAATCGCAGGTGACGTACTGGTTACCATAGGGTTTTCAAATGGCGTAACAATTCTATTAAGATGACCTTGTGCCACTTGAACAATCTCATTCACGCCTGGCTGCATCGTTAACTTACTACGATCAATATTGACGCTCTGTCTCTTAAATTTTTTGTTAAGTTTCGAAGCTTGTTTTTTATCCACCTGTAAAACAGGTGCTAGATTAGCCTTTGCTTTCGCAGCTGACACAACTGGAATTATAGGTATTACGGGTATTTCAGGCGTTTCCGCATATGTATTCATGCTAAATAGCAGAACAGAAATAACCCATAGTAGTTTATGCTTACGCATCCTTATTTCTCCGGCTCTGCTCTAATTTTTCAATTTGAAGTAAAACACGTTCACTTCGTGGTTTACCTTCATATGTGTTGAGGTCAACAATCATTGGCGCGTAGTTATCAATTTTTAAAATGTACTCATAGGTTCTTTCTTTTCGATTTTCTACACCACTAGAGCCTTTAACAAAGGAATACCCATAAACAAACACTTTGTCCGAAGACTCTTCATATTCGACAAGCCTTGGTTCAAAGCGCATCGTGATACGATCATCCTCAATGTCCTTGGCCTGCATTTCTATTGTGTCTATAACTTCATTGTATATTTGGGGAGATAACATTGGCTTTAAACGTTCTTTAAAAAAACCCACATTGTCAGGCGTAATATTTCCTGTCATTTGCGCAAAGAACAGACCCCATGCTTCCTTATATGACTCACTGGATTTACTTTTTGTAATCCAAGCATCAGAACCTAAAGTAACAGGCTGAAGAATGACGGTTTCTTCCTTGCTCATTAGCAGACCAACAAGCAACGCAATGATTAAAATCAATGACACATTACTTATTCGATGAAGTTTGATTTCTGCTTGCGCTCCATCCCACGTTTTAAAGAAGTCAGCATATATCATGGAAATAATCTCCGAATGTACGGGTTAATCATTGATTTTCCTTTGGGAGGTAAAATCCCCACGTGATAAAGCATATGAAGCAGATAACCATCAGGATTGTTATCTCTGAATTTGCGATATAGAGAAGTAATGAAAAATCCTACTGCGGTACAAATAAATGCTTCACCAATAAACATTCCGAATGTTAATCCGAGTAACATTGGTGCTAATTCATCAGCACTCCACAAGATTAAATGTGGCGGCTCATCTATACGGCCTGGTATTTTTAGTGGTGTCATTTGTTGCCCCATTACTTCATTAACTAACTAGCATGTATTCTGACGCACGATAGTTATTTTCATGTTATGTAGCAGGTACCAAAAAGGTGTTTTTTGAATTCTTTTGAATCGAAATGAAAATAATTATTTGATTTGAGGGGTGGAGATAGATAGATATCCGCAAGACTGATTTGTTCTATCTCTACATTCTCTTTTGGAAGTTGCCTATCATTAATCCTGACAACACACATGCCATCATGATAGCCGCAGGTATAATTGCCGGATCGAGAACAACTGGGGCCAAGAACAGTGCCACTAGCGCAATAAACAGATAGAACAGACCTAAAGTGCTGTATTGATGTATCAAGGGTGAGGGATAAGAAAAGTTTGTTCGTTTTATACGCCAGGTAATCACACCATCATAAACAGCAGGCACTAATAAAATTAAAAAATACGGTACCCAGGTCAACATTAACGCAAACCTGGACAAGATATGATAATAAACATTCGCTATAGCCTGTAACCGATCTTCTGCCCAAATAAACCATGCGCGACCTAAATCACTCATGCCGCGAGACTTTTCAATTTCCTCTTGAGTTGGAATGATGTGATTGTGTGCCGCAGAATAAACACCAGATTCGATTAACGAGGTGTTGTACCATCGCCTCGCTCTATCATGTACCCACCGATGTTCCTGCGGTCCCAAGCGCTGTTCCAGCAATTGGGATTCTTCTTCTATGACGTGCTTTGTCCAATCACCTGGAACTAATGCCGTAACAACCAGTGCTTCAACTATGATAAGCCAGATCGCCAGCCAGAATGGTGTCTTCATGTCGATGCCTCCTCATTGCCAATTTAATATTCCTGGGTAGAGTTTTTTGATATATTGATTTTGCTATATCCAGTTCAACTAAATCATTTTTCTCAATAAATAGGTTATTTCTGTTAAAGCGCCAAATAGTTAATGGCGTGTCATCTAATACGTTCCACGTATCACCACTATTATTATCTTTTACAGTAAAGGCACAAACAATCTTTGCTGTAGATATAACCACAATAAAGAATCTCATTACTCTGTCATGTGGGCGCAATTCACTATCATCTAAATCTAATAGCTCCCGGTAGGCAATGAGTCCATTTTTAATAATAATATTAACGACAGGCTCTTTATCGTAAAATATAAAGTCAGTTAAGAGGTGTGTAATTTCTCTAAAAAACGCTTCTACTGATGTCCATTGAAATAACAAATGGTCATAGGCATAACGTAGCATGGCGTCTTTTCCACAAATAGACGCTTTATCTGGCGTTTGTAGATAATAGGTATTTTTAACTTGTATTGACCATGTATTCATAACTGTTAAGATCTCATTCTGTCAATATAGGAATACGTCCCTTGACTATCATTCCGCCACTAATCTTTGCGATATATTCAAGGTTCTTAAGCATCCCTAACAATTGAGGTGGAAACAAATCACCCTCCTCTTCCATTAATCTTTCTCCTGTATTGGAAGAAAACATCAAAGGTGCATCACTGTTTGAGTTCATTCCCTGTGTTCGCATCACAAGTTTAATACGTGTCTTAGGCAAGTTATCTGTAATATATTCTTGTGTTTCTTTATCTAGCACACGTAGAGCAATTAGATTATTTATATTACCTAACACCTGGTAGGCTCTATCTTTACTACCAAGACGTACAGTGAAATCGGCAATCGTTTGAGTTGCGACAAACATTTTCATCTTAGCTCCACGACCTTTGTTCAATAATCTTATTGTGGCATCGTTAATAACTTCGCTACCTTCATCCACAAATATATTCACGGTCTTTAATCTATCGCCAAAGTTATATCGATCACCTGCAACAGCGACGATATCGGCTAAGGCCAAAGAACCTACTGCACCCGCCACCGTACCGTCTGTTAATGAATCAAGCCCCATATAGAATACTTGGGCATTAGCAACAATCTTTTTGGAATCGGTAATAGGTCTTTTATCATCGAAATCACTGTAATCGGGGCTTAGTAATTTTCCAACTTCACCCGCCGTAAGCATATTCATAATAGGTAAAAGACTGGATACCATTTTGCTGAAATGGCTACGGTCATGACGGAACATAGACAGCAAACCCTCAAGTTCTGGACTTGGTGCTTCTGGCTGAATAATCGTTTCATAGAAATTAAGCATAGCTCTAGCTTGCTTATCAATTGATCCAGCACTGGTATCATTTATGTAACGGTCAACTAAATCCTTTCCGTTCACAATATTGCGTTCTGCATATATCTTTACTGCTTGCACTACCATTTCCTGTGGGCCGGACTCAAGATAACGTTTCAATGCAACAATACTTGGTCGCTTAAGTGTCATTACCATTGCTTGTGCAACATTATTAACAGCTTGCCAACTGAAATTAGTAAATGGATTATCTGTTTCTTCTGATTGTATTAACGCGGCTAAACGACTCG
>NKAJ01000859.1_pt1 | contig 14616 bp, 16 predicted proteins | sample 1556001 | NCBI WGS metagenome assembly NKAJ01 (sample SAMN06204642, study PRJNA360343) | marine sediment metagenome | isolation source: Jiulong cold seep at northern South China Sea | place: China: South China Sea, Jiulong cold seep | collected 2013-06 | reverse complement strand
GGATAATATCGCTATTGACGCCAACATCCGAAGCTATAGACGCGATACCAATAGCCCCATATTGAATTAATTTAAATCCACATTTACCCCGGCTCCATGGCGAGTCTATAAGAGGCATTAAGCCTATATCTATGTTTTGCAGGTCTTCAACCTCCGTTTTTTCATTCCAGTAGATGAAATTGTAAGGAAAATTAAATCGTTGATTCGGTTTATGGTCACAAATAAATAAAAAATTCACATGAGAGTATNAGCCCCATATTGAATTAATTTAAATCCACATTTACCCCGGCTCCATGGCGAGTCTATAAGAGGCATTAAGCCTATATCTATGTTTTGCAGGTCTTCAACCTCCGTTTTTTCATTCCAGTAGATGAAATTGTAAGGAAAATTAAATCGTTGATTCGGTTTATGGTCACAAATAAATAAAAAATTCACATGAGAGTATGTTTTTAGTATGGTTTTAATCTCATCAATCATTTTATCTGTAAAAAATTGATAATTACCACTAGTGCCTGTCCATCCTATAGTTATGTCAGTCTCGTTGCCATTTGCTTTAGGGATAAACTTTTTTGTGTCTACTACAGTAGGTATAACATAGGTATTTGGATTATACTTTTTTGAAAAGTCATAAAGATATTTGTTTCCACAAACGCATATTTTTGCAATGGAAATTAAATTGGAAATTTTATTTTTACTTTGAATAAAAAGGGCGTCATCAAAATCAAATATAAGATTTGGGTTAATATTTATTATCAATTTTTCAAAAAAATTATTTCTTGATTTATAGGTGCTCATGGGTCTTTGCATGTAAATAACATCGTATGTATTTACATCCTTGAGCAAAGCTAAATAACGAATACGTTTGATAATTGTTCTAAATATTTTAGGTATGTTGTCATTATGATATTCTGCATAAAATATATCTATATCAAAATCGTTTTTTAATTGATTAAGGTAAGCGAGAACTCTAAAACGAGACGATGCTTCGTTTTTGTTTTTAATAATAAAAAGTATTTTATACATAGGTTGTCAATAGTAAATTTATTCTAAGTTGAATCAGTGATTTTAAGATGATTTTTAACCTGGCTTTGATTTTGATGTGATTTAATGATGAGGATCGGTATTATATATTCCATAGTTATCGTTTAGATAATCGTAAACACCATGATATATAGCTTTTAGTTTACGTAGTTTATCTGGCTCCCACTGAATTATTCGAATCCCTTTTTTATAAAGCACTTTGTACAGAACTGACCTGAAATTAAAAGCCTCAGGGTAGTTTTTTCTGTGTCTTTTAGCCATGAATAGCCTGTTACGCGTCTGGTAATATATGCGTTGATAACTATGAATGTTTCTATATTTTTGTTTCCTTAAGATAAGGCTGGTGAGCTTGGTGTCATCACCAATAGAATGATGCATATATATATTTGGAAACTGGATAACAGGGATGTTTTTCTCGCACAGTTTTAAACAAAAATCATGGTCGATTTCATCAATAAATAGTTTAGATTCATAGCCATTTACATGTTTGTAGTGTTTAAGGTTAACGAAGTTGCCTGAGGTGATAACTACCCGGGCATGTATGTAATCACAGGTTTTAGTGCCAGAAGTTTTGTCAGTGTTAGGGGCGAAAACACCAACCTGGGAGAGATTGCCATATGACTCGCAACAGGTGAAAAAATCGTTTATGTTATGAAACCGACTGTCCTGATCCATGGTAAGTAACCACTGATAGTTTTCCCTGATCGCTTCTCTTGCTGCACGGTTTAATGCGTGACCGATGCCCTGATTCCCATGATTGTTAATGTATATGATTTTTGGGTCTAATGCCCGTATTCTTTCTATGAGGTTTTTGTTTGGTTTGGTAGAGTTATCTATGATATAGAGTTTTTCAACAGCATTTATATATGACTTTATATTGTCTAATATTAAATCAGTAGGATGGTACAGTACGACTGTAGCTGCGGTTCTAGATTTCATGTGATGATTTTGAGCGTCATGCTTGAGTGATATTTTTTGCTGTTATTACTAAAGTATAATATCACGGTGTAAAAATTCGCAGTTAGTGAATATAGATTAACTATGTTTTTTGTTGTTTTCAAGTTTTTTATAGGTAAGGATAAGTGTAAAAAAAATGAAGGTGAAATTCACTGTTTCCTTTACGGATAAGTAATGGTCACCCATCATGACAAATAGTAGAATGAAAATCACTGTATTTTTGAATGCATATATCTTCTTGTCTTTTATGTGAAGTTTAAATAGAGTGAAGAAAAAATATAATAAAAGTATATAGCCTAATATACCAACAGATATGAGCGTGTTGATATGTTCATTATGGATGTATCTTAAGTCTTCACCTATAAAATACTTTGGGTGTATCTCTGATAATTTCTCTATAGGGCGCGTTACATCATCTATTCCTCTGCCGATAAACGGGTTCTCCCTGAAAATCTCAATACCAATTATTGCGTATCCTAATCTGTGCCCCCAGGAACCTGTATATGTGTCCGTCTGTATTGCCAGGTTGAAATTTTCTATACCTCTCTGAAATGATGATGTGTTCGATATTAATACTGTTGATGCCGTTAGCAGTACTATCATTATGGTTAGGTATATTCGCGGTTTGAGGTAATGGTAGGGTACAACTATAAGCACTATGATGAAAGCAACGTCTATTAATCTTGATTCTGTTCTTTCATCTAAAATTAGTGATAGGCTGCAAAATATAAATAATGGCAGGTATAAGAACNTATTCGCGGTTTGAGGTAATGGTAGGGTACAACTATAAGCACTATGATGAAAGCAATGTCTATTAATCTTGATTCTGTTCTTTCATCTAAAATTAGTGATAGGCTGCATAATATAAATAATGGCAGGTATAAGAATAGCTTGTTACGGTCATTATCTTCAATTGCTGAAAATATGTTTATATACAGGTAAATGATTGAGAAGAGTATAAAATAGTTTTGCCTGAGGTAGTGGCGTATTATGTGTTCGTTTTGAAAATCTACAGCGGGGAAAATATTACTGTAACCAAGGTAGTTGCTGTAATAGATCAGAATTGATAATAATGGAGATATAGCTACTAAAGTTAATAGTTTATTTATATCTCCAGTGTGTAAGTTGGAAAGATATATTGCTGGTATGAGAAGAAATAAATACTTGAAGCGACCGATGTTTGTTTTTAAATCCTCGCCAAGGATATCGGGTGCTTCGGACCATAACACTGAAATATAGCTAAAAAATATAAAAGCAACTAGCGCCTGCACGATTTTATTTTGCAGTAAAGAGCGTAGCGTAGTATCTCTTGATGGATTTCTTAATGTTATTAGAGCAAGCGTAAAAGAAAATGCTCCTACCCACCATGAATTTATGTTGTAAGGTAGTGACAAAATAAATGCGGCTAATAGTAAAAAGAAAACTGAATCATGGTTCAGCTTTGAGGATGTAGATAATTGCATGGTTGAGGATTCTGATAAGCTAGTTTGTAATGTTAACGATAACATAATATTAATACCCAGACAAACTTGCGCGCCCCTATCTTATTGTTATTTATGATATTATTTATTAATTTATAAAAGGTTGTACGGTTATGAAGCAGGGCGTTACTGTGCTCAGTGATTATGAGCCCGCATTATGTTTTATTTTCTCAGGCTTTTACTGAGGCTCACCTAATACACCATATGCTATATGAATTCAACGCTGTGTAAAAACGTGTGATTAAGTGATATATGGTTTATTGGTTTTATGTTTAAATCAAGGTTCGTTATAAATTAAACCTTTGGATATTATGGGGTAATGATGAAGAAAGTTGTAAAAAGAGTTCTTGCGTCAATTGACTCTATTTTTGATAAAAGCTATTTAGCGACTGATGTTCCAATGTCACATTTGGTCAGTCACCAGAACTGGCGAGAGTATTTATATGCGAATTTTAACCGGCCTGGAGTACGAATATTAGAAATAGGCAGCAGGGAGGTAACGGGGGAGTCATCTGATCGAGAACGTTTTTCTGATGCTGAATATGTAGGTTTTGATTATTATGATGGCGATAACGTAGATGTTGTAGGCGATGTCCATAAACTCTCGTCATATTTTAATAATGAGAAATTTGACCTGATATATTCAAGCGCCTGCTTTGAGCATTTTGCTATGCCATGGATTGTTGCTACAGAAATCGCGAATTTATTGGATGTGGGTGGAACAGTATTTGTAGAGACGCATTTTACATTTTCCTCCCACGAAAGGCCGTGGCACTTCTTTCAGTTCAGCGATATGGCGCTAAAAGTATTGTTTTCAGAAGAGCTTGGATTTGAATGCATAGAAGCAGGTATGTCTAATCCGATCGTAGGACGATTTTCATCCTTGGCTGACCCTTATCTAAGAAATAAAAGTGTAGGTAATCTTTTTTGTCATAGTTCATTTCTTGGTAAGAAAGTACGAGATGCTGAAAACTTTGATTGGGGTAAAATTGACCTGGTAAATCTTGTAGGTGGTACTACATACCCAGAGTCAAAGAAGTAATAATATTGAATATTAATAAAAAATCAGTGGCTGTAATGTGTTTTTCCAGTGGAAGTGGGGGTATGGAATATGATGCTTTAAAGTTGGCTGATAAGTTAAGTATAAACACTGACGTATTTCTTGTGTGCAAGAAGCACAGTTTTATCGAATCAATTTATAATGAGGGTGAGCATCCTTTCCCCTGTGTAAGAATTGCTTTTAGTAGCAGAATATTTAGTATATCTTTGCTGCTAGGTGTAAGAAGTTTTTTAAGTAAATATAAAGTTGATAACGTGATTTTCTTTGGCGCATCTGAATTAAAAACGCTGTATTTTGCATTTTCAGGTTTTAAAATAAATCTTGCTGTGCGTCATGGGACGACAAAAAGCCGTCCTAAAACTGATATTTTTCACCGGTTGATTTACTCCCGTGTTAATTATCATATAGCCTTATCCCAACATCTCCTGGAGAATGTGAAAGAGATTGTCCCTGATACTGCGTGCGTAGTATTTAAAATCATTTTTCCTTCTTTTAACATTGATTCTACTAAGCGAGTTTCACGCCACAGTGATTCTCAACTTAATATAGTTCATGTTGGGCGTGTGGTCGGTGGTAAAGGACAGGTGGATGCGGTGTATGCATGCCGAAGTTTGCGTGAAGGTAATATCAGTTTTCAGTTTAATATGCTGGGCGGACTCGAAAATGCTGAATATGTGTCGGAGTTAGAAGGTCAAATAAAAGCTGAAAAATTTACAGATAGTGCTCATATTTTAGGGCATGTTTCTGATGTTTCAAATTATTTGCAGTCAGCAGATATATTTCTATTTCCAAGCGCAGGTGAGGGGATGCCGAATGCGTTTATAGAGGCTATGTACCACAATGTAGTTTGCATATGCTATGAAAATACAGTTTTCCCGGAATTTTCAAGGATGGGATTTTATATTCATATCGTTGATAATGGTGACAGAGAAAAGCTGTCTGAAAAATTGATAGAGGTTGCTATGAACCTTGAAAACGAAAAAGAGAAAGCTGCTGTGAATAGAAACCTGGTGACAAAGTATTTTGCAATTGAAAGGGAGTTGGCAGACTGGGATGAAGTCCTTGTTTAACAGTCTTTTTTTGAAGCGTTGATGTGAGATGATATGCCTACTCCGGCAAAGAATTTTTTTTGAGATTTTCTTGAAAGCATTTTATTAATCTCAGTATCACCATCGATAGCTCTGCGATCGCGAACCCCATGATACAGGTGAAACTGATTGGCGGCCATTTTGCATGATTTAAATACTGCTCCGTAAGCAGCGAATCGCCAGTTCAGGTCAGTATCATCAGAAAGACAGGATTCACCAATATACAACTCGTCAAATCCGTCAATTGCAAGCATGTCTGACTTATAACAGGAGAAGTTGCATCCCAGAAGACTAAGATTGCTTCGCTTCCTTTTAGAAATAATGTGTTTATAAATAAATCCGTCTGGATTAAATGACAGTCCCTGTCCAATGTGGCTTGCACCGTCTGCGATTAGAAGTGGAAGGAAGAGCGGGTAGTACCTCTCGAGAGTCTGCGGTCTTAGGGTTCCGCTACGCAGTGCTTTGCTGATTCTGGGTCCTGTATTTACCCTGCGGCCACTTAAAACACAGTTTTTAGTAGCAAGTTTTGCATGGGATGAAATAAATGACCGAAATGGAATGCAGTCAGCATCGATGAATATAAGGTAATCACCTGTGCTTTTTATTATGCCATTGTTGATGGAGCGAGCTTTTTGTATTCCATCATCATTTTGTGATGTATGAATAATATCTATATCTGTAATTGAGCTTAGATATGTAGCAATAGCTGGATCATTGTTGTCTTCAGCCACTACTAACTCGAAGTTACTGTAATCCTGTCTTCTAAGTGCGGATATAATTAACTGTAATGCTTCGATATCTTTATAAAATGCAGCTATTAGACTAACACGCATTGGTATAACCTGGTTCGTTTAGTAGTTTCTTGTACTTGATAATAACATCAGCAGTTTACAATTTCACGTAAACGAAAATATGGTTTTTCCTGTTATAATATGTTTCCCACCGCGACAACCCCGAGAATAATTAGTTACTTGCCAGTGCACAATGCTTTTTAATTCTTATATATTTATTTTTGCCTTTCTACCGGTAACTCTGGTGGTTTTTCACCTGTTGGCTAAAAGCAGATTCGTAATAGCTTCAAAGATTTTCCTGGTGATGGCATCATTATTTTTTTACTCGTGGTGGAATGTTGCTTATCTTCCAATCCTGATATTTTCATTGATCTTTAACTTTTATATCGGTGGACTTCTACAGAAATACAGGTCCGGTTCAAAAGGCAGGAAAATTCTTATACTTGGTGTTGTTGTAAATATACTTCTTCTAGGTTATTACAAATATGCCGACTTTTTAATCGAAAATATTAATCATATTGCTGGTAGTGGCTTTGATGAACTGAATTTGTTGCTGCCTTTGGCAATTAGCTTTTTTACCTTTCAGCAGATAGCGTATCTTGTTGATTGTTATAAAGATAATTTGGCAGAATATGACTTTTTGAACTATTCGCTTTTCGTCACGTTTTTTCCACAGTTGATTGCTGGTCCAATTGTGCATCACAGTGAGATGATGCCGCAATTTATGAGAGATGCCAAAGAGCACAGGCTTAATTATGAAAATATATCAGCCGGCTTGTTTATCTTTAGTATAGGATTGTTCAAGAAAGTTATTATTGCTGATACATTTTCAGTTATAGCGACAAATGGTTTTGATCAATCTGAAGTGCTAAATTTAGTTGAAGCCTGGATTACGTCTTTGTCATATACGTTCCAACTGTATTTTGATTTCAGTGGATATACCGATATGGCAATAGGAGCGGCCCTTCTGTTTAATATCAAGTTGCCTGTAAACTTTAACTCACCATACAAAGCATTAAATATTCAGGATTTCTGGCGTCGATGGCATATTACATTGTCCAGGTTTCTTAGAGACTATGTCTATATACCGTTGGGTGGTAACAGGTTTGGATCATTTATAACCTATCGCAATATTATCGCTACATTTTTAATAGGAGGCTTATGGCATGGAGCAGGCTGGACATTTATTATCTGGGGTGCGTTACATGCAATAGCCATGGTTGTACACGGTGTTTGGGTTAAAACCGGGCTGCNGGCAACAGGTTTGGCTCATTTAAAACCTATCGCAACATTATCGCTACATTTTTAATAGGAGGCTTATGGCATGGAGCAGGCTGGACATTTATTATCTGGGGTGCGTTACATGCAATAGCCATGGTTGTACACGGTGTTTGGGTTAAAACCGGGCTGCATATCAATCGTTACATTTCCTGGTTTCTTACCTTTAATTTTATTAATGTAACGTGGGTCTTTTTTAGAGCTGGTGATTTTGTCGAAGCGAAAAATATTTTGTTGAATATGTTTGCTGGTGATGTTGTACTTGACTACCACTGGAAAGGACTGCTTATGAAAGCGGGTATTGATACTATAATATTCGGCCCATGGTTACAGAATATCTATGCTGAAAACAAGGTTGTTTTATATCTTGCTGTCAGTTTATTTATTGTGACATTCTTTAATAGCAGTAATAAATTGAGAGAAATNTGGGTCTTTTTTAGAGCTGGTGATTTTGTCGAAGCGAAAAATATTTTGTTGAATATGTTTGCTGGTGATGTTGTACTTGACTACCACTGGAAAGGACTGCTTATGAAAGCGGGTATTGATACTATAATATTCGGCCCATGGTTACAGAATATCTATGCTGAAAACAAGGTTATTTTATATCTCGCTGTCAGTTTATTTATTGTGACATTCTTTAATAACAGTAATAAATTGAGAGAAAGCAGTAAATACAGTAAGTGGTCAGCTCTGGGTGTATCTGTGATATTTGTTGTCGCAACATTAAGCCTGAATCAGGTGAGTGAATTTCTTTATTTCAATTTCTAGTATATGACGATCGATCGAAAAAAGTGGGTCAATAACTATCTGATATATTCAGTATCAATGATCGTGATTACCGGTCTTATAAATTATATTGTAGACCCGTTCAGTTTGACCGGTTATAACTTGCTAAATATACAGGNTACAGTAAGTGGTCAGCTCTGGGTGTATCTGTGATATTTGTTGTCGCAACATTAAGCCTGAATCAGGTGAGTGAATTTCTTTATTTCAATTTCTAGTATATGACGATCAATCGAAAAAAGTGGGTCAATAACTATCTGATATATTCAGTATCAATGATCGTGATTACCGGGCTTATCAACTATGTCGTAGATCCATTCAGTTTGACCGGTTATAACCTGTTAAAAATTCAGATCAGAATGGTGAGTGATGACCGTACAGAGAAAGTTTCTGTTATAACGAATAGTACTGGCTTTGATAATATATTGTTGGGGAGCAGTAGAGTCTATCTGGTAAATCCGGAAATGGTCTCTAAATATATAGGTGGTTCTACGTATAATTTGGGAGTTGGACTTGCTCAGCCAGAAGATTTTCTCGGTTTTCTTCTGTTTCTTGAGAGGAGTGATAAGTTCCCTAAAAATATAGTCCTTGGCGTTGATTTTTATACATTCAATACTGGGCTGGAAACAAACAAATATTTTATTAGAAATAAAACTATTAACTTTCTTGGTAATAATGAGACGGTCTCTAACGACCTGGTCAGGTTTGTTTCACTGGATATGTTAAGTGCTACAGTGAAGACGTTAAAAGTGTATAGCGGTANTTCTGTTTCTTGAGAGGAGCGATAAGTTTCCTAAAAATATAGTCCTTGGCGTCGATTTTTATACATTCAATACTGGGCTGGAAACAAACAAATACTTTATTAGAAATAAAACTATTAACTTTCTTGGTAATAATGAGACGGTCTCTAACGACCTGATCAGATTTGTTTCATTGGATATGTTAAGTGCTACAGTGAAGACGTTAAAAGTGTATACCGGTATCAAAGAAGCGCAGCAGCATTTTGATGATAATGGTGCGCTATATAAAGCGTCATTAGTATTTGATTACTATCCTGAAGAAATTGAATCCATTGATATTTATTCACATGATAAGGCGATACATGCATCGGATTTTATCTATGAGCCAATGTATGCAGGAATAAGTGAGAAACGTTTAGGTTATCTAAGAAAGATAAAAGAATTATGTGAAGAGCATGATGCCAGTTTGATTGTTTATATTACGCCTTTATATGGAGAGTTGTTACAGGACATATACAGCGATGAAAACCTGAATGAAAGAATGACGGAATTTAAAAGAAGATTGGCGTATATAACTGATTATTATGACTTTTTGACGATGAACGATATTACTCGTTCAGCTAAATACTTCGGTGATACATCACATCTGAAAACGTCTACAGGTAATCTTGTTCTGGCCAGGATCTTTGGAGATAATGATGTTGATATGCCGAACGGATTTGGTGTTTTTATAAAAAATGATATTAGACCTTAGATCTATTAAGACTAAAAGTTGTAATCATTAATAATATGAGAAATGTTATAGTTTGGCAGGTGAGGTGATGTTGCTTTGAATGACTTAGAAAAATATTTTACGAATAATAACGGGCGNCCAGGATCTTTGGAGATAATGATGTTGATATGCCGAACGGATTTGGTGTTTTTATAAAAAATGATATTAGACCTTAGATCTATTAAGACTAAAAGTTGTAATCATTAATAATATGAGAAATAGTTATAGTTTGGCAGGTGAGGGGATATTGCTTTGAATGATTTAGAAAAATATTTTACGAATAATAACGGGCGCTTAATTGATAAGTGGATGCACTATTTCGAAATATATGACAGACATTTTGCAAAATATCGTGGAACTGACGTTCATATTGTAGAGTTTGGCGTATCGCAAGGTGGGTCTATAGAGATGTGGAAGGATTATTTTGGCCCAAACTGTACAATATACGGCGTTGACATTAATCAGTATTGCACCCGTTTTGAGGAGGAAAATGTGAAGATATTTATTGGCGATCAGGAAGATCGCGCTTTCTTAAAAAATATATCACAGAAAATACCGCGCATTGATATTCTTATAGATGATGGTGGCCACACCATGAATCAGCAGATTAATACATTTGAAGAGCTATTTCATGAAATTGAGGATGATGGTGTCTATCTTTGCGAAGATCTGCACACGTCTTACTGGTCTGAGTTCGGCGGCGGTTACAGAAATAAGGGGAGTTTCATTGAATACAGTAAAAATTTTATCGATTATATTAATTCATGGTACTCAAAAACAAAAAATTTAGTGGTTAATGACTTTGCCAAATCAGTTCACTCTTTACATTACTACGACAGTGTTCTGGTAATTGAGAAACGATTAATGAGTGAGCCCGTTAATCAGCGCGCAGGTAAAGGGCAAATACCAGATTATAGCCCCCCGGAAAAAAGACTGATTAAGCGGCTAAAGAATAAAATAAGAAATGTTTCTTAGGTTTATTTATACTGAGACGTTTTGCAATTGGCTGCCCCGATGGAAGCGAGTGTAAAAAAATAAATCATGAATGGTTTATTGTGTGCTCGAAGCGTTTTTAACTATTGTTTTGTAGAGGTGTGTTAGTGAGTACAAGTAGTCAGGCGCGAGATTTGTATATAAATCTGTTGAAAAAAGTTTTAACGGCTGAGATTTATGATGAGAGTGGCTGGAAAGTCAAAGGGCCTAGAAGAGGTAAGTGGCATATAAAGAATGGGGTTCTCAATTACCTTATGAGGAAATCTCTATTGTTGATCAAAGTTGAGAAGTTTGATGAGTTCGCGCGAGAAAATGGCCTGGACTGGCCCTTGTTTGGATATACGATGGTGGGTCACCGTCGTTTAGATAATATTCAGTTATGCGTTGAAAATGTACTGGAAGAAAAGATTGCCGGTGATTTTGTAGAGACCGGCGCATGGCGAGGCGGGGCAGTNAAATCTCTATTGTTGATCAAAGTTGAGAAGTTTGATGAGTTCGCGCGAGAAAATGGCCTGGACTGGCCCTTGTTTGGGTATACGATGGTGGGTCACCGTCGCTTAGATAATATTCAGTTATGCGTTGAAAATGTACTGGAAGAAAAAATTACCGGTGATTTTGTAGAGACCGGCGCATGGCGAGGCGGGGCAACAATTTTCATGCGTGCTTTACTCAAGGTTTATGATATTACGGATAGAGATATTTGGGTGGCTGACTCATTTGAGGGTTTGCCTGTTCCCAAGGATGAAAATGATGGTGATGATTTGAGCCAACTCGACTACCTAAGCGTTTCCCTGGAACAGGTGAAAGAGAATTTTAAAAAATTTGATTTGTTAGATGAGCATGTGAAGTTTATAAAGGGCTGGTTTTGCGACACGCTACCTGATGCGCCAATTGATAAAATCGCTATCCTCCGGCTTGATGGTGACTTATATAGCTCTACAATGGATTCGCTTGATAATTTATATCATAAAGTTACCAAGGGCGGTTATGTGATAGTTGATGATTATCACTCATGGGAGTCCTGTCGCCGTGCTGTAACCGAGTACCTGGATAAGAATGCGCATGATGTGAACATTATAGATATCGATAAGAGTGGTGTATATTGGAAAGTAACTTAGATATATTAAGTGTTTATATCAGGTGCTTAATTTGTGAAATTGTTATATGTAACGCAAGGGAAGTGGTTTCGTAAAAGATTGCGTAATACTCTGTCCTGGATATGAAGGAGAGTTTAGAGCATAAATTTGTTTATAATTAGTTCTGCTGAATTTTCAGCATCAATTGTAAAGTAGTTGTTTTTTGATGCGTTCACATCTGATATTGCGAGTCGCTTTGAGGCGGAATTTATTGTTTGCCAGCGTAGGGCCGAGGCGGATTTTTTCGATGGATAGAAAGCTACCGTATTTACGTTTGATGCACCTGCAATATGTAACGGTCCTGTCGAGCCACTAATAAATATATCGCAAGTATTAATGAGCATGCAGAAATCGATAATACCGCTAGTGGATACATGGATATGATGGCTGGTATCATTAATGAGGTCTGATAATTCTTTAGCGTGCTCTAATTCGCCGGGCCCAGCTGTAATAATAAAATAAGCGTCACATTTTCCTGCTAGTTGATGAATAAGATCTGCGTACTGATCCTTTGAAAGATTTATTGCAGAGCCGCCTGTACCAGGGTGAATAATTATAACTTTCTGCTTTTTAACTATTGCATGCTCGTTAGCAATCCGTGATCTTAACTGTATTATTTTGTTTTTGTCAAAATGCAGATAAGGGGGGGGAGGGTTTTCTACCGGGATATCGCTATTGTATCTTATGTAAAATTTTACCAGGTCCAAATTGTATTCAAATTCCGGTTTTAAAGATTTTGATCGTTTTTGCCTGATGGTGTTATTCAGAAATATCTGCGCGATTTTTGTGGCAGGGCCAATACGTAACTTTACTCCTGCGAGGAATAGAGATAGTGAAGTTCTGGCTTCAGAAAAAATAGAAATTGACAGATCATATTTCTGTTGTTTTATCTTTTTGGAGAGAATTAGTATATCGGTTATGAAGGATGTTTTTTTTTCATCAATTAAAACCTTATCTATCCATTCACATTGATTAGCCAGTGCTGCAGTATATTCTGGAACTAGTGCAGTTACTTCAGCTTCAGGGTACTGGGTTTTAAGGAGCGCGAAGGCGGGCCATGCGAGCATGAAATCGCCGATTTTGTCGTTGCGGATGACCAGGATTTTTATTTTCTGACTATGGTCCATAGATCAGGGCAGCATTTTTTTGCAGGCATCATAAACAGTTTGAACATCAATAGCTGCTATACCTTTTTCCGGGTGTTCGGTATTTTCAGAACGCAGTATAATAAATTTTAACGGGTCCATATAAGGCCCGCAATCACCAGGATCTTTCATTGAGAAGAAAGCGATAATTTTCGTTCCTAATGCAGATGCAACATGCATCGGTCCTGAGTCGGGCGTTATTAATAAATCAGCACGTTTTAACATTGCTTTATAACGTTCAAAGGTCGACTGAGATTGTAGTAGTTTTATTATGCCACCGCTGCTTGCAACAATTTCCTCTCCGTATGACATTTCATCGGGCAGTAATACCATAAGTGTTTTTGGAGTGCGACCGTCTTCTAATGACAGTTGAGAAAGTTTTTTTGCCAATTCACCATAGTTATCTACAGGCCAAAGTTTTCGTAATCTGGCCTGCTTCTTCCTGAAGCTGGATTTCGAAAATCCGCTGAATGTCGGGTGAAACATTATTAATATGTCATCTTTATTAATATCAATACCTGCTAGTTCTGTTTCAGTTTTCTGGCTGGCATCATCATCAACAGGCAGGGTATTGTAAAGGGGCAAAGCAGGTTTGTTACATGCCTTGGCAACAAAGTCCAGGTATGATTTTGCGCAATGTTTAATCTCAGTAGTAGCCTGTTGGTTATTCCAGTAGAAATCACCTGTAGCTTGAGAAAAAAGCCCGGCGATGCGTGGGCTGGTGTCAAAGCAAAATATTTTATCAAAAGCTGCCTTATTTAATTGTTTTCTTATGTTGAATTTATCTATATAGGGTTTAAATAGTCCGCTGCGCTGCCATGACCAAATGTCAGTAATGTTTGGGTGAAAATTATTTAGCAGGTGTTTGCCAACCGGGCTGGTCAGCAGGGTGATTTCGGCATCTGGGTAATATTGTATGATTTCAGAGAGGGCTGGCGTCATCATGACAGTGTCACCCACGCGACCCACTCTTACGACAAGAATTTTCATTTCAGTATAATTGCGCTTTTATGTAATAATTTATTTTAAGTTAATTGTTGCTGATTTCAGGTGTTGTTCGAGTTGCTGGAAATGTGATGCATTATCAAAGCGCTCATCAGCACTTTGTTTTCCCTGTTGAGCAAGTCTGGTTTTATAATCAGTGTCCAGATAGAGCCNTTTATTTTAAGTTAATTGTTGCTGATTTCAGGTGTTGTTCGAGTTGCTGGAAATGTAAGGAATTATCAAAGCGCTCATCAGCACTCTGTTTTCCCTGTTTCGCAAGTTTGTTTTTAAAATCAGCGTCCAGATAAAGCAGTTCAAGTTGCTGGTACAGGCTGTTAGCGTTTTTTGTCTCAAACAGTAGTCCTGT
>NKAJ01001703.1_pt2 | contig 14762 bp, 14 predicted proteins | sample 1556001 | NCBI WGS metagenome assembly NKAJ01 (sample SAMN06204642, study PRJNA360343) | marine sediment metagenome | isolation source: Jiulong cold seep at northern South China Sea | place: China: South China Sea, Jiulong cold seep | collected 2013-06 | reverse complement strand
TGAAAAAGGGCTGTTGGGGTGTCGTCAAGTGGTAAGACACGGGTTTTTGGAGCCCGCATTCGGAGGTTCGAATCCTCCCACCCCAGCCATGATGCAATTAAGAGTTAAAAATTGGGAATTGGGAATTACAAGTTAATTGAGCTTGAAGTGCCTAAATTGAGCTAAAGTGCCTAAATTGTGGTGCGCGCTTTCAGCGCGGTTAATATTAATAGATGGAGCGAAGCGACACCTTAACTTTAGTTCACTTTACGCACTAACCCTAAAGGGTTTGNGCGCGGTTAATATTAATAGATGGAGCGAAGCGACACCTTAACTTTAGTTCACTTTAGGCACTAACCCTAAATGGTGTAGCCTATGTCAAGAACGATAAATAATATGATAATCTTTACTGGAAATGCTAATCCTGCCCTGGCTCGGGAAATATGTGATTACTTGAGCATGCCTCTTGGCAGGGCATCCGTGCAAACCTTTAGTGATGGTGAAGTGTACGTGGAGATAGGGGAAAATGTGAGAGGGGCAGATGTATTTGTAATTCAGCCTACTTGTCCTCCTGTAAATAACAATATGATGGAACTTCTCATAATGGTGGATGCCTTGAGAAGGGCATCTGCCAGGAGAATTACAGCAGTACTGCCATATTATGGTTATGCCAGACAGGATCGGAAGATAGCCCCGAGGGTCCCTATTTCCGCCAAGCTCGTGGCGGACATTATTACCACAGCAGGTGCCAGGAGGGTCCTTGCCATGGATCTCCATGCCACGCAGATTCAGGGTTTTTTCAGCATACCCGTGGATCACCTCTTTGCTGCCCCGGTATTGCTTGATTATCTCAAGGGAAAATTTTCAGGAGAAGTAGTGATGGTGTCTCCTGACGCAGGTGGCGTGGAGCGGACCAGGGCCTTTGCCAAGAGGTTGGGGGCTGGGCTGGCCATAATAGACAAGCGCAGGGATCGGCCTAACGAGTCACAAGTTATGTATACTATTGGAGACGTAAAGGGGAAGACGGCTGTCATACTGGATGATATGGTGGATACTGCTGGCACCCTTTGCAAGGCGGCTGAGGCCCTCAAGGAACATGGTGCCAATGAGGTCCATGGTTGTATTACACATCCAGTACTTTCAGGCCCTGCGGTAAGTCGTATTAAGGAATCGGTTCTTGAGTCCTTAGTGGTTACAAATACCATTCCTCTCAGGGAAGAGGCCCAAAAAGTTGACAAGATCAAGGTGCTATCTGTGTCTGCACTTTTGGGAGAGGCTATCAGACGCACACATAACGAAGATTCAGTAAGTTCACTATTTGTTTAAAAAGGAGTTTTTTCAATGAAAAATGTGGCAATAGATATCCAGGCGCGCACAAAGGCCGGGAAAGGGGCGGCCCGCAAGCTCCGTCATGCAGGGCAGACCCCGGGAGTGCTGTACGGGCCAAAGGCCGAGACTATATCTCTTTCTGTGAACACTCATGAGTTCAACAAGCTTCTGAATTCGGCAGGTGGGGAGCCATTGCTTTTCACTCTTAACCTGAAGAGCAATGGAGACAGCAATAGTCATACCGCCCTCATCAAAAATCTGCAATTGCATCCGGTGGATGACAAAATACGCCATATAGACTTTTATGAAGTCCTCATGGACGAAGAGGTGCAGGTTGATGTGCCAATTACCGCAGTGGGTAAGGCCAAGGGTGTTGAAGCAGATATGGGTGTCTTGGAGATCATCCAGAGAACTGTCAAAATATCTTGTCTTCCTTTGGCCATTCCGCGAAACATCCAAATCAATGTTTCTGATCTTGAACTGGGTGATGTTGTTCATGTTTCAGATATTTCGGCTCCGGAAGGAGTCCGCTTAATGGATGATCCTGAGACGACTTTGATGACCATTGTGGCCTCAAGAGCTGAGGAAGAGGAAGAGGAAGAGGAAAGGGAAGAGGAAGAGGAGACTGAAATCGAGGTTGATAAAGAAGAGGAATCTGAGTAAATGGCATGATCAGTGCTTGGACGAGGGGTTTCATTCCGGGATTATCTGCAGGCATAGAAGGTGAAGGCTGATTTTGTCCAGGATGCTCTTGGTAGGCCTTGGAAATCCCGGCCCTCAATATAAATATACCCGCCACAATGTGGGCTTTGCAGTTCTGGATCGTCTGGCCCTTCAATTCGGTCTTGATTTTATCCCACATAAGAAGTTTCCCCCATACGAGAGTGTGTCAGGGTCCATGAGGAGCATTCCTGTTATATTGCTTAAACCTCTTACTTACATGAACAGGAGTGGTGACGCCGTAGCCTCAGTCCTTAACTTTTATAAAATTCCTTTGGACAGGCTTCTGGTGGTACATGACGATCTGGATTTGCCTCTGGGGAGTCTTAAATTCACACAGGGGGGTGGGTCCGGAGGGCATAAAGGGATTGTATCCATTATAGGGTCTGTTGGCAGCAAAGAATTCCCCCGTCTAAGGATCGGTATCGGAAGGCCTTTCAGTCCTGTGCCAATAGACAAATATGTTTTGTTGCCTTTTCTGTCGGAAGAGGCCCCAGTGATAGATAAGGTCCTTGATGTCAGTATAAAGGGTCTGGTATGTTTTCTGGAGAAGGGTGTTGAAGCTGCCATGAACGAGTTTAATCATAAGATAGAAGCAAAGTAGTATGTGACGGGCCTTTAGTGATTTTCAAGGGAGGAACAAATGGGCAAATTTTTGGGTTACACTGCATTAATAATCCTGGCTGCCCTTATAGCTGCTGGATGCTTTCTTGGATACTTTCTCTTGGAGGGAAGCCCACCGGAGCTGCAGGTGGTCTCAGTCCCGGAGACAGTCGGGAGGGAGTATGTGCTCACAGTTGAAGTTAAAGACGCCCGGAGTGGAATAAGGTCGATTTCTGCGGTCTTGAGTCAGGGTGATATGGTCTTTGAACTTGATCCTAAGATTTACAAGATAAAGGAGTGGTGGAGGGGATCCGGGGTAAAGGACGAGACAGTCTTTTGGGTCATCAAACCGTTCGAGTTAGGCATGACTGAGGGTAAAGCCCTTCTCCGGATTACCGCAAGGGACTCGTCCTGGCGAAATAGTCTCAAAGGCAATGAGCAGATTTGGGAGACTGAAGTCCCAATAGACATAACACCACCTAGGATAGCAGTGAAAAGTACTGTTCATAATATAAGGACAGGAGGTGCTGGTCTTGTATCTTATAGAGTAAGTGAGTTACCCGGCAAGACAGGGGTATGGATAGACGAAAGGTTTTTTCCCGGTTATCCAAAACCCGGAGGGGCAGAGGATATGTACGTGGCCATGGTGGCGGTTCCTCTCAATGTCAGTAAGCCAAAGAAGATGCTCATCGAGGCGGTAGATCAAGCCGGAAACGTTGCCAGGGTCGGCTTCCCCCATCGTATCCTTCGTAAGCCTCCAAAGGTAGACACGATAAACATAAGTGACCGGTTCCTTGAGCAAAAAATGCCGGACTTCATGGCTAGATACCCCGAATTCAAAGGCTCTCCTCTGGAAGTATTTCTCCAAGTCAACAGCGAATTAAGGCGTCGCAATAATCAGGAAATTGAAAATTATTGTAAGGAAAGCGCCCCTGAGATCCTCTGGCACGGAAGCTTTGTTTGCCTTCCAAATTCGGCCTTCAGGGCAGGTTTTGGAGACAAGCGTCATTACTTATACAAAGGCAAGGAAATTGGCCGGTCATATCACATGGGGTCAGACCATGCCTCAATTTCTCACGCTTCTGTCCCTGCAGGAAATGCCGGCCTTGTCGTGTTTGCAGATTACCTTGGAATCTATGGAAATACAGTAATCCTGGATCACGGCCTAGGCCTTTTCAGTATGTACTCCCACCTCAGCGAAATCCAGGTATCAGCAGNAGACAAGCGTCATTACTTATACAAAGGCAAGGAAATTGGCCGGTCATATCACATGGGGTCAGACCATGCCTCAATTTCTCACGCTTCTGTCCCTGCTGGAAATGCCGGCCTTGTCGTGTTTGCAGACTACCTTGGAATCTATGGAAATACAGTAATCATGGATCACGGCCTCGGCCTTTTCAGTATGTATTCCCACCTCAGCGAAATCCATGTATCAGCAAGTGATAAGGTGGAACGTGGAGATACGATAGGGACAACCGGCATGACCGGGCTTGCCGGCGGGGATCATTTGCACTTCGGAATGATGGTCCACGGGGTATTTGTTAATCCTATAGAGTGGTGGGATCAGAAATGGATTCAAGACCACATCCTGACCAATTTGTCTATGCAATGAGGTTTTTTTGATGATAGTTAAAGGCTGGAGCCAGGGGCTTTTTTCTGTTGTTTTTTTTGGTAATGTAAATGGAAACTTGGAGGTATATTCAGGATGGAAATATCTTTAGTGCTGGTGCCTGTAGATTTTTCAGATTGTGCTGTAAACGCATTGAGGTATGCGAAAAAAATAGCTTCTTTATGGAAGGCGGAATTATTACTCATTCATGTCATAGATTCAAGTGAGGTCTCTCGAATTGCTGATTACACCAAGGAATCAATTGAGAATGTGAAAGAACGGCTTACGAATCAGGCCAAACAGACCTTTCGCCATTTTTTGAATGATTGGGATAGTGATGGTCTGGTGAAAGATACCATCGTATCTTATGGCTCCCCATTTCAGGAAATTGCCATAAAAGCAAGGGAGCTTCAGACCGACCTCATTTTAATGGGCGGTTATGGGAGTAGAGGAAAGGGACAGATCGACGAGATTTTTTTCGGTGGCACAGTGGACAAAGTGGTTCGCCTTCTGCCCTGCCCTGTGCTATGCGTACCCATGGGATGGCCCAGTGAAAGTATTTAGGGCAGTACGTCAGACAAAGATTTCCAGTATTTCATAATTCCTAAGCCCTGCCGGCGTGCGGACTTCAACCTCATCCCCTTCATATTTGCCTATCAGTGCTTGGCCAAGAGGGGACTTAACTGAAATGTTTCCTTTTTGTACATCGGATTCGTCTGGCCCTACCAGCCTATAAACAAATTCATCTCCGCTATCTATATTTTCCAGTCTAACCTTGACTCCGAATACAACCCTGTCACAGTCCTGGTTTTCACTTTCAATCACCTCTGCTGCGGAGAGTTTGCTATGAAGGTACTGGATCCGGGCTTCAAGCTGCCCCTGTCGTTCCTTTGCAGCATGATATTCGGCATTTTCAGATAAATCGCCGTGTGCCCTGGCTACTGCAATAGCCTTGATTGCTTTAAATCTTTCTACTTTTTCCAAGGTCTCAAGTTCTTTTTTAAGTCTTTCGAAACCCTCTTTTGTGAATGGGGTTCGCTCCATATACATATACTCCCCGGTTATATTTTTTGCCGGTCGACGAGCTTGCGTAACAAAAAAGCCTTACGAAATCGAGCCGGATCAGGCTTTGCAGATCAGGTCATGCCGAAATTAATAAATACCAGAAAAAGACATGGACGCAAGCTGTCGGCTCACCAAAATCGGAATCTTTTTTCATCGAGCCGTTTGAAACCCTCACTCCAATACTCCGTGAACGTATATGGGTATTTTTTACCACTCAGGGAGTAGGGTTCTTGTTTGTATGGCAAAAATTTTCTTTTAAACACTTTACATTCAAGGTCGTCGGACCTAAACTCTTTTATTAATGTTTGCAACTAGTCAGGAAATCGTTTATGTTTCGCTCTTGCCTTGTGATCAAGATGGGTCAAACAAAGGAATTGTTTGCCATGGTCCGCATCAGCCATGTCTTGGCTTAGCTTGACATATGATGAACAATAACTAACAGAGTTTTATCCGGATGAAACTATGGCCGCAAAAGTAGTCCTCAAGAAAAAGAACCAGTCATCCAATGGTTATCTGGATCGTCTGATTGAAGCAGGCCAAGAAGGTACTATTACTTATCAGGTACTGAATGAACTAATACCTGATGAGGAAAAGGATCTTGAAAAGCTTGAAGAGATATTCGACCTGCTGTGCCTTAATAATATCGAAGTCATCGATGGCCCAAAATTCGCAACTATTTCCAGAGAGAAGGTACTAAAAGAGCTTGCAGAGAAAAAGGGTTTGGTCGAAAAAGGACCAGAGGCTATTTCTGAGGAGACAGAATCTGAGACTCCGACAGTGGTTCTTGATGCCGGAGGTCATACTGACTCAGAGGAGATTACTACCACCTATTTGCGAGAAATGGGTAGCTATGAGCTTCTTACTCCTGAGAAGGAGCAAGATCTCAGCCGAACTATCAGAGATGGCTTTAATGGGATTATTAAGGCTATCATGGAACATCCCTCGGATCTGCCTGCAATGGAGGCCTTGAGGGAGCAAATTCGCACATGGAGGCGTCGTGATCCTAGCCTTAAGCCCAAAAAGCAGCAGTTAAATTATTTAGTAAGTGCTGTTACCAGCATTATGGAGATTTATGCCGAGGATGACAGCCTTAAACCCCTCGAAGTCATCGTCAAAGGGCATCGGGCAAGAATAGAGGTGGCCAAAGATGAAATGATCAATGCCAACCTCCGTTTGGTGGTCAGCATTGCCAAACGGTATATGCATCAAGGCCTGTCACTTTCTGATCTGATTCAGGAGGGTAATCTTGGTCTTATGCGAGCTGTTTTCCGGTTTGATTACACAAAGGGCAACAAGTTTTCTACATACGCCAGCTGGTGGATACGCCAGGCTATTACCAGGGCCATCCTGGACAAGACCCGCACAATACGCCTTCCAGTACATTTTTTAGAACTTCGCAGTCAATTCTTTAAGGCATTTTATGCCCTCCTCAAGGAGCTTGGCCGGGAACCTACACCTGCTGAGATTTCACTGCGAACCGGGCTGCCCTTGGAAAAAATTTTGTCTATTCTGGAGGCCTCAAAGGAACCGGTCTCTTTGGAGACACCAGTTGGGAATGAAGACAGCACCCTGGGGGACTTTATTGAAAACATGGATATTGTCTCTCCTTACGAAACAGTGCGGGAGAGGGAGCTTACAGAGCGGATTAAGGGCATCCTGGCCACTCTCAGCCCAAGGGAGGAGAAGATCATTCGCCTCCGCTTCGGGATAGGTGAGGACAGCGAATATACCCTGGAGGAGATAGGAAAGCGCTTCAATGTGTCACGCGAACGCATCCGTCAGATAGAGAAAAAGGCCTTGAACAGGTTAAGACACTCAAGTCGCCGGGAGCGTCTGAAGTTTTTTCTTGGCTAGGAAATCGTCCACACTGATTTATTCTTGTCCACCGAGTTGATTACCAGACCAGTCAAGATCTTTGGGGTAAAGTAGGTTGATTTGTGAGGCATGATAAGTCCTGTATCAGCTACATCCATGACCTGATTAACCGGTGTGGGCCGCAGGATAAAGAGTACATCGTTTTCATCTAAAGCCTTAACAGCACCCGGTGCATCTATTGTGAACTTTATGGTCTTTCCCGCCTCCAGACTCTGAGGACTAATTTTAAAGATTCCCTTAATAACGGCTTCTTCCAGCAGGATTACATCGAGTTCCGACAGGGCAGGGTGTAAGTGCGACAATAGCCTGTTTTGATCTGTTGCCTTCTGCCACCAGACTTGTGCTGTTTTTCTTTTTCCAAAAACCACTCCAATCCCTCGCCTCTGCGGTTTTTCATTAAGACATTGAATCAAATTGGTGCACAGTTGCTCTGGTTTCAGGTCTTTCGTATGAGAGATTTGTTCAACATCGAACACCTGAGACGCCGTGGCTTCTATGAGCTCTAGATCCAAGGCCTCCGGCAGGGTGACAACCCTGTGAACCGGAAGGACTACAAGGCCGGGGTCTTCTGAATCTACGAGATAAACCATCAGGTAGTTATATGGCTTTGATGGATCTTTTCCATAAACCTTTTCCATCTCGTTTCGGTATTTAATGGCAGTGGTGTAACGGTGGTGACCGTCAGCTATATACAGAACAGTTTCTAACAGACATTCATGAAGAGATTTCAGTCTGTCCACGTCAGTTATCTTCCATAACCTATGGGTATTCCCAGCCTCGTCTTTTACGGTATAAAGCTCTTTTCTCTCGGACTCGGCTAAGATGCTGGCAGCAGCCGGGCTGTGGCGATAGAGAATGAAAACTTGGCTGAACTGGGCCTCTGTGGCTTGCAGTAGATGCAATCGATCTTCCGTCACCCTGTCGAAGGTCCGTTCATGGGGGCGCACAATTCGACTCTCCCAGTCCTCTATACGTATTAATGCCACAAATCCCTTTCTGCATGAATTTCTACCTGGGGTGGAAAAGCTGATATCATAAGGATAGATAGCAGGCTCATCTTTTTGCTCTAAGATTTTTTTGGATAACCAACCTTCAAATTTCTTTTTTGCGCAGGTGTATTTATCTACTTTATGCGTCCCGCTGAAATTAGGCTTGGATAATTCAAGGGAAAAGATATTGTAGTGATTTCTTGATACAAGGCTATCTCGTTTCTCATCATCAACTACATCATAAGGCGGGGCCACCAGTTGGACCATATCCCCGGCCTGATCAGCATTGTATCTTATTCCACGAAAGGGTAATACGATTGCCATTTCAATCCTACTTGCAGTTTTTTGATTTTTATAAAATATCCTTCAGCCCATCGAGTCCATAGAAATGGGTGAGGCCTTAGCTACTATGGCAGGAGTAGATCGTCAAGCGGTAGCATGGGATTTCTGGCAGGGGTTTACTATGTGTTATCTGATAGGGAGTTCTCACCGCACAAACCTACAACTCTGTTTCTTCCGGAAGTCTTGGCTTTGTGAAGTGCCCTGTCTGTGCGAATAAGCAAAAAGTCCACAGTGTCTTCCAGGTTCAGTTCCGCGACTCCCAAGGATGCCTTGACTGTTAAGCGATGGCCCTTTCGCTTTACGGTAAATACGTGTCTAGCCACTCGTTTTCTGATACGTTCAGCCAGAATCATTCCATCCCGGCAGTTAGTGTGAGGTATCAGGATGACAAAATTTTCACCACCATACCTGTATATACCATCAACTTTTCTTACAGTATTACGAAGGATGTCAGCTAATTTCTGTAACACATTGTTTCCGATCAGGTATCCATAAGAGTCGTTTACTTCCCTGAAGCGGTCAAGGTCAATCATTATGATCGACAGGGGAAACTGATATCTCATGGCCTTGGCTATCTCTTTTTTTAGATCTGTTTCCAGTGCACTGCGGTTATTAAGACCGGTAAGGTGATCTATGCGCAACTTTTTTTGAAGACCCTTAATAAAACCGGCCTGCTCCATAAGTTCTTTTTCTGCCTGTGCAATGTGCACTGAAAGGGCTTCATTGTACTCTTGAAGCTGCTTGATTTTCCCCTTTAATTCTTGATCATGTTGAACTTTCTGTTCAAGTGATTTCAGGCCGGCACTTGTGCTGTTCACGTGTTCCTTCGCATCTGACGCAAAGGAGCTGACCGTGTCCTTGACACCATCTAAGATATGATCCGTTTGTTCCAGAAATCCCTCCACCACTTGGCTGGGGACAGCGGGAGGCTTGATCTTTTTGAGTATGATTTCGTCGTAACCATTATCATATACAACATGCCAGAATTCAGTTGAATATATGTCAGGCCACGGCAGCAATTCTTTTTGGACTAAATTTTTAAGGGTATTACGTACGACTTTAGTTACTTGTTCAGCTAAATAGTGTTCACCTTTTTTTGGTGCATGGTCTGTCATTAGAGGCCTCTATCGTCAGTCCCCAGGAGCTGATTCAAGGCATTTTCCAAAGAACAGGTGGAGGGAAAAGATTCAAACAAAAAACCTGTCTCAAGTTCCCACTGATTCTTGCATGTATCTAACTGGTTTTGAATCAGGTCTGACAACTGCTGTATGGAATCAAGCGGGTAATTTGCAAATATTAAGTAATCCGATGCCCTTCGAAAAAGCAGGGCCTTGCCATCTATGTCACTGTNTTTGTCTTAGAGAAGTCGCTTATGGATTGCTGTATATTTTCCCCGATTTCGTCCAATATCTGGTCTGTCCTGAGATAACCCCAATTTCGGTCTATTTGCTTTAAGTTCTTGAAGTTGATTAAGATCATAAAATACTCGGGCCTATCTATACTAAGAGCAGTGATTTTGTCCAATGTTAATAGATAGCGGTAGTTATAAAAGCTACACATAGGTTCCCTGAAATAGGTGATCCGCCTAAAGAGCTCAAGCTTATCTACGTCCTCGCATAGATGCCTCTGTATGGTCAGGGGATTCCAGTCATCTACGACCTCTTTCAGGGCTTCTACGACATTTTGGTCAATTCGTCCTTCTCTCGCCTCGTCTTTTAATATTTCTATTGCCTGAGTGCTGGGTATCGAGGACTTATAAGGCCGGTTTGCGATCAAGGCTTCATATATGTCTGCCACTGACACTATTCTTACCATATGGCTTATATCATTCCCTTTCAGACCTGCNTCTATGGCCTGAGTGCTGGGTATCGAGGACTTATAAGGCCGTTTTGCGATCAAGGCTTCATATATGTCTGCCACTGACACTATTCTTACCATGGGGCTTATATCATTCCCTTTCAGGCCCATTGGATAGCCGCTTCCGTCCAGCCGTTCATGGTGATAAAGGACTATTTCGGTTATTCTGTCATCAGGATAGCGGGAAGCAAGATACTTTGCCCCAATGGTTGGATGCATGTTCATGATTTGTCTGTCGATATTGTTAAAACGGCCGGGTTTTAAGAGTACGTCATCCGGTATTGCAATTTTTCCGATGTCATGGATAAGACAACCCATCTCCAAGACTTCCAGTTCTTCTGATGACAGTCCTTGATGAAGACCTATTCTTCTGGATATGGCAGCGACCCTCAGACTGTGTTCCCAACTATAAGGATCACGACTGCCCAGCATCTCTCCCATTACATCGAACAGGTCCTTGATCAGTGCCTGGTATTTTTCTTCAAGTGCCATGACTTGATCAAGCACTGCCAATCTGGCAAATATCTGTTCAGGATGGCAGGGCTTGACCATGTAATCAGTAGCCCCGGCTTGCAGTGCATTGATCAGGGTCTGCCTGTCTTTGATTCCGCTGAGGACAATAGAATATAGCTTGGGCCTTGCCAGGTTTTTTACCTCTTGTAAAAGTTCCAGGCCACCAAGCTCAGGCATATGCAAATCAGTGATAAGGAGACGGATTGTATCGTCCTTTATTAAGATAGACAGGGCTTCTCTGCCATCCGCAGCACCGGTGGCATTCAGCCCCCATTCGGAGAGGTGAGCGACCAGCAGCTCTCTCTCCTGTGCAACATCTTCCGCTACCAGCACACTGTACTTGCTGAGAACCGGAAGATCACCGGCGGTAGTGGTGGAAAAGCCTTTGGAATTGTTGTAGAGCCTCAAGGGTCCTCTCAGCCAAAATCATTCTATTTGTTCATGCAAAGTAATGATATCTGTTCTTTTATTATCGGATAATCAGGCCCGGGACTGTAGTAATTCAAGATATTATATTTGGTTATTAGGATCTCGGTAGCCGTTCACGGCTTGAAACTTGAAATTGGAAAGAGAAATTTGGGAGAGATGAACGCTTACGATTATAGTTTCTAGTTGTTGCGCGTTGCACAATATGCTGTACTTTTAGCCTTTCACGGCTTGAAATTTGAAATTGGAAAGTAGAAATTTGGGAAAGATGAAAAAAGCATGAAGGCCAAATTTCGAATTTCCAGTTTCGACATCGGCATTCAATTCGATAGTACACTCTTTTTCGAAAAAAGTGTAAACTGGCGGATGAAGGACGCGAAAATTTGCATCAAAACAAAATGTAGGGGTAATTATGGCTGAAAAAATAGATGATATTACAATAAATTATGAAGATGAATCGGGAAAACAGTTGGTAAAGGAACTCGACAAGGTGATCCTGACCAGAGGGAGTTGGACCACCATCATGTTTATGTATCAGGATATAGATCGCAAGACCGACCAGCTCGGAGAACCAAAAGTCACGATACGCCGGTATAAGAAATCCGGCAATCAGTTCCGGCAACAGAGCAAATTCAATATCACAAGCAAGAAACAAGCTCTTCAAATCGTCGATATTTTGAACAAGTGGTTTTCAGGATAGGGCAAGTTGTTAGGATTTTTCGGGCTGATCATCGCCCTGCCAATGACCTGTCTGCTCTTGGCCTACTACCGGCGTTTTTTGACCCATCAATCTGAATGCGCACCTGAGCCTCTTGCAAAATACGTAGAGGAAGATCATAGACAGGAGTAACAGAAGATACTAAATCTTTTTTTTGCCGACTTGGTTGTGATGGTACATGTTGCTTTTGTTTTGTTCTCTGTGCTGGGTGGATTCCTGGTGCTCAGGTGGAAGCTCTGCGCATGGATACACATTCCAGCGGTTATGTGGGCTGCACTTATCGAATTTTGCGGCTGGGTGTGTCCACTCACGCCGCTTGAGAACTGGTTGCGTGAAAAGGGCGGGGGGAGTAGTTACGGCTCAGGCTTTATAGAGCACTATATTATCCCTGTGCTTTACCCTGCTTCACTTACGCAAAATATGCAGATTATCTTGGGTGTGTTTGTCTTGGGTATCAACCTTGTGATCTACGGATGGATATTGCACCGTACTATGAAGGCTGGGACTTGAGCAATATGCCGGGTGGCTGTGAAAGCCACGATATCCTATGAACGACTTTTCTTATGAATTTAGCAGATTGGGCCTTTGCGATCTTGACTATCTGGTTGCCCTTGAAAAAATCTGTTTTCCTCACGCATGGACGGAACAGCAATTCTGGCTGTGTCTTAAGCAAAAGCAGTATTATATCTTTGGGCTCAAAAAAAGAGATGAACTGGCTGCCTATTTGTCCTTTTTTAATGTAGCCGACGAAATGGAAATCCTCAAACTGGCTGTCCATCCGGCGCACAGGCGCAAAGGCTTGGGCAAACGTCTTCTCGGGCTTGTGTTGCAGAATTGTATAGAGATGGGCATAGAACAGGCGTATCTGGAGGTGCGGAGATCAAACACCGCGGCCCTAGTTCTGTATACCGGATTTGGTTTTATTCAAACAGGCACCAGGAAATGGTACTATCCGGACAACAAAGAGGACGCCTTAATTCTTTCCTTAGACCTCATGCCTCTGTAGCCCTGCCTTTCTCCTTTCATATCTGGTCCTGGTGGAATGCCAGCCGGGATATTGAACATAAGAAAATTCAAGATTCCAAGAGGTGACATTTTTTGACAATTGTAGCACTTTTGCAAAGGATGTATTATTGGAGGAGGGCTTTCATTTAATATTCCCAATGGAAAAGAGACTGCGTTATTTTTGTTCCTGCTGCCAATGTATTGTTATGAGGCATTTTTTCTCATTTTTTATCATACCGGCCGTGGTTGCTGCATTGCTGACTGCACCTGCATGGGCACAGGAAAAGATCATGAGGCAGGACACGAATGAGGATGGCAAGATAGATCAGGTCGCCCTTTTTGATAAATGCGGCAGGATCATCAAGCTCGAGATCGACAGCAATGCTGATGAGGTCATGGATCGATTCCAGTATTACGAAAAAGAGCAGATCATAAGGGTCGAAAGCGATGCGGATCTTAACGGGAGGATCGACACCTGGGAATATTATAAAAACGGACAGCTTGCAAGGGTGGAAAGAGACGAGAAAGGTTTAGGCAAGATCAGCCTAAAGATCTTCTACGGGAATGACAAGAAATACCGGCTTATCATGGACAAGGATAATGACGGCCGCTTTGAGATCACTGAGTGGTTCGACAGATCCCCATGGTCCATGGTGATGGAAATTGATTCTGATGGAGATAAGAATCCAGAGGGTCGCTATTGCTATAAAAAGAACGTCTTAAGGCTCAGGGAGATTGATGAAGACAGTGACGGCAGTCCGGATGTCAGGGAACATTACAGTGCTGAGAGTAAACTGGTCAAGAGCCAGGAAAGGCATGAGGCCGTTGATCACCTGGATATCACCTGGTTTTACAACGGCGATGAAGAGGCGATCCGGGCGGAAAAGGATCTTACGGGAGATGGCCGTGTGGATACCTGGTATCACTATCATAAAGGAAGCCTGATCACTGTCGAGGAAGACACAAACGCAGACGGAAAGCCGGATCTATGGGAAGAGTTCGATGAGTCAGAGGCAATGGTGAAACGTTTGATAGATCTGAATTATGACGGCAAACCGGATGTTGTTGAACATGGAGAAGGGAAGAGAGGGTAAAGTATGATCGATTTTCTGGCAAAGGGGGGCATTCTTGTGGTGCCGATCCTTTTGTGCTCTATGGTTGCTCTTGCCATTTTACTGGAAAGGTTGATCCATTTTTCCAGGATACGCATCCGGGGTTTTGGATTGGTGAAGAATGTCGCCAGGCATGTGCGAAACGGTGAACTTGACCAGGCCATTGAGCTTGCAAGAAGGAGCAAATCTCCCATGGCACGCATCCTGGCAAGTGCCTTGGAGGTCATAGATAATGACCGGGAGACCTTTGAGACAGTGGTCGTTCACTCTACAGGGGAGGAGGTCAGGGAGCTTTCCCGATATCTCCAGGTGCTTGCTACTATTGGAAGTATTGCTCCGCTACTCGGTCTTCTGGGAACGGTTATCGGTATGATTAAGGCCTTTATGGTCATCCAGCAGATGGGTGGCAAGGTCAATGCTGCTGTCCTTGCCGGCGGTATATGGGAGGCCATGCTGACTACGGCCTTGGGCCTTGCCGTGGCCCTTCCGACCATGGTGGCCCACAGCTATCTCGTGTCGCGTGTGGACAACTATGAGGCCCAGCTCCAGGACGGAATGGTGACCTTTATCAAGACTGCGGGAAGGTAACCTGATCATGCTTGTTCATCCCAAACGAAGGG
>NKAJ01001020.1_pt1 | contig 14822 bp, 10 predicted proteins | sample 1556001 | NCBI WGS metagenome assembly NKAJ01 (sample SAMN06204642, study PRJNA360343) | marine sediment metagenome | isolation source: Jiulong cold seep at northern South China Sea | place: China: South China Sea, Jiulong cold seep | collected 2013-06 | reverse complement strand
CTATCGGCGTGGTCGGCGTGATTGTCTTTATCGTCATCATGTTTGCACTGAATGCAACCACTGCCATAGGGTTTGCCATTGGTGCAATTTTCTCCGGCCTGGCTGGTTTTATTGGCATGAACGTCTCCGTGCGCTCCAACTCACGTACTGCAGAAGCCGCACGTGATGGTATTGCTCCAGCACTGGACATCGCATTCAAAGGTGGCGCTATTACCGGTATGCTTGTTGTCGGTCTTGCCCTGCTGGGTGTTGCCGGCTATTACGGTATTTTAATTGCGATGGGTTTTGAAATGGATGCAGCACTGCACTCCATGGTTGGCCTGGCATTCGGTGGCTCATTAATTTCTATTTTTGCTCGATTAGGCGGCGGTATCTTCACCAAGGGTGCAGATGTTGGCGCGGATATCGTGGGTAAAGTTGAAGCCGGTATCCCGGAAGATGACCCACGTAACCCTGCGGTAATCGCTGATAACGTTGGCGACAACGTGGGCGATTGTGCGGGAATGGCGGCTGACCTTTTTGAGACTTACGCGGTAACACTGATCGCAACCATGTTATTGGGCGCTCTGTTACTTAAAGATGCCGGTGAACTGGCTGTAACCTATCCGTTAATGCTGGGCGGTATCTCGATCATCACCTCAATAATCGGCACATTCTTTGTAAAAACATCGGATGGTGCGAAAATCATGAACGCACTTTATAAGGGCACAATTATTTCAGCCGTTCTCTCAGCAATCGCTTTCTACTTTGTCACCACTAACATGATGTCAGGCCTGGAAGGTTATACTGCGATGAATCTGTTTTATTCTGCACTTATCGGTCTGGCTCTAACTGTCGCCATGATCGTGATCACAGAGTATTACACTGCTACCGAATTTGCACCTGTTAAACGTATCGCTGCAGCATCAACAACGGGTGATGGCACCAACGTGATCGCCGGTCTTGGTCTTTCAATGAAAGCAACGACAGCACCGGTGCTCGCTATTTGTGCTTCTATCTGGGGCGCTTATGAGCTTTCTGGTTTATACGGTATCGCTATCGCGGCAACATCTATGTTGTCAATGACAGGTATTATTGTTGCACTGGATGCCTATGGTCCTATCACTGATAACGCCGGCGGTATTGCAGAGATGGCTGAACTGCCTGAAGACGTTCGTAATACCACCGACAAGCTCGATGCTGTCGGCAATACCACCAAAGCGGTAACCAAAGGTTATGCCATCGGTTCTGCGGGCCTGGCAACACTGGTATTGTTTGCTGATTACACCAATACACTAAACGCAGCTGGACATACAGCCTCTTTTGACCTGTCCAATCACATGGTTATTATCGGCCTGTTCATCGGTGGCATGGTGCCTTTCCTGTTTGGCGCAATTGCCATGGAAGCGGTTGGCCGCGCGGCTGGCGGCATCGTCAACGAAGTGCGTCGTCAGTTCAAAGAAATGCCTGGCATTATGGACAGAACGCAACAGCCCGATTACTCAAAAGCGGTGGACATGCTGACTAAAGCGGCCATCAAGGAAATGATGATTCCTTCATTATTGCCTATCGCCGTTCCGGTCGTTGTTGGTTTAACACTGGGAGCTGAAGCATTAGGCGGTATGTTGATTGGTACTATCGTTACCGGTCTGTTCGTTGCTATCTCGATGACTACCGGTGGTGGCGCATGGGACAATGCCAAGAAATACATCGAAGATGGTAATTTCGGCGGTAAAGGTTCTGATGCGCATAAAGCAGCCGTTACCGGTGACACAGTAGGCGATCCGTACAAAGATACTGCAGGCCCTGCGATCAACCCATTAATCAAGATCATCAACATTGTTGCTCTGATGATGGTGCCATTGCTTTAGTAGTAGCGGCTGTAATTGTAACGTATCAACGTTACACACTAAAAAGCCGAGTCATTTATGACTCGGCTTTTTTCATGGCCAGGGATGGCGGTGTTACAAATGTTACACAAAATTTCACTGCTATCCTGTTAACGGGACAGCAGTAATCTGATTTATAAAGGTAAACTTGACATATGTTAAGAAGACCATCGTTTTTTAAGTATAAATTGTCACTAGTGTCCCAACGTTAAATCTTATAAATTCAATTGGTTAGTCATGCTGCCATCCTCGGGTTTGAAATAGGGACTCATAAGTAATTGATCTAATGGGGTTTTCTCGAATAGCGCAAGACTCAAAATCTGTAAAATTGTGTAAAGTTCCGTCTCGAGTTTTAGTCGTTTCTTGATGATGGCAACAAGCACATAAACCGAGATAGCAATCCAAATCTGAGTCTTTACTGCGTTCTCGGTGGTTCCGAAAAACGATTTGATTCTCAGGTGCTGTTTGATCCATTTGAAAAAGAGTTCTACTTGCCATCGGTAACGATAGAGATCGGCTATTGTCTGCGCTGGAATAGTAAAGTTGTTGGTCAGAAAGTTGAAGACTTTGCCAGTTTTGCTGTCGTGGTACTTGATTCGTCGTAGCGGCTGCGGATAATCGACTTTTGCATTGATGCCTGTTAGTACGATGGTTTGATCGCATTTCACTCCACTGGATTGAGCAGCGGTGGTTACTGGATGAGAATACCGACGCCTGTACTGGGTATTGCTTTTGGTTCGGGTGACAAAAAATGCACTCGCTTGTTCGAACTTGAAAAGCCTTCCAAAATCCAGGTAGCCTCGGTCCATGATATAGAAAGCACCAGGCTCTAGTATCAGCATGTCGAGTATATTGACGTCGTGAAGCTTGCCATCTGAAATATGGATAAAAGTTGGGATATTGCCCCGCAGATCGAGCAAGGTATGTAGTTTTACTGCTGACTTGGTAGAACGAAACAGTGCCCATGGAAAAACAGATAGACAAAGATCGATAGTTGATGCGTCGAGTGCATAAATCATATTGTCAAGTTCGAGTCCCAGGTCTTCCTCTGCATAAAGTGGTCTGGCGATCCTTATCAGTGCTTGTGCAAAGTCGGCGTAGATTCTCCAGTCTCGACTCTTGTTGGCATTGGAGAGTGTGTTGCGAGAGATCCCGCCACGTATTCCCATGTGATAGAGCTTTTCGCTGTGTGACCGAAGACAGGTTTCTGTTGCCCGGAGGCTTTCTCTGTAAGTCAATTGTGCAAAAGCCATGCAGAGAAATTGATCGAAGCAGCTGAATGATTTTATTTTGTGGTTACCGCTGTAGTGCTTCACGCATCGGTGAAAGGCTTTCATTGGAAGGTGCTCCATTACTTGAGCGAAGACAAGTTTGCCTGCATACATAATTTACCTCGAAAATTCCGGAAAATTCTGAAATTTTATAGGTAGCCATGTTTCTGCTGAAACCATCGATATCCTTGGTTATTTGTTGGTTTTTGTTTGTTCTAGTGTGGGTTTTCGATGTTTATCTTTTTTACGTTTTGCCTCTAGTGATAGATAATAAGTCTAATGCTGACTCCGAGAAACAGCTAAAAGAGATGCGGCTGACCAACCTGGTTATTGAAAATAGCCCTGTGGTCGTATTTCTCTGGAAAGCAACGGAAGGCTGGCCCGTGGAATATGTTTCTAATAATGTGACTCAATTTGGTTATACAGTAGGTTCTAGATTTTTTGTTTGGTGACGTTGGGTCCGTTTTGATGATAAGTCTAATGCTGACTCCGAGAAACAGCTAAAAGAGATGCGGCTGACCAACCTGGTTATTGAAAATAGCCCTGTGGTCGTATTTCTCTGGAAAGCAACGGAAGGCTGGCCCGTGGAATATGTTTCTAATAATGTGACTCAATTTGGTTATACAGTACAAGAGTTAATGTCTGGAGACACCCCATACGGTTCAATGGTACACCCTGATGATATTGAGCGGGTATCCCTTGAAGTGGCTAAACATTCAGCTAATGATATGACCGATAGCTTTGAACAAGAATACCGTATTGTATCTCCATCCAAAGAAGTTTTTTGGGTTGATGATCGGACTACGATCGAAAAAAATGAAGATGGAGATATTGTTTTTTATCAAGGCATATTGCTTGATATCACTGAACGTAAACAAATGGAAGCAGAATTACGGCGTCTATCAAATCATGATCCATTAACAGGGTTGTATAATCGTCGAATATTAGAGAATCGATTAACCAAAGATATTAAAAGAGCTAATCGATACAAGCACTCACTGTCGTTATTTATGGTAGACATTGACTACTTCAAGTCAGTCAATGACGCTTATGGTCACCGCGCCGGTGATTTCATAATTAAGGAAGTTGCAAGTACAATAGAAGGATCGATACGTGAAATTGATTACACTTGTCGATATGGCGGTGAGGAGTTTGTTATTGTACTACCAGAAACATCACGAACTGAAGCTGAGGAATTTGCAGAGCGGTTACGTGCTACAGTCGAAGAAAGGTCTTTTGAAATGAAGGATGGAAGTGAACTGAGCGTCACCATTAGCATAGGTATATCCGGTTTTACAAAGGAAATTAAGTCATCAGAAACCCTGATAAAACTAGCTGATTTAGCGCTGTATGCTGCAAAGAATTATGGTCGTAACTGCGTTAAAGTAGCGAAAGATATTACTTGATTTAAAATTATTAAATACGCAACCTGCAGGGTCGTTTCAGACTGCTGACTAAGTCCTCGCCATCTGGCGGGGATTTTTTATATTATAAAGAAGGAAGGCGAAAAGGGGTCGTTGATGAATGGCAAGCGACAAATAGCAACACCTTAGTGACAGTCCGTTCAGTGCCGCATTGTCTCGGTCGGGATAATGAGATGACCGGGCGTTACCGACCCAAATGCGACGTTCATGAAACGTTGAACAACTACTTATACCCAACTAAATCTGTAAGGTTTGCCAGAATTCTGTCTTGTACACCTTACAATCTACATGGATCTACTCATTTTTGATAAGTGATTGAATATAAAGTTGTATTTATTTTTGGCAAGAAACTTGCCTATTTTTTAAGCTAATTGATCTGTCAATCTAATGGGGAATTTTAAAAATGCAAAAATTGTTTAACACTGCGGCCATTCTGAGCGTTGCGCTGTTATGGTTCCCTGCTCAGCAGGCACTTTCTGCTACCACCGGGCTGGACTTCGCCGGCGGTTGTCCAGAGGGCTCTGACGCTCTAGTGAGTCCTGACCCGCTATAGGTTCGACTTGTAACGGCACTGGTCCTAATGCAACCGTGGCCACTGTGTCTGACATCCTGGGCACTGCCGAGGGTGATGTAACCCAAATCTTTTCCGGGTTCTCAGTTGACCCCGCGCCTGGCGGTGGTGTTCAGTCCGGTACATGGTCTGTAACCGATACATCCATCACCCACATCGCGTTCAAGGCCAATGGCTATTTCATCTTGGGTGAGCTAACTGCGCTCAGCGGCGATTTTATGCTGGATCCAACCACCTGGAATCTCACCTTGGTAAGCTGTGAGAATTCTTTATCAAGGGCACGTTTTGAGAACATACCATTATTTTGATTGAGAAAACGTATAAGAAGATCAACTGATTTGTCCGACATATCAATATAGTTTTTGACAAACTCATTCAAGAGGCCATACTNATCAACTGATTTGTCCGACATATCAATATAGTTTTTGACAAACTCATTCAAGAGGCCATACTTGGTCAGATAATCCACCTCTTCTGGCAATGTCTTGTTAACAGTGACTTCTACACATTCAAAGAAAAACTCTGCCTGTATGGTAGCGTCAAAATAGTGGTACAAATCGATGCTCTCATTTAAAACTTTAACATTATTTCGGTTGGGCGCCACTTAATCACAAATCAAGCCTGGGCTTTGAGTACCACTGTAAAATTTTCCTGTAATCATCAATGCGTTCAAGGATAACGGCCGATACTGGAAAGACTAAACCTTTAGGAACAAACCCTGATTCTGCCAGAACATGATGGAACAGGTAACGATGAATACGTCCATTGCCATCTTCAAACGGATGAGTAAAAAGCAGCCGGAACCCTAAAAACGTCATTAAATCTTTTATCTTTTTATCCTTTTAACGGCCTGGTTGGACAACAATGATTTCAACACGACGGTTCTGAGCTCGGCCGGTGGCTGTATCATTAGCAGTCACCGGTTGACTGGCACCAAATGCATGTACCTGTATTCGACTGGCATCTACTCCAGACTGTTCCATATACTGTGCTACACTGGACGCCCGCTGCTCCGACAAGGCCAGATTCTCTTTATCCTCGCCATGATTGTCTGTATGACCAACGACCTTTACCCACAAATGCGGATCATTCTTCAGTAGTGCTGCTACAGTATCCAGTGCCGGATAAAATCGCGGGTTAAGCGTGAGGCCATTTGATTCAAACAGCGCCTGAATAGAGAGAACCTCACTGTCTTCCATGACTTCTTGTTCAGGTTCAGCTTTGACTGGCAGCGGAGCAGACTTTTGGCTGTCTTTATCTGCAGGGCCTATGGAAGCGGACAGAGGTGGTAACGTCGGCAATTCCAGGCGTGTCCGGTTAACGTAGGCCAGTACCGTCATGAGAGTCAGTATAGCAATTATAATCAGCGTAACTCCTGCACCCAGCACACCAGACCAGGACTTTGACTGCCGGTTGGACGCAAACCGAATGACCAGCCACATCAGGAAGATCAGCAATACAAGTGCAACCAGCAAGATAAAAACATGGGTCGTCATTGCCTCGGCTTCGTGCTCGCTGTGCTGGATCAGACGTTCCACGCTTTGCATCAGGGCATGACGTTCCAGTGTTACACCATCCAGCATCTGCACAATGGTGGATGACCGTTCCAGGGCAACACCGGACAGCAGCTGATTGATGGCAGCCTGGCGTTCAATACTGACTTCACTAAACAAATCATTCAGCGTCTTACCGGTTGCATCTGCAATCTCATCGGGCAGTGCTGCCATGAGAACAGCGTACTGATCCGCATTCTGCTCAAAGCCGTGGATATCATCCAGAAGTTGTTGAATTTCGGGTGTTCTCAGGATTTCCTTGGTCGATATTTCAAAGCGACCACTGATTAATTCCTGCATACGCACCATCAGAAACAAGGCACGATCACCCATTGCTCGGATCTCGTCGGCTGCCGCTGCCGCTTCTCTCACTGGTCCTAGCAGCCCACCGGCTTCACGCGCCTTTTCCAGTGATGGTTTACGCCCCAGTGTACCGAAACTGCTGAAGCGAACAAAAACGACATTAACCTGTTCCGGATGCTGCGCCCGCCACTCCCTGATCACTTCACGGATTTCCTTAATCTGCCCGGCCGTCAGTACGGACGCAGCATAGTTCCATATCTCGGACTCAAGTTTCTGCAGCCGGGTGAGGACCGGGCGTGCCGCCTCATGATAAACCTCAGGCAGCCAGTGTTCCTCCCAGACAATTCGTGTTAACGTGGTTAATACCATCATGTCCAGCAGGGATACGCCGGGATAGGGGCTGGCTGCAATATCGAAGCCTGCTGCGGCGTTATAAAACCTGAATCGATCTGCGTGTAAACTGGCTGCTGGTGTGCCGACATTTTTCTTCAGTTGTAATGCAGCCTCGTAGATGACTGAAGCCCAGGTATCGGAATAGCTCATGACCGCCGCCTGAATCTCCTCGCGCTGGATGCGCGTTACATCCTCCTTTGCCTTAGCAAATGAGGGCATTGCAAACACGCAAGCAACAAGCAGGGTTGTTGCTATGAATAGTAATTTCAGATTTCTAGAGTGCATGGTAAGTATTGTTCTAAATCAAGGGTTAAGCCTGTTCCTTCTTTCACATCCAGCAAGCGGCGATTCAAATGAAATACAAATGAGTTGACAGGGAATTTCTTATTTATAATTGATTACCCGGAGAGCCTTTGGGTGGGAAATCAAGTTGATCAGAGATCGCTTCCCGGGTTTTATCTGACAGGTCAGGAAAAGGTAATTCTCCAGACTCTCTCCAGACTTTAACCTGCTCTTCGGCGGCATGTACTTGTTCAGTGTCAGGAGCCGTATCACGTGCCAGATAAGCTGTTTGTGACGGGATGGCAAAGCTGGTCCCACAATCATCAATAATATCCATAATTCTCAAACTAATGTCTTCTTTAATTTCCAGAAAAACAGGTTTGCTTTTTGCATGCAGATAAACAAAAATCTCTATGTCTAATGAGCAAGCACCAAAGCCAATAAACCGAACGCGCAAACTATCTTTGTAAACTTTCGGGTGACCGTAGAAAAGTTCTCGCAAGCGTCCAAGAACATAGCGCAGTTGATCAGACGTTGTCTCATAACGTAAACTGATAACTGTTTGTAGTAGCATACGATCGCGTGCTGATTTATTCTCCAGTATTAATGTAGCAACTTCTGCATTTGGAATCGTTACTAAGGAGCGTTGAACTGTACGCAACTTTGTAGAACGTAACCCAATACTCTCAACAGTACCGGTATAATCTCCAATAACACATAGATGCCCCACATGGATGGTTTTATCACTAAAAATCATCATACCTGCCACAAGGTTTTCTAAAGTGCTTTTTGTTGCCAGAGCAAAAGCCAGACCACCCATACCAATACCTGCCGCAAGCGCAGCAACCGGCACACCAATTCTTTGAAAAATACTAGACGCCACTAAAATAGTGATCATCCAGAACAGGAACCGAAACGCCAGCCGAATAAGCTGACTATCAAAACTGGCACTATGTGCGTGCAAATATTTGATAACGGCCTCACCTATTAAGGAAATCATCAAGTGTAGAATATAGGCCAATACCAGTAAAGATATTAAATGTATGGCAAATATACTCACCGTCAGTTCTACACCTGTAAAACGTATCTGACGTGAAACCAGATACTCAAGGAAACTCATTGCACCCAGAGTGTATACAGGGAGAGCTAATTGTTTCATGGTAATAGAAAAGCCTAATTCATCATCACGAGGCTCTGTTTGTTTTTTTTGACGGACACGAAGCAAAAGCCAGGCGAGTAATATCATAAGAATCAGGATTATCAGTAACACCGGCCATTTCCAGCCAGGTTGCCCCAACCAGTCATCCCGCAATGGTTTGGGTAGTTTAGCGATGAGTTTTTCAGGAAAAAAACTGCCAAGGCCATGACGATATAGCTGATAGGCTTCCATTTGGACAAGAGCATCCGGTCGCTTGGGGAAATCTATAACCTTGGCATAGTATTCAGGAATACGCTTAAAAGTTTCCGGGGATATTAAAAACTCACCTTCTCTTGGTCCATTGGCAACACGCTGAATGGTCATTTCTGTATCAGGAAATCTCCAGAGCGTTATTTCATTTTTACGAAAGTGTTCAATATCAGGAATTGCGTCATACTCCAACTTTGGTAAACGGCCAATAATATCAATTAGTTGCCAATAATGTTCTGGTCCCTGCTGGCTTATGAGTGCCGGGGGGGTGTTACTAAAATCAAAGATACGGATAACTTGCTGAATTTTTCTACGAATACCCGGCAAATTATCGTTAGCATACATCTCCATTATAAGTCTGTTTTCACGATCCACACTTTCCAGCAAAGCTCTTGGGCTTTGAGTATCTATTGGGCGTAATCGTTCAATGGCTTCCGCTGTTGTATCAGCATTCACCTGAGAAATGAAAACAGGAAGTATAAATATTAGAATAATGAGTAAGAAATGCATATTTGATCCATTTAAATGAAGATTCAACCAGGGTTTCTCACTGAAATGCACATTTGAACATTATTGGGGTATACAGGATTGTACACTTTCTTACCTCATTAATAAATAATGAGCCTTGTCCAATATGAATGAGTCTGAACGCCAGGCGTGGCTTGCTGAAAACCCACTTCCACGCGATTTTCCTTATTACACACTGGTGTCGCGTATCCGAATCCTGAACGCATCTCCTCGGCACTGCAATCCAGTTACGATGACCTGAGCAAGGTGGATGCACGCAATGACAGCCAGGTGTTGTTCTACGACCAGATCATTCCAACTAGTACATTAATTGGATACTTAAATGCAGATCATTGGGCGGTATCCGTACCTATTGCCCGTACCCATTCGACGATTGGTTCCATGTTTGCTGACCAGAATGACTACCCACGAGAAGTATTACTTGAGGCAGTGTTGCGTTTCGTGGAAGAGGATCTGTCGACACCAGTAAAATGATACATTGTAGATTATAGCTAGTTACCTTCGGGGTAAGGAGTCGTCATATAATGATTCAGATAACGGCATTATCGCTTTCGTCGCCCTTATATAGTTGAGTATATTTTTACTAACATTTAATGAGGAGATATAAAAATGAAATTATACAAGAAAATTCTAGTCGCACTATTTTCAGGGCTTCTGTTTATGGGGTTGTCTGCTTGTGATAAAGATGCAGAAGATATAGGTGAAGCTATCGATGATGCAGCATCTGATGTTGCAGATGGCGCCGAGGATACAGCGGACACAGTTAAGGATAAGCTTGATGAGTAGCGGTTTAGTCCAATGATTGATACCCGAAGATTATATAAGAATAGCGAAGGTCTCTTATGTGCCGTTTTTACCCTGTCGGTACAAAATTCTGAAGGTCTGTTATCAAGGATTTTGTGTAACCCTTAATTTTACAAATGTCAGCCCAAACAGCATGGCTTAAACACGACTGATTTTTCGGGGTCTGTGCAGATTCTGTGCAGAGTGGTCGTGTACAGAAGTAATTGATCGTCATCATTAGTAAGAGCTTTTAGAAGAGATAGTAACTACTAGTAAGTAAATGTAATCACTCGAAAGAAGAATTCAGAGAACTTAAAATCCCTCGGCTTAACGGCCGTGCCGGTTCGATTCCGGCCCTGGGCACCAACATAAACCTAGTTAAGTCAACAGGTTGCCACTAGAAGCTACAGTAAAATGTAGCTTTTTTTGTGCCTCAATTTTGACCTCCTGTGCATATCCTGTGCAGTGCAGTCGTAAAGACTCGTAATCGATAGTAATCATATTTGTAAGCAATCGTCATTGCTTGTAATCAGGTAAGGATTTTGTGTGTCTGGGTTTAGTGAGTTTTCTGGGTGTTGTCCGGTCTTATGGTGGTGAAAACTGCTGAATTTAAGTGTTTGAGTGGTGGGTATTAGTCCAGGATGATGGCTGTTGACGGGGCTTCTTCCCAGAATTCTTTTACCTCACTTTCGGAATCGAACGGTTGAAGGAGCCGATATATAATCCTGGACGAGGGTTTCAGGTAAGGTCAGTTCGGCCATGTCCGGCCAGTGGTTTATGTATTGCATAATTAATGTCTCCATAAATTAAAAAAGCCAGATCCTTGGTGGTGAGGAAGTGGCTTTAAAGTTGATGTTGATGTGAGAGTCGTTTATTTCAAGTATTCTGATACTCGAATGTAGTGCTGGGGGTTACTCTGAAAAATGTCAGGTGGTGGGATGTGTGCGGGGTTGAATGAGGTTTTGTGGGTACCCGTATTCCGGGACAGTATACCAATTGTCACTATGACAGGATTTTTCTATCAATAGTGGCCTAAATTATGAACCGGTCACTGCAATATGAGTTTGGCGCTACCTCTGGCGGTTCCCTCCAGCCTGATGCCCTGCGGTACGATATGAATTTGCACTCTGCTTAGCTGCAGTGCTGACATGTCAAGTTCCACACCCGTCGGCGTGATTTTCTTCAGTGCTGTTCCAAGTCGTTCGCTCAACCGGTCGAGGTGCTTTGCCAGTGCTTGGTTGGCCGCGTTTTCCAGTGCCTGTCGGATGGGTTCATGCAATGCCTTCGCCAGTAGGCCCATGGTGAAATCTTCAGCTGCATAGTCAAACGTTAGGCCCTGGAATACCAGTTTTCGGTTTTGCGCATCATAGGCAAGCCGCGTCTGCAGTTCCACTGTACCGGCTATCTCGCCGGTTAGCCCTATCCGGGCACTGATTTCCTGCCCGTTGCCGCCTAGATTGATTTTTTTAATGCCTACCTGCTGGTCCTTGATAACAAAGGATTTGCCGGCGAGAGTGTCGGAGAGCCGCTGGTTGAGGGTTGCGAAATCCAGGTTTATACCGAGGTGCATATACAGCCCGGTGGACCGGGGGTAATGGTGTCTCAATAGTGGCAGGGGCAACGGTTTTCCGGCGGGTTCAGAACCAGTCACCAGCTCCGGCTGCATGCTAATGGCAAGCTGAGTATCGATGTATTTTCCCCGGCCGGTTATGCGGGACAGTGCCACAGCCGTCGGCTTGAGCATCAACCAATTATACTGTCCGAGTGCTACCGGATCCTGCAATAATGACCAGCTGCGCCGTGCCTGCTGCTGGATGGACTGCATGCCGGGAGCCAGTTTCCGTAGTGCTGCACGCAGGCTGTTTTGCATTTGTTTGCGGAATTCCTTTTCTATAAGAGGTGTGACATCGATATTCGCGATGGTCATTTCACAGCGGTCGAGAAACCGGGTCGGCAGGATGTGAAACTTCGGTCTCAAGGTCCAGTCCGGCCCCCATCCCAGGTGGACCTGCATGCCAATTACTGCCTGGCGTGGTGGTTCATTGATGCCGCAGTTGCCCTTCAGTGTGATCGCACCCAGCAGATTTTTGCGTGCCCTGATCCAGTAACGGATATGCGCCTGTACCGTAAGCACATCGCCTGAAGCAGTAATGCGAAGTGGCCCGCGCCAGGCACGGTATTTTGATTTTATGCCGTGCCAGTCTTTCCAGCTGCGCCAGTTGCCTGCCTGGGTCGGGAGGGCCTTTTCAGCCGCATCGATCAGGGGTTCCAGATGCAGCCGCACCGGAATCTCAATCATTGAAACCGGCGTTGCGGGCGGCTGGATGTCTGCAACCGATTGTGCGCCAGTATTGCTCAGCCAGAGCAGTAACACCAGCGGTAGGAGTTTGCTGTTAATAAAAGGCATCTGCCATTAGTCCTGTTTCAAGGCGTACATGCCACTATCAAAGCTACGCATGGTAAATATCACCGAAAAATGAGGCAATAGCAGCTAATGTTTGCATTAGTCATAGGCCCATCAAGAGTCGCCTAATGGTTTGGTAGTATTAATCATAGTCGCCTCAAATGGAGTCTTTATGTGTGGCTTTATGTGTGGCTTTATGTATAATGCGCGTTTTTTTAATACTGATAGTGGGATACAAAATAAGGTGGGCGTTCTAAATCTACTGCTTTAAAATCCATATCCGTTAGCTCATAGCCATGATCACTCAACAAATATTCTAACAACAATCAATAAGGAATCAAAATGAACAAAAAAAACAAGGTAATTTTTACTGGACTACTTTCTCTGGTGTCGGCAGGAGCGTTGCTGGTAAGCGCGGCCCAGGCCGAAACCCGCGGCAATGCTAAAGGTTATGTGACAGATTCATCCGGGGAAATTTGGCGTGATAGCGCAGGTGATTGCTGGCACGGTAGTGACTGGACACCAGAAGATGCAATCGTCGTGGGTTGTGATGGCGTGACACTTGATACCTCGGCCGAGGTAATCAGGGGCGAAGGCTCGGGCGTAATAGCACAAATCGCTATTCCTGCCGGGGCAGTGTTTGCGTTTGATAGTTCGGACCTTAATGAAGACAGTAAAGCCGTCATTGATGAATATAAAAAAGCCCTCGGTCCTGAACTCACAGATGCTTACATGATCCTCGTTGTAGGTCATACTGATACCTCTGGTAATGCCGATTATAATAAGGAAATGTCGCGCAAGCGTGCTCAGAGCGTGGCTGACTACCTGGTTTCTTCGGGAGTTAATGAAGATGCCATACGTGTAATCGGACGAGGATCTGCAGAACCACTGGTTTCAAATAAGACCCTTGAAGGCCGTAAGGAAAACCGTCGTGTAGATATTTTGGTAGTTGCCGAAGTGCGTGCCCTTGATACAATTATATTTCCCAGCGCTGTATTATTCGAACGCAGAAGTGGTGAGCTAAGTCCTGAGGGGCTGGCAGTGCTTGAAAAAAATCGTATGGATAGCAAAGAGCTATTAAGTAGTGCGGCTTATATCGAAATTATCGGACATACCGATGACGTGGGAGAAGATGATTACAACATGGAGCTATCAGAGCAACGCGCCGCGTCTGTGCGTGACTACCTGGTTAGTAAAGGTCTTGATAGCAGCAAAGTGGTTACTACAGGTATGGGTGAAACTATGCCAATTGCCAGTAACAATACCCCGGAAGGACGTGCGGAGAACCGTCGCGTTCAAATTCTGATATTAGGGCGCTTAAAAAAATAAGTCATACAAAAATAGCCAGTAAAGATTTCTCCCGCCTGTAAGCGGGAGATTTCTCAAAATCATAGAAAAGCAGTAGCATATCAAATAGCTTGTATTTGGCTTTACAGCAACTCTTAGGTCGATGGATCCGCTTGCAGTGGTACGGAGAAGGTTAAGAAGACGGCATCACCTTCCACCCGATTTAGGGCGTCAAATTCATGATACCAGCGTAGATCCAGACTCATGGAGCGTCCGGCGGCTTTAAACTGGTAACCAATCTCCGGACCAATACCGCCAACTTGTGACTTGAAGTCACCCAGCACCTTTGGGCCACCGCTATCCGCGGTAATCTGTTTGGAATAATAACCAACGATACCTACTGATAAGCCCGAGGGAAGGTGCTGTTTATAAGCAAGTTCAAGATGGGCTTCGTTACCGCTATCATAACCCGTATCGTCATTTTCGCCGTTAAAAGTTATACCAAACACCCCTGAAAACTCTCTGCCTTTTTTGAAATTCCCCCGGGTAAAAGCAGTTCCGACATCAAGGCCCCAGCGGTTTGAACCAACATTGGCAAGTCGCCCTTTTTCATATGAGCCAAGCGGAATAAAGATGCTGCTATAAATACTCCATGCATTGAATATGTCCCCGTCGCGTTTGCGCCAACCCAGTGATACACCTAGCGCCGGATCCCCGAAATCTGTGATGCTGTCAGAAACACCGCTC
>NKAJ01002089.1_pt3 | contig 14932 bp, 12 predicted proteins | sample 1556001 | NCBI WGS metagenome assembly NKAJ01 (sample SAMN06204642, study PRJNA360343) | marine sediment metagenome | isolation source: Jiulong cold seep at northern South China Sea | place: China: South China Sea, Jiulong cold seep | collected 2013-06 | reverse complement strand
CAGTATGGTGTCAATGGACTGGCCCTGGCCCAGCTTCAGGCCAACCTGGCGATTTCGGCTCAGGTCTCCGGTACAGGTAAGCACAAGATCTCCAAGACCGGCAAGCCCTGCAAAGGTCAGAGGATTTGCACCCAACCTCATACCCAGTCGCGACATCTCCGCGAGTCCCCTGGTAATCAGGGCCGCTCTTGTATTGGTCCCAAATCCCATGCCGTCTGATATGCCGGAGGCGATAGCTATGACGTTTTTAAGCGCCCCGCCCAGTTGAACACCCATCAGATCCAGGCTGGTATAAACCCTGAAGGTCTCAGTAGTAAAAAGGTCCTGGAGACCGGTACACAGTTTATGTTCTGAAGCTGCTATTGTGACAGCAGTCGGGATGGAAGATGCTACCTCTTGAGCGAAACTTGGGCCGGAAAGGGCAGCTAACCTGCCGGATAGCCTTGAGGGAAGCACTTCCTCCATGATCTCCGTCATGGTGAGCAATGTCCTGTTTTCTATCCCCTTGCTGGCAGAGACCAGGGCATAAGGTAAATTTGGTGATTTGGTGATTTGGTGATTTGGTGATTGTGAAAGATCATTAAGGGCCATCGAGACCTGTTTGGCGACCTCTCTGAGCCCATGTGAGGGCACTACAAAAAGAATGATTTCTTTGTCTGTGACGGCTTTTGAAATATCTGAGGTGATTTCCAGCGCTACGGGGAATTCTATGCCTGGGAGGTATGATTTATTTTCACGGCTCTTGCGGATTTGTTTCGCAAATTCCTGGTTCCTGGCCCAGAGTACTGTTTTAATTCCTTTGTTGGCCAGAAGTACGGCAAGAGCAGTTCCCCAGCTCCCGGCCCCCAATACTCCTACCCGTTTCATTCCTCGTCCTGTTCAGCCAGCTTTGCCACTGCTGCCAGGTGGTCTCCTTTCTGAATCCGTATCAGGCGCACGCCCTGGGTAGATCGGCCGATTGTGCGTACGTCCTGAACGCCTATTCGAATGATATTTCCGCCGGCGCCAATCAGCATGACCTCTTCATGGCCGTTTACAAGGATTACACCTACTACATGGCCTACCTTTTCTGTGGTCTTGATATTGATTACGCCCCTTCCACCCCTTGACTGCACACGGTACTCGCTCACCTGAGTCCGCTTTCCGTATCCATTCTCAGTGACCGTAAACAGTGTATCCTGGGCTTCTGAGATTACCACCATTGCGACTACGCGGTCCCTTTTCGGGAGCTTGATACCCCGCACACCTGCCGCAGTACGACCCATGGGTCTTACGTTGCTTTCCGGAAACCTAATGCTGTGTCCGTGTCTGGTGCCAAGAAATATATCAGCCTGACCATCAGTAATGGCAGCTGCTATGATTTCGTCGCCCTCGCGTACTGTGGCCGCAATGATGCCTGTCGGCCTGGGCCTTGAAAATGCTTCAAGAGAGGTCTTTTTGACCACTCCGTTCTTTGTTGCCATAACTACAAAACGATCCGGTTCAAAGATGCGTACCGGCACTACAGCGGCAATATGCTCATTGGCCTCCCTGTCAATCGGCAAAAGATTTACCAGGGCTTTGCCGCGGCTCGTCCTTGATGCCTGTGGAATCTCATGGACCTTCAGCCAGTAAAGCCTCCCCAGATTGCTGAAGCAGAGGAAATAATCATGAGTGGAGGCCACAAATAGATCTACAACAAAATCTTCCTGCTTTTTGGATAGCCCGGTGATACCCTTTCCGCCACGTCTCTGGCTGTGATACAGGCTCAGAGGGTTACGTTTGATATAGCCACTGTGCGATAATGTTACCACCATGTCCTCTTCAACTATCAGGTCTTCGATATTGATCTCTTCAGGGTCCCCTATTAACTCAGTGCGCCTGGGAATAGCGTATTCGTCCTTGAGGAGCCCGAGCTCTTTTTCGATAATTTCAAGGACCATGGCATCACTTGCCAGGATTTCTTTATAGCTTTTGATATTGTTCAGGAGTTGCTGATAATCTTCCAGGATTTTTTTCCGCTCAAGGCCGGTCAGGCGCTGAAGTTTCATGTCGAGAATTGCCTGGGCCTGAATGGTCGTGAGTCCGAAATGCTCAACAAGTCCTGATTTGGCCTCTGCAGGTGTGCTCGATCCTCGAATCAGGGCCACCACCTCGTCCAGGTTGTCAAGCGCGATCTTAAGGCCCTCGAGTATATGGGCGCGCTCTTCGGCCTTCTTAAGCTCATATGTAGTGCGCCTGATAATTACGACTTTTCTGTGCTGGAGGAAGTGGGCCAGGACCTCTTTGAGGTTGAGGAGTTCCGGTCTGCCATTGACTATGGCGAGAAGGATTATCCCAAAAGAGCTCCCCATGGCCGTGTGTTTATAGAGGTGGTTGAGGATAACCTGGGCGATTCCCTCTTTCTTCAGCTCTACTACGATCCTCATTCCATCCCGGTCGGATTCGTCCCGCACAACATGGATCCCTTCAATCTTTTTATCACGGACAAGTTGGGCGATTTTTTCTACCAGCTTTGCTTTGTTAACCTGGTATGGGATCTGATTAATAACTATGTGTTCCCGCTTGCCTTTGGCTTGCTGTTCCACTACAGCCCTGGCCCTCATTTTGATGATTCCGCGTCCTGACTCATAAGCTGACTTGATGCCGCCTTTTCCACAAATAAAACCGGCGGTTGGAAAGTCCGGCCCTGGAATATATTCCATAATATCGGCTACGGTCATGTTTGGATTTCGTATAAGGGCGATCAGCGCATCCACTACCTCACCGAGATTGTGAGGAGGAATGTTGGTGGCCATTCCCACGGCTATACCGGATGAACCATTGATTAATAAATTCGGCACCTTGGAGGGAAGCACCAAGGGTTCTTCAAGGGAGTTGTCGTAATTAGCGACAAAATCTACGGTTTCCTTATCGATATCCGCCATGAGTTCATGGGCCAGTTTGGTTTGACGGATTTCGGTGTAACGCATGNCCCGCATATAAAACCGGCGGTTGGAAAGTCCGGCCCTGGAATATATTCCATAATATCGGCTACGGTCATGTTTGGATTTCGTATAANAGCTTTGCTTTGTTAACCTGGTATGGGATCTGGTTAATAACTATGTGTTCCCGCTTGCCTTTGGCTTGTTGCTCCACTACAGCTCTGGCCCGCATTTTGATGATTCCCCGTCCTACCTCATAGGCTGACTTGATGCCGCCTTTTCCACATATAAAGCCGGCGGTTGGAAAGTCCGGCCCTGGAATATATTCCATAATATCGGCTACGGTCATGTTTGGATTTCGTATAAGGGCGATCAGCGCATCCACTACCTCACCGAGATTGTGAGGAGGAATGTTGGTGGCCATTCCCACGGCTATACCGGATGAACCATTGATTAATAAATTCGGCACCTTGGAGGGAAGCACCAAGGGTTCTTCAAGGGAGTTGTCGTAATTAGCGACAAAATCTACGGTTTCCTTATCGATATCCGCCATGAGTTCATGGGCCAGTTTGGTTTGACGGATTTCGGTGTAACGCATGGCCGCAGGGGCATCTCCATCGACCGATCCAAAATTCCCCTGACCGTCGACAAGAGGATAGCCCATGGAAAAGTCCTGGGCCATTCGAACTATGGTGTCGTAAACCGCCGAGTCTCCGTGGGGGTGATACTTACCGATGACATCGCCCACAATGCGGGCTGACTTCTTATACGGTTTATTATAGTCGTTTCTCAGGTCCTGCATGGCGAAGAGGATGCGCCTGTGCACCGGCTTGAGTCCATCCCGGACGTCGGGCAGGGCCCTTCCGATTATCACGCTCATGGCATAATCGAGATAGGACTTCTTGAGCTCTTCGGCAATGCCGCACGACTTAGTGGTTCCAGAAAATAATTCTATCTGTTCCTGCATTTTCGCAGACTCCTGACTTGAACTGGTATTATTGTAAAGGAGGGGTCGATGTGATGTTTAACTGAGGCTGGTCCCTGTAGTGGTCATGGTAAGCCGGCAGTGTTTCACACCCTTAAGGGCTTTTAACTTGTAGGTTAGAAGGCGCAGGGCATCCGGTTCCCCATGGACAATAACTACCTCCAGACAGTTGTGGTGATCCAGGTGGACATGCTGCGACACTATAACATGGTCTGGAAAATTGTGTTGAATATCAATAATTGAATCTACCAACTCCCTCTTGTGGTGGTCAAATACATAGGCGATAACACCTACCACCTTTTGTCCTTCGAACTCTTTTTCCCATTCCTGCTCTATTAATTTTTCCCTTATCAGGTCGCGAATGGCCTCTGACCTGTTACTGTATTCCCGCTCTCTGATGTATCTATCAAAGGCACGAATCAGATCATGAGGAATAGAGACTCCGAATCTTGTTATTGACTTATCTTCTTCTATTTTTTCCATAGTATCTCTCAGAAATTTGAGTGTGCTTCACTAAACCATTGTGGCGACATATTGTCAATGAGTTAAGGCTCTTAAGCGCTTAATAAAAAAAGGCCCTGGGAAGGGCCTAAAAGGGGATTGGTAAGGTTAGATAGCTCGCTTAGTCACGAATCTGACTTGCATTTACTATGTAATCGGCTCTGAATTTACATAGGAAGGATGTGGGGTCGAAGAACAATTATCAATTCTGCTTTTTCTTTCTTCTTGTATTCGTTCCGAAAGGCCCATTTGACCAAGGGGATCCTGCCAAGAAATGGTACTTCTGTACTGTCTTCGATAGTTACTTCATTAATCAACCCGCCAAGGATCAGCATATCGCCACTCCGAATTTTTGCCATGGTTGTCATTTGACGGAGTGCAACTCTGGGTAGCCCGATTTCTACATCAGCCGCGCCAAACATCGTGTATTTAATTTCTCTGAGATTGGAAATGACAGGAGTCAGATATAAGACAACTTCATCATCTCCAAGCACATTACACACAACGGAGAAAGATAAGCCTGACATGACGTCTTCAGTTTCAATGGTATAATCAACTTGACCGCTATCTCCGCTTCTCAGGGCAGTTACCTCACTGATATAGCGAATGGATTCACCAACTGTCAAAACCCCTGGAGAACCGTTGAGCAGGTTCAGGCGAGGTTGTGACAAAATACGTACTGTTCCCTGTTCGTCAAGCGCGTTGACAAGTAAGTTGAAATCTATGGGGCTGAGATCGACTTCTCCGAGCAGGCGGATTCCTTTTTGTCTTTGAGGGTCACTTGGATCACTGTAATCCATATAGTATACCTTGCCCTGATCACCAAATTTAACAGTCCCACTGATTAAAGGTGTATCTCTTTCAGAAGCCTTTAATACCTCGGACCAATCAATTCCTCTTGATGACTCTTCTGAAAGTACTACTTCAATGACATCGGCTCGAATGGCTACCTGGCGGTACAGCCACGATTTGAAGGTGTCAATATAGTCCGCTACATGCTTTTGAAGCGATGGTGATGCATTCACTGTAACGATACCCAGCGATTCATCAATGGTAAATGAGCCCTTCCCCGACCTTACCGGCCCGGAAGGTTCCGGAGTGGCTGTTTGTTGTGGTTGTGTGGTAGGAGGTTGTGCTTGGACTGTTGGTGCTATTGCCTCCCTTTCAGGAGTCTTCGGTTCCCATATCTCCAATATCTGAACGAGATTTTGTCTAAAACTCTTCCAGAGATCGTATCGATTGACATAGCGGGTTTGGCTGCCTTCTGTTTCCTGCTCTTCCGTTGGAACAGTGGCAAGACTTACCTCCCCAAGATTCTTAGTGTTAGTACATCCACCAAGCATATTACCACCTATAGCAGTGGTAAACGTATATGACACATTCGGCATAGCTACCTGATAGGTCTTTGTCTGTTTATACCCGATGATGAGCGTATCATTCTTGAACTCAAAGAAATAATCCAATTGACGAAGGACGTTGTCCAATGCTACCCAGAAATCATCATCTGCCTTGATGTCGACATCCACCGGCGCATTGAGGTTGGCATCTTCATTCCAGCTAACATTAAAATCTTTCAAGTTTGCAAGTCCCTTGATAACGTTCCGCAGGACTACTTTTCCGCTTTGAGATTCTATGTTTGCGCCGACCTTCAGCTCACGAAGCCCTAATGCACTTTCTTTAATTTGTATGTCTTCGACCGTGAACGAAGGTTGCCAGCTCACGGGAGGACGGGATGAGGCGGGAGCACTGTAAGGGACAGACTGTTCTTCAGGCTGAACCTCAGTCTGTGAGCTCGTGTTCGCATCTTCCATTCCTTGGTCAGTCTTAGGTTGCGCTTCAGGAGTGGATGTACGGCTTTGCTTGGAGGCTACGCAACCGGTCATGAGTCCAATTATCAGGAATAACAGGAACATACCCTCAGTATAGTGCCGGATGCGATGGAATCTGTTGTTTGATTTATTCATATTGGAGTACATCTTCGTCCCTCCATAAATGAGCGATTAGCCTTTAGCCTTTAGCTATTAGCTATTAGTTTAATAATTACAGGATGTTTTGCTATTACAAACATTTACCCGTTTGGTGTTATTTCTAATTAATGTAATGCCTTGATTTTTCAAAGCTAAACCCTAATGGCTAACAGCTAATCGCTCAACTTAGCTGTCATCAATATTTCCATTCGTTCCTTTGCGTATCGCTNACTGGAAATTCGAAATTTGATATTAGATAACGCATTTACATCTTTTTGTTTTTCCCAATTTCTAATTTCTAATTTCACTGCCAAAATTCAAAATTTAGAATTCAAAATTGTGTCTGAACAACCTTTTCTTTCAGACACTATTTAGCTGTCATCAATATTTCCATTCGTTCCTTTGCGTATCGCTGTGATTCCGGAGGNCTAACAGCTAATCGCTCAACTTAGCTGTCATCAATATTTCCATTCGTTCCTTTGCGTATCGCTGTGATTCCGGAGGAATTGATGCTCCTCCCTGCAAGACTGCCCTATATTCAGTTATTGCCCTGTTAATTTGACCTAGATGTTCAAAAACTCGCGCCCGCAGGAGCATGGCGTCTGCCGAAAGCTCATAATTGGCCTCAATATTATTTAACAGCCGGAGTGCCTGTCGATACTCACCTTCAGATTCACAGAAGACAGCATAGTTATATAGTGTATGCAGGGCAGGTAAAGCGGTTCCCATTGCGCGTTCAAAATAGATTTTCGCCTCATCCGTTTTCCCCATTCGGGCCAGCGCCACTGCCGCAAAAGCGGTTGCTTCGCTGTCTTTAGGCGCAAAACGAAGTGCTTTTTTGGCAAAATTAAAAGCAGTCAGTTCCTGACCTCCCGGACCAAGGGCTAATGCCGATATTTTTTTAGCCAGCGATACATTTTCCGGCCAGATATCCGATGCGTTGACATAGAGTTTTAATGCCTGGTTAACCGTCCCCTGTTTTTCAAGCTTAACAGCTTTATTAATAAGGTCATGCGCCTTGGCAACTTCTTCAACAGGAGTTTGAATGTCCACAATGCGCTCAATCTGAATGCTGCCTTGTTGCTCTCTTTTACCGGGAATTCCATCTTTTTCAATAAGAAGGGATCCAATTTGAACATCAAGGGTGCCGGTTGATTCGGTATCACCACCCCATTCAAGAGACTGGTCAGCCGGGTAAATCATAATAGTATTATGACGCTCGATGCTATCCAATCCCTTTAAATTCTTCATTACATCCAGGACAAAGGTCCAGGGCACATTTTCCAGGGCCAGAGTAATGGTACCCTTTACCGATTCATCTACTACAATGTTCTTACCACTGACCTGACCCAGCAAACGAAATACATTATGGAGATCCACTTTGAAGAGATCCACACTAATTTTATCTGTGGCAGCATCACTTACCAATTTTGTCTTTGAATTATTACCATAAGTCTCACTAATTCTTGGTGCGGCAAAATCTTCTGTTTCATCTGGTTCTGTATTATTTCCAGAGTCGGGAAGGCGGGATTCAAGTTCAGCTATCCAGTGGGATATGTCGTCCTGCTCTGGTTCGCTCTGGCTTGGCTCATTGCCCATTGCAGGCCTGTTGCCCGGCATCCACCAGAATACCCCGACCAAAAAGACAATCAAAAGGCATGAGATTTTCCGTTTGCAACCCATTATTTTCCCTCCGGATGCAGTAACAGTACCCTCTCCTGCAAAGTCAGTTTGCCGCGAATATCTTCGAGTTCTTCTTCTACGATTACTCTGTCCAGAAGGATCTTTTTAACCCTGCCGTTTCGATAGCCAACCCGCAGACCAGGCTGCAAGAAGTACCCGATCCCGGCAGCATCCTGGGCCATGGCAATCCTGTTACCTTTATCATTGGCAATAATGCCTACCAGCGTTAGCTGGCCGACGTCCATACACTCCAATGGGGTAGCGCAAATTTCCGGCCTTCTAAACTCTTTTTTTGGGCGTCGTTTTCTAGCTATTCGCTTGGAAACTTTCGGTGCTGTTTTCAAAAACGGCTGAAACGGATCGGGTTTTCCGTCCGAGCTGTAATAATAAGTAGCAGGCTCTATGAGACATTCCAGTCTAACCTGAAAATCCTTTACTTTTTTTGAATTAATTGCGGTCGATTTTTTTGTGATGGAAGTTGCTGCAGGAGTTACTGTTGTTTTATCTTTACATCCGGACAGACAACAAAGGCAAAATATAGAAATAGTGATAAGTAGATTCATATAAGCAATAAACGCTATACAACCAACTCTTTTTTTTGCCAGCGTGAACATGTCGTCTATCTTTTTTTCTTTTTCGTTTTCTTTTTGGCCTGTTGTTCTTCCGGGCTGAGAAAACGATAGGTTACGGCCTCACAACGAGTATTTATTGTCCAGACACTGCCTCGCTTGACCTCTTGGCCTTCAGTAGGACCCTCAGTAGGACCCTCTCCGGCCCCTTCTATTGGTGCTGCTTCGTCTGTAGGTTCGATTTTTTTCTTTTCACTTGCTGATCCCTTTTGACTCCAGACCTTCGTGGTTTTCTTGGCCTTTCCCATTGAGACCGTTTTTATATGCACGATGCGAGCCATGCGACTGATATTATCAAAGAAATCGACGGTGTTATGAAATGGCCCATTGAATTCCATGTTAATGGGAATAGCAGCGTAAAAGGCCTTTGGCTGTTCCTTTTGTGGTTTAAAGGATAAAAAATCCAGTCTGGCCTCATTACCAAGTGAAGAAATCTCAGGCAAAAATGTCGGTATGTCTTCTTTTTCCGGCAGTAGCTTCAAGGCCTTCTGTAAAATTCCCTTCATGATGTTCAATTCTTCTTCCAATTGAGGAATCTGTTTGGACTTTGCTTCCAGCTTGACCAGCTCTTGCCTCAGGTTTGGGATTTTTTCCGACATGGTTTTCATTTCTTCTAAACGAACAGACAGGAAAAAAAACCAGAACAGGGCCATAGGAATAACTAAGACAAGCAACCATATGCCGGCTTTCTGCCAAATAGGAAGGGAATAGACAGCTTGAAAAAGCCCAGGAGGTATCTTCCAGCTTGGTTTGTTAAATTTCACGACTTCTTAGCTCTCTTTGAAAATTTCTTGTCATTGTCGTTCTTTTGTTGAGTTTGAATATTCAGTTGAAGCCCAAACTCCATAAGAGCATGTCCCTGGATTGACTTCTGCCTGGTATTTATCAAGTTTACTGATTTGCACATTGGTGATGTTTCCAGGCGTCGCATAAAAAGAGCTACCGTGTGATTGTCCAGGGCGACTCCACCAAGTTGCACATTATTTCCCTTAAGACTTAATTTAGTGAGCCATAAACGATCAATAGGTATTGAACTTACAATTTCATCCAGAATTTTAACCGTTGCTGTACGACCTTCTTGAAGTTCTTCTATGGCCTTAAATTTATCTTCGACTTGTTTTCGTTTTTTATTTACTTTTTCTATCTTTTTGTTTACATAAACCAATTTTGCTTTTTTTTCTTCTAATGATGCCAGCTCTTGCCTTTGAGCCCTTACTTTTCCTTGGATCGTTAATCCAGCGGCCAACAAACCAACCATCAAGAGGATTAGAGACAAGACAAAGATTGAAATCTGCTGGCGAACGGCCTCCTTTTTACGCCACTCTCGAACTGGGAGGAGGTTTATTTGAATCATTTTGTCAAAGTCCTTAGTGCAAGTCCGGTGGCTATTGCCATTTGTGGAGCGACAGAGGAGATATACTCAGGCTCTATGCCATGATCGACAGTAAAACCATGCAAGGGATTTAATATCTTCACCGGCAGGCCTATTATGTCGTCACAAAGCATGTCAAGCCCTTTTAAAAAGGCAGAACCCCCACTGATGTAGAGTTGTGTGGGATATTCTTCTGTGCTTGAGTTCGCCTTATAGAAATCTATTGCCTTTTTCAGTTCTGATGCCCAAACACCACATAACTCCTTGCAAACCGAGGTCACTTCCTTCATGATTGCCGTGTCCTCAGATCCGGCAATTTTTATTCTTTCTGCATCTAAATATTCCAGCCCTGTTGCTTCCTGAATAGCCTCTGTAAGTTGAGTTCCTCCAAACGCTATGTCTCTTGCAAAAAGAGATGTACCTTGTAGAATTATGTTGATGTTTGTCTTTTGTGCCCCTATGTCCACCAAGACTATAGGTTTAGTTAAAAGGCCAAAAGCACCTTCAAAGGCATTTCCAAGGGCAAATGCATCCACATCCACTACTGCCGGGGACAAACCGACTTCCTGAATAAGGGCGGCGTATTCATCAACAATCTCTCTTTTAGCAGCAACAAGAAAAATCTCTGTCCCGCTGCTTTTTTTGCGTTCCTCATCCACCGCATGAAAATCCACATAAACTTCTTCTATTTCAAAGGGTACGTATTTTTCTGCTTCGAAAATCAAATTGCGCTCTATTTCATCTTCGTCCTGATATGGAACAATTATTTTCTTGACAATGACGGAATAGCCAGCGATAGATGTGGCCGCGTATTTAATTTTGGGCCGGAGATTGCCTAGAAGTGCCTTTAGTATCTCTGCAACTTTATCCGGCTCTTTTATTGAACCATCTACTATGGCCCGGGGTGGCACCAGGGCACGGCCAATGCACTTGATAGCACGGTTTGTGCCGTTGCTGGATAGTTCAACAATCTTTATGCTGTGTGAACCTATATCCAACCCCAATGTAGGGTACTGACGCTGTCCCCATTTTTTTGACTGAGAAGGGAATTTCATTTTACTTGTTCCCAGGGCACATAAATTATTTGCGCTATGGAATTTGACTCCATTATTGGTTCACCGGCAAAGCTGAGATATGGTTTATTTTTTTGTCTATTTATTCTTTCGGCAAGTTTTTCTTTTTTCTTAACTTTATACAGAAAAAGTTATTAAAATAATGGTCACTGTTGGTTGAAAAGGTTCGACGTTCCAAGTTGTCTGTTGAACCCTGAACCCTGAACCACTAAGCCAGTGAACCTGTGAACGGACACTAACCAGGAAGACGATATTTATGACCGATTCGAAGAAAATTCGTAATTTTTCGATAATTGCCCATATTGATCACGGCAAGTCTACGCTTGCTGACCGTATTCTGGAATTTACCGGTACCGTATCAGCCAGGGAGATGAAACAGCAATTTCTTGACCAGATGGAGCTGGAAAGGGAAAGAGGGATCACTATCAAGGCCCAGACAGTGAGGCTTAAATATCGGTCTGAAGATAAAGAGACCTATGTGCTTAATCTGATAGATACACCCGGCCACGTAGATTTTTCTTATGAGGTCTCAAGGAGTCTTGCAGCCTGCGAAGGGGCCATCCTTGTAGTTGATGCCACCCAGGGCGTGGAAGCCCAGACCCTGGCCAATGTTTACCTGGCACTGGAAAATGATCTTGAGATCATAACGGTGCTGAACAAAATTGACTTACCCAGTGCAGACCCTGAAAGGGTTGCACAAGAAATAGAGGACATCATAGGGCTCGATACCTCCGGGGTTATACTGGCAAGTGCAAAAGAGGGTCTGGGTACAAAAGAGATCCTGGAAGCAGTAATACACCGGATTCCAGCCCCTGCAGGAGATCCCGGCTCACCACTTAGGGCACTTGTTTTTGATTCATGGTTCGATTCATATCAAGGGACAGTTGTGTTGATCAGGGTTGTAGAAGGCACACTGAGACCTGGTATGCAGATACGCATGATGTCTACGAATCAGACCTATGAAGTGGACAGGACAGGCATTTTTTCCCCTAATCCAATAGATACGGATCAACTGACAGTTGGAGAAGTGGGATTTTTTACTGCCGGCATAAAGGCCGTACGTGATACACAGATAGGCGATACCATTACAGAGGAAAGACGTCCTGCCGAAAGCCGCTTACCCGGCTTTGAGCCGGTAAAGCCAATGGTATTTTGCGGTCTTTATCCAGTAGATCCGGCCCAGTACGATCAGTTGAAAGAGGCTGTTGAAAAGCTATGGTTAAACGACCCGGCCTTTTCTTATGAGCCTGAAAGCTCTGCAGCCTTGGGATTCGGATTCAGGTGCGGCTTCCTGGGGCTTCTTCACATGGAAATCGTGCAGGAGCGTCTTGAGCGGGAGTACGCGCTGTCCCTCATAAGTACGGCCCCGTCAGTATCTCATGAAATCAAACTTATCAGCGGGGAAATCGTCCATGTACACAANAGGCTGTTGAAAAGCTGTGGTTGAACGACCCGGCATTTTCTTATGAGCCTGAAAGCTCTGCAGCTCTGGGATTCGGATTCAGGTGCGGCTTCCTGGGGCTTCTTCACATGGAAATCGTGCAGGAGCGTCTTGAGCGGGAGTACGCGCTGTCCCTCATAAGTACGGCCCCGTCAGTATCTCATGAAATCAAACTTATCAGCGGGGAAATCGTCCATGTACACAATCCTGCCCAGATGACGTCAGCGGATAAAATAGAGCAAATAGCAGAGCCTTACATACGAATGGAGATTTATGTCCCCAAGGAATATATCGGCTCTGTTATGCAGTTGTGCGACAAAAAAAGGGGACAACAGGTAGATATGCGCTACCTCACTGAAAACAGGGTGCTGCTAAAATACGAACTCCCATTCAATGAAATTGTTCTGGATTTTTACGATCAGTTAAAGTCGATCAGCAGAGGTTATGCTTCTATTGATTATGACTTCCTTGAACATAGACCAGCCAAACTGGTCAAGCTGGACATCCTTATTAATAAACAACCAGTGGACGCCCTTTCGGTCATAGTGCACAAAGACAAGGCCTATTACAGAGGCCGGGAACTTGTGGGCCGCTTGCGCAAGGTAATACCCAGACAGATGTTTGAAGTTGTGATCCAGGCAGCCATTGGAAGCAATATTATTGCCAAAGAACGTGTTGCTCCATTCAGAAAAGACGTTATAGCCAAATGCTATGGGGGAGATATCACTCGTAAGCGCAAGTTGCTGGAAAAGCAAAAAGAAGGAAAAAAGAAAATGAAGCACATCGGCCATGTAGAAATACCTCAAGAGGCCTTTCTGAGCGTGTTGAAGGCGTAATAAGAGGAGAGACTTGCAGTCCCGGATCTATGGAGCTATTATCCGCACACCATGAACAAGCCCACTTTTTCAGCAAAAAAACAGTCTAATAAGCGTTCCTGGCAGTCAGTAGCATGGGAATATCTGCAGGCGATTCTTATTGCCCTGGTTCTGGCTTTCTTTATCAGGACTTTTGTAGCCCAGGCCTTTAAGATCCCCTCTGGTTCAATGAAGAGTACGCTTCTCATAGGTGATCATATACTCGTAAACAAATTCATATATGGTGTCAGGAATCCTTTTACCAGGGAACTCTGGATCCCAGTCAAGAAACCTGAGCGCGGTGATGTGGCGGTCTTTATTTATCCAGTGGACAGGAAAAAGGATTTCATAAAACGTGTGATTGGCGTAGANGAGAGTACGCTTCTTATAGGTGATCATATACTCGTAAGCAAATTCATATATGGTGTCAGGAATCCTTTTACCAGGGAACTCTGGATCCCAGTCAAGAAACCTGAGCGCGGTGATGTGGCGGTCTTTATTTATCCAGTGGACAGGAAAAAGGATTTCATAAAACGTGTGATTGGCGTAGAAGGAGACACGGTCCAGATAATAAACAAGAATGTATATTTGAACGGAAAGCNTCCCCTCTGGTTCAATGAAGAGTACGCTTCTCATAGGTGATCATATACTCGTAAACAAATTCATATATGGTGTCAGGAATCCTTTTACCAGGGAACTCTGGATCCCAGTCAAGAAACCTGAGCGCGGTGATGTGGCGGTCTTTATTTATCCAGTGGACAGGAAAAAGGATTTCATAAAACGTGTGATTGGCGTAGAAGGAGACACGGTCCAGATAATAAACAAGAATGTATATTTGAACGGAAAGCTATTTTCTGATCCACAAGGGATGCAGCACACAGACCCCCGGATATTGCCGGGATCAGTTCAACCAAGGGATAACATGGGACCTGTGACTGTTCCGAAGGACATGATTTTTGTAATGGGCGATAACAGGGATCATAGTTATGATAGCAGATTCTGGGGGTTTGTACCCCTCAAGGACGTGAAAGGTAGGGCATTTACTATTTACTGGAGTTGGAATTCGGATAAATTCTGGCCAAGGTTCGAACGTATAGGTGATGTTGTTCACTAGTGATAGTGCGGAGTTGTCAGCTTGACACCAATTAAATCAAATGTTACAGAATATCCGCAACTTTGCGGGCGGGTAGCTCAGTGGGAGAGCATCGGCCTTACAAGCCGGGGGTCACAGGTTCAAACCCTGTTCCGCCCACCACGTTTTGAGAAAAGATATCAGATATGGGGTCGTAGTTCAGTTGGTTAGAACGCTGGCCTGTCACGCCAGAGGTCGCGAGTTCGAGTCTCGTCGACCCCGCCATAGTTCTCTCGTCATGCCGGAATTGATCCGGCATCCAGATCGCGAAACGTTTTGAAAAGACACTGGATTCCTACTTTCGCCGGAATGACGCGGTCAGTTTTTCATTTCTTATAATTTCAAACTCTTAAAGGAACTTTAGGCTGTCCAATTACTTATAGACTTAGATG
>NKAJ01002089.1_pt2 | contig 14947 bp, 15 predicted proteins | sample 1556001 | NCBI WGS metagenome assembly NKAJ01 (sample SAMN06204642, study PRJNA360343) | marine sediment metagenome | isolation source: Jiulong cold seep at northern South China Sea | place: China: South China Sea, Jiulong cold seep | collected 2013-06 | reverse complement strand
AACGTTTTGAAAAGACACTGGATTCCTACTTTCGCCGGAATGACGCGGCCAGTTTTTCATTTCTTATAATTTCAAACTCTTAAAGGAACTTTAGGCTGTCCAATTACTTATAGACTTAGATGCCATGGGTTTTGCTTTTAAAAAAGGAATATCTCTCCTGTTGATGCCTTCCGGCATGATATTTGTGTGCCTTTTTTTTGGCTTTTTCATCTGGCCCCTGAAGCGGCGGCGGAATTTGGCCCGAACATTATTCGTCTTGGCCTTTCTTATTTACGGCTCAGCCGGAAGCGCTCCTGTTGCCAATTTCTTGATTTGGGGCCTTGAGCGTTCAGTCCAATCTGACAATTCAACTATACCTGCAAGCGATAATATAACTACGGTGGTGATGCTATGCGGAGGGGCCTTCCCTGATGAGGATAGGCCGATTGCAGACCGTCTTACACCAAGCACAAGGCTCAGACTACTAAAAGTTCGAGAACTGTGTCGCGACAATCCGACTATTAAACGGCTTGTAATTGTTGGTGGTTGTGCCAGACCTACCGGCTGTCCGTTTTCTGAGGCACAGATGTCCTACTCCTGGCTTAAGGAACTGGGTCTGCCAAACAACGTGGAAGTGTCTCTGGAGGAAAACTCCAGGGATACTGAGGAAAACATGAGGGCTGTAAGTGAAATCATGGGACAAACGCCCTTCTACCTAGTGACGTCTGCTGCACACATGCCAAGGGTCCTCTTGATCGCAAAAGACATGGACCTCAAAGTTCACCCCGTCCCTTGTGATTTTCAGTGGTCTAAGAATCAGTGGAGTCCGTGGGATCTTTGGCCTGATCCCGCCAATCTCAAAAAATCTGACTTTGCATGTCACGAATACCTCGGGATTACATGGTTCCGGCTTAAGCATTATTTCAATAAGCTCCACAGTATTTAACTCCTTCAGCCTTTTTACCGAAAACAGTAAAGGGGTGTAATGTCGGTAACCTGTTTTTTTTCTCTAAGCATTCTACTCTTTCTCTGGCTTTTTACGTGTGTGGCCCTGGTGGTGATTTTACGGAAGCGCAGGGCCTCAAGTACCGAACCATCATCTTTCCATTCGGAGTTGCTTGTCGGACTTGCTTCAGCAAAATATCAGGAAGCAATTGAGGCATCAAGGCGGCTCAGGGAAGTGGCTGATGCCCTTCATATAGGTTTGATGGAACTTAAAAACAACCGCATAATTGAGATAAATCAGAGTGCTGTTGAGCTATTGCCCGAGGACATGAGAAGCGGTCAGTCCTTAATCGGACTATTGGCATCATTGCAAGAAAACAGTCCCAGAATTCTTGAGTTAGATCAGACGGCTGTTCAATTAAGCAAGTTGCCGACTTCCGGCTCTCAGGATTTGGTCCTTGTACAGGACGTCACAGAGAGCTTCCTTATGGCACGGAAGCTTAAACAGCATGAAAGGTTGGCCCTTCTCGGCCAGATGACTGCGCAGATGGCCCACCAGATAAAGACCCCTCTTGCCGTACTGGCCGGACAGGCGCAGATGCTCGCAAGACATCTGAACACGGACATGGCACTGAAGGACCAGGCAGAAGCCATTTATCATGAGGCCAGAGATCTCGCCAAGCAAATAAATGAAATATCGAATTTCTATAAGGAAAGAGAGCCGTATTTCAAGGATGTTGAACTATGCCGACTACTTGATGATGTAAAGAAAAGACTCGATTCTTCGGATCATTCATGCGAAATAAGTATCGAGTGCCCGGATGAAATCACCATTGAGACAGATCCGGGTCTGTTACAAAATCTGCTGTTCTTGCTCGGGCAAAATGCCCTTTCATCGGAAACTGCCGCCTCACTCCTGTCTATAAGCGCAGTAAAGGACAATGAACAAGTGACTATCAGGGTAAAGGACAATGGCGCAGGTGTGCCTGAGGCCATGCGTGACAAGCTCTTTGAGCCATTTGCGAGCACAAAAGGGGAAGGACTGGGGCTGGGCCTGTTTCTTGCTAGAGACCTGACCCGGCAGATGGGTGGCAGCATTGAACTGGAAGAGGTCGAGCAGGGGGCCTCTTTCAGGTTGAATTTTCCAATCAAACCACCCCCTTCTTTTTCAGGTAGATCCGGACTGCCGTGATTGCAGCCGGTGTAATTCCAGAAATCCGTGAGGCCCTGCCAAGGGAATCAGGTTTTTGAGCGCTCAGCTTCTCCTTGATCTCATTTGACAGCCCTGGGATGTTTTTATAGTCCAGGTCATATGGGAGGCGGACAGACTCCCATTTTCGGAATTTGGCTATCTCAGCTTCCTGGCGAGCGACGTAGCCTGAGTACTTGGTCTCGATTTCCACCTGGCATGCCACTTCAGGAGACAGGTCCTTCAGTTCGGTATATCTCTCGGCCACAGCTTTAAGATCAAGTTCAGGGCGACGCAGGATGTCTTCAATACTGACCTGCTGCCTGATGGGTTTTGAACCAAGGGATTGAAGCCAGTTATTCAACTCCGCCCCGGGGCGGAGCTTTATTCTCCTGATCATTTCAAGACCACGCGAAATTTCCTGTTGTTTCCTTTCAAACAGTCCCCAGGCATTATCATCCACAAGGCCGATACGTCTTCCAAGAGGCATAAGCCTGAGATCAGCGTTATCCTCCCTCAGGAGCAGCCGATACTCCGCCCTTGAAGTAAACATCCTGTAGGGCTCCTTTGTGCCTTTAGTCACAAGGTCATCTATCAGTACGCCTATGTAGGCCTGAGACCGGTCGATAATCACAGGGTCCTCTTCCCGCACCTGCCGGGCAGCGTTTATGCCTGCCATGAGGCCCTGGGCTGCAGCCTCTTCATAGCCGGATGTCCCATTGATCTGTCCTGCAAAAAAAAGGCCTTTAACCAGATGGGTCTCCAGAGAAGGCTTGAGTTGCACAGGGTCTGCATAGTCATACTCTATGGCATATCCGGGTCGAAGTATCTCTGCGTTTTCAAGCCCCTCTATGCTCCTGACCATTGCCAGTTGCACGTCTATAGGCAGGCTTGTGGGGATGCCGTTGGGATAGATCTCAACTGTGTCCAATCCCTCAGGCTCCAGAAATATCTGATGCCTTGGCTTTTCAGGGAAACGGAAGACCTTGTCCTCAATTGACGGGCAGTATCTGGCACCCACACCCTCGATTACACCGGTAAAAAGTGGGGACCTGTCCAACCCTCCCTGGATAATCTTATGTGTCTTTTTGTTGGTATAGGTCAGGTAACAGGGTACTTGTCGCAGGGGAATTTTTTCCGTGGCAAATGAAAAAGGCCTTGGTTGTGGGTCTCCTTCCTGGACCTCAAGCCCCTCAAAGTTGATTGACCGTGCGTGCAGGCGAGGGGTAGTGCCTGTCTTAAGCCTTCCGATTCGGAAACCCAATTCTGCCAAGGATCTCGAAAGCCTGTTGGACGGAGGGTCGCCCATACGTCCGGCAGGGAAACGGTTAAGCCCTATGTGGATGAGTCCTTTAAGAAATGTCCCCGTGGTGACTACTACAGTACTTGCATGAATCTCCTGCCCGAGCGTGGTTTCGATCCCGTATACCCGTCCTTCCCTGGCCAGGATCCTTCCCACCATTGCCTGATATACATCCAGGTTTTCTTGATCCTCAAGGACCTGCTTCATGGAGAGGCGATAGCGCAGCATGTCTGATTGTGCCCTGGAGGACCTTACCGCAGGTCCTTTTGAGGTATTAAGCTGCCTGAACTGAATCCCCGTGACGTCAGTATTTTTCGCCATTTCGCCCCCAAGGGCGTCTACCTCCCGGACTAGATGCCCCTTGGCCAGGCCGCCAACAGCGGGATTGCAGCTCATGGCAGCTATGCAGTCCAGGTTTATTGTGAGGAGGCAGCAGGGGACTCCGAGCCTTGCAGCAGCCAGGGCGGCTTCACACCCGGCATGCCCGGCACCTATTACTATCACCCCGTAGTGTTTTGGAAATACAGACATATCCCCTGAATTATTCCCATTAACCCTCAGCAAATATGGCCTCTACAAACTCTTCCGGGTCAAACTGTCGAAGGTCCTCCATTTTTTCACCAATGCCTATGAATCGGATGGGGATCTGCATCTGGTCGGCAATACTTACAACAATCCCGCCTTTTGCCGTGCCGTCCAGCTTGGTAAGGACTATCCCCGTGACTCCGACAGCCTCGCTAAAGAGGTTGGCCTGGGAGATTGCGTTTTGACCTGTAGTTGCGTCCAGCACTATCAGGACCTCATGGGGGGCTTCTTTGATTTTTTTGGAGATTACCCTGCTGATTTTTTTAAGCTCTTCCATAAGGTTGACTTTTGTGTGTAATCTCCCTGCCGTATCTACGATCACTACATCGACATCCCGCTTGATGGCGGCTTCTATGCCGTCAAAAGTCACTGCGGACGGGTCAGATCCGGCACTGTGTTTTATAACTGGTACATGGATGCGCTTTCCCCAGGTCTCAAGCTGTTCTACTGCAGCAGCCCTGAATGTATCCGCTGCCACAAGAAGGACGTTCTTGCCCTCTTGCTTCAGCCTGTAAGCAAGCTTGGCAATGGTCGTGGTTTTCCCAACACCATTTACACCAATTACCAGGACTACAAAGGGGTTGGGTGTCCATGTGATTTGAGTTGAAGGCACTTTAAGTAAATCTGCGATCTGCTCTTTAAGTCGCTCTCTCAGAGCCAAGGGGTCCTGAAGCTCCTTTTTCTTTACTTCAGCGCGCAGCTTCTCAAAAATATCCTGGACAGTGGTTACTCCCATATCTGCCATAACCAGGAGTTCTTCCAGTTCGTCCAAAAGCTCAGGATCTATCTCCTGGCGTCCAAGGAGTAGTTGGTCCATCTGTCGGACAAACCCGCCTCTGGTCTTTCCCATCTGCTCCTTCAGGCGCTTAAAGAGCCCAAGACGCGGCGTCCCGGCTTTCATGCCCTTTTCCTGAACAGGATCGGATTGATCTGACGGTTCCGGAGATTCCTGTGCAGATGAATTAATTACCGGCTCTTCGGCCTCTGTCTGTTCCACAGGTTCCTGGGAAGAGGGTTCCTTTAGTTCCCCTTCCGGCCCGGCTATTTTTTTAATCCATTTTTTGAACATAGCGTTTTTTGAATAGGAATAAAAAATTTTTGCCTCTATAGACTTGCCAAAGCTGACCTTTCTCTGATATTAATGTACTTGTATTTAATAGCAACTTCCCAAAAACAAAGAAAAAAAGCAACACTAGTATTCAGAGGCATTTTTACCGACGAGTAACGCAGCCGTCGGGACATTGTTCTCGGAGCGGTAGTTCCGACCAAAGATAGGTTTTGCAGATAGCCCTAAGGAAAGAAGGGGATTCAGGTGAATAAATCAGATCTCATAGAGGTTCTTTCAGAAGATCCAGTACTGGATAGTCAATCAGCCGAGTTCGTGGTGGACGAGGTTTTTAATGCCATGACCGAGGCTTTAGTAAAGGGAGACGGCGTGGAGATTCGCGGTTTTGGGAGTTTCACAGTGAGGAAATATGCGTCTTACACTGGCAGAAATCCCAAGACCGGTAAAAACATTTCGGTATCACCGAAAAAGTTGCCATTCTTCAAGGTTGGGAAAGAATTGCGCGAAAGGGTAATAGGCAGGGTAGGGCAAGGGGCTAAATAGTTCTAGCCTATTTCTTCAATTTCAAAACCCTCTTGAAGTAGTTTTGCCGCAGTGACCCCGATTTGTGCGGTGATACCACAAGAAGGACTCCTTGCTTTTAGAAAGCATTGCTTAACACCCAAGGTGCTTGCCAGGAAGACCGTTTGCTCAGCACCTCGCTTAAAGGCCTCTGTGACGTCTTGTCCATCTATAGTCAAGACTTTTGCTTGGCCATTTAAGACATCTATACCGTTTCCATAATAGATATCAGCAGCCGGTCTGGGGGTCGTGAGGCCACCCAGTTGCTCAGGGCAAACCGGCACAACACAGGCTCCCCTTAGCTTTTCTATCAGCCGAACATCGGGCCTGCTCTCCCCATCGTATCTGCAGGGAAGGCCAATCAAGCAAGCACTCACCAATATCATTATAATTCCGCTGAAAGCATTCCTAATTTTGAAATATCACCGGCGGTTTTTCAGGCTCTCTCTCTTCTATATGACCGATAACAAAGGCCTGTTCGTCAAGTGCATGGGTCTGGAAAAGCAGGTCCTGCGCGTCGGCCTCGGGCACTATGAGTACCATGCCGATACCGCAGTTGAATGTCCGGAACATTTCTTCTTCAGATATATTGCCTTTTTCCTGTAAGAAATGAAAGATGGGCGGGATTGGCCAACTGCCCTTTTTGATCACTGCCCGGCAGGATTTGGGGAGTATCCTGGGTATATTATCCAGGAAAGCGCCACCCGTGATGTGTACCATGCCGGTGATTCGTTGCTGCTTGAGCAGGTGGTTGATTGTGCTGAAATATATCTTTGTGGGTGTTAGTAACACTTCTCCCAGGCTAAGTTCTCCGATCCCGGGCACCCTGTCCGAGACGTTAAGCCCGAGTTTTTCAAAACAGATTTTTCGCACCAGGGAAAAACCGTTGCTATGGAGTCCGGTTGATGACAGGCCTATCATTACTTGGCCTACACCTATTTCGGAGCCGTCGATGATCTTGTCCCTGTCCACGACTCCAACAGCGAATCCTGCAAGGTCATAGTCATTTTCTGCATATAACCCAGGCATTTCAGCAGTCTCGCCGCCGATAAGGGAACAGTCTGCCTCTTTGCATCCATCTGTAATGCCCTTTATAATATCTGTTGCTTTTTCAGTATCCAGCTCGCCTGTGGCAAAGTAGTCCAGGAAAAACAGTGGGTTGGCCCCGCATACCAGTATGTCGTTAACACACATTGCAACGAGGTCGATCCCAATGGTCTTATGCATATTGCACAGGGTGGCGATCTTGATTTTGGTCCCCACGCCGTCAGTTGAAGAGACCAGGACAGGCTCATGGTACCGATCAAGGTCAAGCGCAAAAAGTCCGGCAAAGCCGCCGATTTCCGTGAGGACTCCACGCTTGAAGGTGGAGGCGACCATCGGCCGTATCTTTTTTACTAATTCATTGGCCTTATCTATGTTTACGCCCGCCTGGGCATAGAGTGATTCATTTTTCACAACATTCTCCTCTTGCTTGGGAGTACTTGTATACTGTCCATCTATAGAAGTCAATCTGGAGGATGGGCCGGGAAGTCCTTGCCCGATTGGTTGTATGGTGATTAAGTTGTTCAATGTACAGCAGAAAACGGCAGATGATTGATAAATATCCTGTGAGGCTGCTTATAGGCACCGGTTATCCGATCCTTGAAAAGATCCGGTGTGCAGAGAGGCTTTTTCATGTCTATGGCAGGGAGTTGTTGTCCGACAGTATAATTCAGTCTTTATATGAGACTTACCGGAAGGCTATTCAGCAGTCATGGGTGCAGATGAAGAGGATAGGACTTGTTGCCGAGTGTACTGATTGCGCTGTCAATGACGGAGGGAGCTGTTGCGGAAAAGGCATAGAGGACCGTTTTGACGTGATTTTGCTTCTAATTAATCTCCTGATGGGTTGCAGCCTTCCTTCATCACCCTGGGATGAGACAGGCTGCTGGTTTCTTGGGGAGCGGGGTTGCGGGATTCCGGCCCGGCACGTTATCTGCGTGAATTACATCTGTAAACGACTTGATAGTAAGCTTGAGAAAAATGGGCTAAGGTTGCTGCAGGAAAAAATAGTGCTGGAGACAGACGCGGGCTTTGCCCTTGAAGAGAGTATCAAGAAGTGGTTGAGGAACAAAGGACTTTGAAGCACTACAAATGGATGTCTGAGGCATTGGATCTGGCTGCAAGTGCCCTGTCAAAAGGTGTTTTTCCAGTAGGGTGTGTCCTGGTATCCGGAGGTATGATTGTGGGGTCGGGAGCCAGATCACATACCATGCCTGAGGATGTGAACGAGCTTGATCATGCCGAGGTGTGTGCCCTGAGGGACTGGATTGAAAGAGGACGTCCACTGGGGCACGGAAATGATACAGACATCACTGCATACTGCAATCTTGAGCCATGCCTTATGTGTCTTGGGGCCCTTATCCTCAATGGCATCAACAGGATAGTTTATGCCTATGAAGATGTCATGGGCGGGGCAACAGGCCTGGATTTTTCAAGACCCATGACCGGCGGGGCCGGGACAGTTGGTGGTTTCTTTAATGATAATCTCTATGCTGAGAGCCGCATCGAGATACTTGGAGGAATTAAGAGAAGAGAGAGCCTAGCCCTTTTTAAGAGATTTTTTTCTGATCCGGCACAATCCTACTGGAGAGACAGCCTCTTGTATAAATATACACTTGAAAATTTATGAAGATAAAACGCAGAACAGTCCAGTTTCAGCCCAACACGCGAAATTTCTTTTTTCATATACTCACTCAGTGTAATCTCCATTGTCGCCATTGCTATATCAACCCGGAACAGCATGGCAAACAGATCCTGGATGAAAGGACTCTGGCCCGGTGGCTGGCTATCTTTGCAGACAATCACCAAATCACCAAATCACCAAATCACCAAATCCCTCAATCCCCAAATCCCCAAATCCCCAAATCACTAAATAATACAAATGTCATATTCCTTGGCGGAGAGCCCACCCTCAGTCCTGCGTTGCCCCATGGTATCAAAGAAGCAAGGCGTTTGGGCTATGCCTCTATAACAGTGGATACCAACGGTTATCTCTTCAATGATATCCTTGACAGGGTTTCTCCTGAGGATCTGGATTATTTCAGTTTCAGCCTTGATGGCTCCCATNATCACTAAATAATACAAATGTCATATTCCTTGGCGGAGAGCCCACCCTCAGTCCTGCGTTGCCCCATGGTATCAAAGAAGCAAGGCGTTTGGGCTATGCCTCTATAACAGTGGATACCAACGGTTATCTCTTCAATGATATCCTTGACAGGGTTTCTCCTGAGGATCTGGATTATTTCAGTTTCAGCCTTGATGGCTCCCATCCGGGAGTCAACGATTTCATCAGGGGAGAAGGGGTTTTTGATATATGCACTTCCGGGATCAGGCGGGCATTAGAGAAGGGGTTTGGGGTGAGCGTCATCTTTACGGCAAGCCGTATGAATATTCACGACCTTGTTAATATGCCGCCGCTTTTAACAGACTTGGGAGTGAAGCGTTTTTTTATACAGGTCATAGGTATCAGGGGCAAACCTGCCAGGAAGGGCGAGACATCCCTTCAGCTCAGCCGGGAAGAATGGGAGGCAGTTGTCCCCGAGGTTGCAGGCAAGGCCGCTGAAAAAGGTCTGCACGTGACATATCCCAAAGTGTTTTTAAGGCCCGATGAGACCTTTTCCTGTGCAGGCCTTGTTGCTGATAATTATTTTGTGTTCCCTAATGGCAGAGTTTACACGTGCCCTCTATGTGAAGACTATCCAATACACTCCATGGAGATTGTGGACGGTGTGCTTAAAGAGCGCCCTCCTATAAGGGAGTGTGACCTTTTCTCACTTCAGATTCCCGAAGGCTGTGTGCTAAACAAAATACTCCATCCTGGGAACATCTCATACGACTCGGACGGCAGGCCCATCAGCCGCATAGCCTGCTGCATGCTCAAGGAGGAGGTCCTGCCAGCAGAGAGGTGATATCTACCTCCTGGGAGATCAGCCCCTGTGTCATGAGTATGTCCGCGGTCTGTTTCCAGGCCCTGGCGTCAATCGTCCCGATGGCCCTTGGACTTTCAGGGATCACAAGTGTCCTGGTTTCAGCAAGTTGCTGCTGTATAACAGGGATAGGGGTTTCCGGATCAAGCCTGTGAATCGCTTCAGCCACCTTGAGCTCCAACTTTGAGTCCATTGCATCTCTCCAGCCTTCCAGAACGGCTTCTGTAAAGACTTGGACCAGTTGTGGCTGCTCAGTGTAGACTTTTTTTGAGGTTATGAGGGAATTAGCCACGAATCGAATTCCAAAGGTGCCGGGGTTGAAAAAGCCGGCCTGTTTTCCGCCTTGCGCCATTTTTTCCTGGAGGATTATCCCCTGAGTATTACGATATACCGGCCAAAGCTCGACCTCGCCTTTCCAGAAGGGGTTGAAATCGTAATGAACAGCATAGAGTTCCATGTCATCCGGGCCGATTTTGTACATTCTCAAAAGGGCCGATAATATGGCCTCGTCGTTACCGCCATATGTGACGCCGATACAAAGACCTTTCAGGTCCTGAGGTTTTACTATGGCCAGCTTGTCCTTGGCATAGATCCACTGAAGGGGATTGACCTGGAATATCTGGGCGAGTACCACCACATCGGCCCCTTTGGCAGCGGCCCGGATCACCTGATCTGCCGAGGCCACTCCAAAATGGGCCCTTCCAAGTTCGAGGTCCTTTATAGCATCCTGTTCCGGACCGCCTTCGCGAAGTTTCACTGTGAGGCCGTGGGTCTTGAATATGCCTGATTCCTGAGCCCAGATTTCTCCTGCCACACTTGTGTTATAAAGCCACTTGAGCCGGCAAACTACCGGCCCGCTGCCCCCGGGTTTTATTGTGTTATCCTTTGTTTCAACCTGGGGGGCTTCGTTTGACGTACATCCGATAAGACAGAAGAGAAAAATAACCCATATCGTCAGGGCATTGAAGCAACTATGGAGACATTCTATCCTGTGTGTCGTTTCATCTAAATACATGCCGGCCCGACTTATTAGGTGTAGGTGTCTTTTGTTCCTTTTTTCCCATTCGACATTCGATGTTGGGCGTTCGATGTTCGATGTTCATCTTTTTCCAACCGTTCATAGTTACTATTATTCCGTTAAACCCGTGAACGCTTACAAATTTTATAATGAACGGGTCATTTTANATTCGATGTTGGGCGTTCGATGTTCATCCTTTTCCAACCGTTCATGGTTACTATTATTCCGTTGAACCCGTGAACGCTTACAAATTTTATAATGAACGGGTCATTTTTTTTCAGTTTCATCCGTGGGGTCCGGCCTTTCTTCCGGCGNACGGCCTTGACCTTATAGCGATCTGCCTTGAGAACACGCACTGTCAGATCACCACATGTGAAGGTTTCTCCTTTTTTGGGAATCCTGCCGAGCCGGTAGAGGACATAGCCGCCCACGGTTTCAAAGCCCGCCTTGGTAATCTCAATCCCGGTTTCATTCTTTAGATCATCAATGTCCATCATTCCGTCCACATAAAAGCGGCCCGGCCCCTTTTTCTGGATTTCAGGTGTTAGATCTTCGTGTTCGTCGGCAAGTTCGCCGAATATCTCCTCTATGATGTCTTCGAGTGTTACGATTCCGAAACATGCCCCGAATTCATTTACCACGACAGCCAGATTTTCGCGCGCTTGTTGCATTTCAATAAAAAGCTTATCGATCTGTTTCGTTTCAGGAACAAGACGAGCCGCTCTCATGTATGGACGGATGAACTCCTTTTTTTGCTGGTCGTAGAAAACATCAAAGACGTTCACAAGGCCTACAATCTGATCGATCCGCTCGCGGTAAATCGGGATTCGTGTATGGCCTTGTTCGCGCACAAGGTCGAGGAGCTCATCGGTGGATGCTGATTCAGGAAGTAGCGCCATTTCCGAAATAGGCACCATAACTTCGCGCACGATTGTCATAGCATAATTCAAGGTCGATTCAAGCATCTCCTGCTGGTGTTGTTGGAGCCTGCCTCCTTCGCCGGATTCTTCAATAATGAGCTTGATCTCCTCCCGAGTCGCCGCGTAAGCGGATTTGCCCCTGCTGCCAAAAAGGCGGAGCAGTCCGGTGGTAAAAAGGTTGGCTGGAGCGGCAATCGGAGCAAGCACCCAGGATAAAATTTTCCAGAAGACACAAGTTTTAACCAGCACCTGGTCGGCATGGTGCAGAAAATAGGCTTTTGGTACGATCTCGCTTATCACCAGGAGCAGGGAGGTCATCACGATAGTGGCCAGGATCGGTCCCATAGAGCCAAGTCTATGCTCAAGGTTCACTGTGGCGATGGCCCCGCCCGAAATGTAAAAGACGTTTGTTACGATAAGAATTACAGTCAGAATGCGCTCCTTCCGGTCGAGAAGGCTGAGTGCCCGAGTGGCGCTTCGCAGGCCTTCAGATGCCATATGCCGGAGTCTTATACGGCTTGCCGAAACCAGTGCAGTCTCGGAACCTTCAGCAAAGCCCGCACCCAGAACGCAAATAATGAGCAGGATGAGATCAAGCGTCATTCCCTGCGGTCTCCTCATGTATTCGTTTTACGCGACAGCTAATGATCCGTCCTTTTTTGGATACGACCACTGTAAACAATGCGCCACCTCGCTCAATGGTCTGTTCAGGCACGGGAATTTCACCGAATTCATTGCACAGATACCCGTTCAGGGTCACCGATTCTCCTTCAGGCAGGGTAAGTCCGCAGACTTCATTGACTTCTTCAACAGAGGCGCGGCACATCACCGACCACTCATCCTGCCCGAGTTGGCGGATAAGTTGTTCTGCCTTTTCGAATTCGTCATAGATTTCGCCGACAATCTCTTCCTCGAGATTCTCCATGGTCACAATGCCGGAGGTCACACCATACTCGTCTACAATCACTGCCATGTTGAGGCGATTTTTTTGCATGTGACGAAAAACACGATGAATCCTGGCACCTTCGGGGAAAATGGCAACAGGATTAATTAGTTCGCGAAGCTGACGGTCGATATTGAGAAAGAACTCTTTGGTACTTACAAAACCAACTATGTGGTCAAGGCTGCCTTCGCAGATCGGGATCCTGGAGTGGCGGGCATCAAGCATTAATTGCTGCAGCTTGTCATGAGATATATCCATGGTGGCGGATATGACGTCCACGCGTGGTGTCATAATCTCCTCAGCCGTGGTCTCGGAAAAGCGAATAATATTGTGCGCAATGCGCCGTTCACTCGAGGTGATCGTATCTTCCCGGTCCGCCTCGTCGAATAATTCTTCCAGTTCGGATGGGCCCAGGACGTCGCCGGGTTTCTCCGGCACACCGAGAAACCGTAAGATCGCACGGGCCAACCAATCAAATATGACGACTATCGGCCGCGAAACCCTGGAAAAAAAGTGAAGGGGTATGATGGAAGCCTCGACAAGCTGTCTGGCATGGTTTACCGCGATAGTCTTCGGAATGATCTCCCCGATAAAAAGCACAAGAAGCGAATCCACTATAATGGCGGTAGAGAGACTATGGGTCGGAATCAGTTTTGCGAAAAGGAGGGTGGCGGTTGCCGACGTGGCCACATTGACAAGGGTGTTTCCGAAAAGGATAGTTGAAAGCAGCTCCCGTGGGCGCTGCAATGCACTGACAATGAGCCTTGCTCGCCTTGACTTTACCTTTCCAAGACGGCGGCGTTCAATGCGATCCAGGCAAAAAAAAGCGGTTTCCGTTGCAGAAAAGCAAGCCGAGCAGACAAGCAGAACGGCCAGAAGTCCTATCAGAAATTCAGTACCTGATAAAAAATCGTCAAACAGTGGTTTCAAGCATAACTCCTGAGTAAAGAATCCTGGCCCTGAGGACCATGATTTCAAAATTAGAATACAAGCTGTAGTTCCTCAGCCCAGTCCCACTGAAAACCATAAACAGGGGGACTGGGCTGAAGCTGTCTCTCTTTTCTTCTATTCAGCTGCTTTATGTCCGTAAAGCCTTATCTTGATCTGCCCCCCGATTGTCTCAATGAACGACAAATACAGGGAGGAACAAAGGCCTATCAAAAACAGGGCTACAAGGATCTTTGCCAGATTACTCTGGTACAGGGCCTTTCTTATTATATAACCGATCCCATTAGTTGCAGCCAGAAATTCAGCTATTATGGTGCCGACCAAGGCCATTGTCCCGCTTCCTACTATCACGGTTGTGATCTTGTCCAGGTTTTCAAAGGTCCTTATGGAAAGCTCCAACCTCCAGTTGATTCTGCCTGTTATCCTGAAAAAGTGCTCGACCTCTTCTACAGGCTTTGCGAATATACCTATGAAACTCAGAAGCAAAGGGAAGTAACATATCATTGCCGCTATGAGGAGCCTGGATGCCAATCCATCACCAAGGAACAGGAATATTATGGGTGCAACCGCCACTATGGGATATGCCTGGAGGTTATAGGCCGCTGTGCGCGTGAGGTTGCCCGGCCAGGTACTCAATCGGCCCACGAGCCCGACTACCGTTGCAAGTACAATGGCAAGCATATGTCCTGCTATTGCAACAGCCAGGGTATCCAGCACTGCTTTCACGTATATCAGGCCATTCTGAGTAGCCTGCTGTAACACTTCCAAAGGCGGCGGTATCAGGTAGTCAGAAAAACCATATACTATCTTTACGCCCCACAGCAGGCCTAAAGCCGTTGCATAAATAGAGATGAATTGAAACAGGCGTTTCAGGGTTCTCACGGCCGTGGCTCACTGGTGCTTGCTGCGGATCTGAGGATTGCATAGACTCGTTCTTGCACCAGCTCTTCTGGGGTATCCATGCCCTCTTGCTGGTCGAGGCCGGTTATTTTATGGATTCTATTAGTGCCGGCTGTGGAGCCGTGGGGAAGGACATGGATAGTCTGTGAAAAACGGGCTACTTCAAGGGCATTATGGGATATATAGAGAAATGTCTTTTGAGGAAATAGGGTTTTTAATCTTTCAAGGATGTGGTTCCGGGTAGGCTCATCCACATTGGCGAGTACTTCATCTGCTATCAGCAGATCAAATTCCTGGACCAGATATCTGGCAAGATTTATTCTGTTTTTTTGTCCCATGGACAGCCCTGAAAAGCGGCTTTCCAGATGGGCCTCCATTCCATAATCCTTTAATATAGTAGTAAGTAGTGAGGTCTTGGAGGCCGGGGTCACAGATCTGAGATGTGCGCCGACCGTATTCCATCCCGGTATGCGTTCTGCATTGTGGGTGTATAGGACGCGCCTGGCATTCGGGATATCAATGTCACCTTGCATTAGGGAAAGTTCTCCACTGATAAGCCTTGCCAGTGTGCTCTTTCCCGTTCCTGAAAGCCCGAACAGGGCAAAAAAACCAGGTCCTT
>NKAJ01000880.1_pt2 | contig 14978 bp, 12 predicted proteins | sample 1556001 | NCBI WGS metagenome assembly NKAJ01 (sample SAMN06204642, study PRJNA360343) | marine sediment metagenome | isolation source: Jiulong cold seep at northern South China Sea | place: China: South China Sea, Jiulong cold seep | collected 2013-06 | reverse complement strand
CTTTAATGTCCATCAAGCTGCAGGCATCCTTGATGCGCTTAGTGATCATTTCATCCGCATGAGATGGCTCACATACTCCCGACGGGTGATTGTGGGCGCAGATTATGGCCGCCGCGTTCAGCGACAATCCCAGTTTCACAATCTCCCTGACGTGCACAGTGGAGCCGTCGATGGTTCCAAGAAATAATTCTTCATATGAAATTAACTGATTGCGGTTGCTGAGATACAACACGGCAAATACTTCACGTTCATTATCGCCGAGTTTCAGGCGTAGGTAATTTTTGGTGTCATTGGGGTTGTTGAAAAAGTCCGTTTCTTGGGTCAAGCCTTGACTCCAGGATCTTAAGGGCGCGTCGAATGATTTTGCTCATGGTTTTATTGCCTCTTATTGAGTTGATTTAAGGTTTATTAGGTGTGACAGATCGGGCGGTATGACCAAATAAATGCCACTGCCTGAGTCATTCACTATGGCCATCAGTAATCGGTAGCCATTCTTCAGCGGCAAGGTGTATTCTGGATAAGTCAGAGCGAAATCTATTTCGCTGTATACATCGTTCTCTTGAAGCTGTGTAATGTTTTCGGCTGACTCCAGGAGGATGATGGTGGAAGATGTTTTGCCCCAGAATTCTTTTGCCGACGCTTCGCTGTCGAATGGTTGGAGCAGTTGTTGGTGTAAATCCTGGGTGAGGGGCTCCGGTAAAGCCAGTTCAGATATGTCTGGCCAGTGGTTTATGTATTGCATAATTAANTGAAGCTGTGTAATGTTGTCGGCTGGCTCCAGGAGGATGATGGTGGAAGATGTTTTGCCCCAGAATTCTTTTGCCGACGCTTCGCTGTCGAATGGTTGGAGCAGTTGTTGGTGTAAATCCTGGGTGAGGGGCTCCGGTAAAGCCAGTTCAGATATGTCTGGCCAGTGGTTTATGTATTGCATAATTAATGTCTCCATAATTTAAAAGTTTCAACAATAAAAAAAGCCAGCCTCGATGTGAGGAACTGGCCTTAATATTTGTCGAAATTGTGGTTGGTGTGGATGTGGGTTATTCAGTGAATCACTGGTTTATATTTCCAGCACCGGCGGATGTATTTTATGGTCGAGGTCAGGCGGTTTTAGATCAGCGTGCAGTGATTAAATCAAATACTTTAGCCACATGTCGGAAAATGCATTACGATAGGCAGGCTAATTTATAAAACCAGATGAGCTAATGTGTCTCTTAAATCAGGCGGCAATCTCTCCAAAAGGTTTTGAGGACGTACAGCCGCGCTCGACATGATCAAGCGAAACAAATATCAGGCTTTAGTAGCTACTACTGTGAAACACAATGACTGTATGCAGATTTTGAAAGAGTCTGGAGTCGATATGGCTTTTAATATTTATTCAGAAGCAGGTTCTTGTTTTGCAAATCATGTGTGTGAAACTATCGATGTAAATCATGGTAACTACCAATGCAGTAACATAAATTCGACGTTAATAAATTAAGCTATACATACCAGCATGGTATGTTCTTTATATTGGCTGTTAGTATACAAATCACCAGGGAATTATATGAAAAGCCTAGATTACATTTTTACCTCGGCTTTATTAAGCGTGTCATTGCTTTTGGGTGGCTGTGCTACAACGCAGGTGGCACAGGGTGCTAAAGGAACTGGCGTGACAAAAGTCTACGAGAGGCCAATACCTGTAGTATGGAAAGCTATGAATAAGGCAATAACAGAAACAGGAGGTGATATAACACAGGAAGATATACAGGAATGTTCAATCCTGGCTGAGTATGGAGTATCCGCTTTTAGTTGGGGTGAAAGAGTTGGCGTTTTCTGTACAAAACAATCTGCTAATACAACCGAAATAGAAGTGGTTTCAAAGCGAGCAGTCTCAGTAAATGTTACGGCAGATGACTTGACAGAAAAGATTTACACAGTTCTAGATAGCGAGCTAAAGTGAATCTCACTTAATTAATATTAACAAGAAACTTTTAGTTGATGAACGAAATCATCATTATCCCAGAGATATTAGATGAACAAGATAATAACTGACTTTCTGATTATCGGTGGTGGTGTAATAGGTGTAAATCTTGCCATTCAGGCGGCACGTCGTTTCCCAGATTCAAGTGTGACGCTAATCGAGAAAGAGCAGGACTGTGGTGAGCATGCCAGTGGACGAAATAGTGGGGTGTTACATGCTGGATTTTATTATTCAGCGGACAGCCTAAAAGCGCGACTCACTAAAGAGGGTAATCAGCAACTACTCGAGTATTGTCTTGAGCACGGACTGGGGGTTAATCGCTGTGGTAAACTGGTTGTCGCCAGGAATGCAGAAGATTTACCTGTTTTACAAGAACTACTCATTAGAGCCAGGAATAACGGTGTTGAGCTACATGAAATTACAGAAGCAGAAGCCAGAGAAATTGAACCACGTGTGTGTACTTATCAGAAAGCGCTGTTCTCTCCATATACCGCAAGCGTAAACCCCATTGAAGTCATGCATAGCTTTGTTACGGAGGCTAAACAGGCTGGCGTCCATATAAAGAATAACATCCGATATCTAGGTGCTGAAAAGGATCTTGTGCGTACAACTCAAGGTGATATCAAAGTGGGTTATGTAATTAATGCTGCAGGCCTATACGCAGACAAAATCGCAAAAGATTATGGCTTTTCAGAACACTATCGGATTCTGCCTTTCAAGGGATTATACTTATATGCCAACGATAAAATAGAACCACTTCGCACTAATATCTATCCAGTACCCGATTTGCGTAACCCATTTCTCGGTGTTCATCATACCGTAACGCATGACGGCCATAGTAAGATTGGTCCTACCGCTATACCCTGTTTTTGGCGAGAAAACTATCATGGCTTCGAGAATTTTCATCTGAAAGAATTTCTCGAAGTGGTTACACGAGAGACAGAACTTTTCATCCGAAACGATTTTGATTTTAGAAAGTTAGCCTGGGAAGAAATCCAAAAAATCTATCGTCCGCGTATCGTGAAACTTGCAGGAGAATTAATCAGTGGTATCCGACCAGAACATTATACCCATTGGGGCAAACCGGGTATTCGTGCACAGTTACTTGATACTCGTAACAGGCGACTTGAAATGGATTTCAAAATGGAAGGCGATGAGAGATCATTTCATGTACTCAATGCAGTATCACCCGGATTCACCTGCTCCATGTCATTTAGTGAATATGTATTCCAGCAGATTGAAGATTTGATTGGCTGATGTCGCCGGCAAGGTTTTTAAGAAAGTTGTACATAATGCTAAGGCCGGCACATTAATGCCAATCATAAGAGTTATAAGTAATAAATAACCTGTAATCAGCATAAATTGTTGAATGTCAAAACTGACCTGTTTTGACTGGAGTCAATAACATTCCAATATCGTCGAGTTAACCTCACAGGCACAGCATAGGGATATCACTGAAGGTTATAATTCTTCTGTAATATCGGCCATCCAGGTACAAACGGGATATAGGAAAATGTAAAATTAAGAAATACAATGTGCAGATTTTTAAAGAAGCAATGGGATTGCTTTACCTGCAATACAAGCTATATTTGTTCTCACTGCTGTCCCGTTAACTTTATTTTGTCATCTCGACCAGAGGGAGAGATCTTTAACGCCGGTGCATAAGATCTCTCCCTCTGGTCGAGATGACAAAAATAGACTTTGTTGACTTTCATGTCTTATGAAATCATCACCTCATACATGCCCTATAAATAAAGGTTTTTGGGTGGGTAATAAAATAGTTAACGGGACAGCAGTGATTTGTTCTGATTGTTCTAAAAGAAAGTTTTGTCGTTCGTTAAAATCACTACGATGGTAGGAATATTTATGTGTGCAAAGACCGAGTTCGCTTATCTTCAAGTTTAAGTGCTGAAGAGGCCAACGACAGTGGCTTTGCCTGAAAACAATATATTGAGTCATTAAACTAGCAGGAGCCTAAAAGTGAAAGTAGTGATTTTAGCGGGAGGTCTTGGAACCCGCCTGTCAGAGGAGACAGATATTCGACCAAAGCCTATGGTGGAAATAGGTGAAAAACCCATTCTTTGGCATATCATGAAGCATTATGCCCATTATGGCTTTTCTGAGTTCGCCATTGCTCTCGGCTACAAGGGTAATGATATCAAGCGATGGATGATGGAGTATCCACAGCTTTCTGGCGACCTGACTATCGATACTGAAAAGGGTGACGTATTTCGCCATAGTAATGGTGGTCATGAGAACTGGAAGGTGGACCTGGTTGATACTGGAATACCCACGCAGACCGGGGGGCGCATTAAACGCATGAAACACTGGATCGGCGACAGCACATTTATGTTGACCTGGGGAGATGGTGTTTCTGATGTAGATTTAGACGCATTGCTAAAATTTCATCGCTCTCACGGTAAGTTGGCTACTGTTACAGCTGTTCGGCCACAGGCAAGGTTTGGTCATCTTGAGTTCGACGGCGATAACGTGACTGCTTTCATAGAAAAGCCACAGACGGCTGAAGGCTGGGTAAATGGTGCTTTTTTTGTTCTTGAACCGGGCGTGCTGGATTACATCGATAACGATGATACGCATTTTGAAAAAGAACCAATGGAAAGGCTGGCTGCCGAAGGCCAGCTAATGGCATATAAACATCACTCTTTCTGGCAGTGTATGGACACAATTAGGGATAAGGTTTATTTACAAAAGTTATGGGATCGCGGTGATCCAGCATGGAAATTATGGGATTAAAAATATGAAAGTTTTAGTGACGGGCAACAAGGGTTATATTGGAGCATGTTTGGTGCCTATGCTACTTGATCGTGGGCACGAGGTGACAGGTAGTGATAATGATATGTTCAGGTCATGTACATATAATGGCGAACTGGTATCAGTTCCTGAAATATCTGCAGATGTTCGAGATATTGAAGTAGACGAATTGGCCGGTTTCGATGCAGTTATCCATTTGGCCGGACTATCAAATGATCCGTTAGGCGATTATAACCCGGGTCTCACTGAAGAAATTAATGAAAAAGCATCGATCAGGCTAGCAGAACTGGCAAAAAAAGCTGGTGTCAGTCGTTATATCTTTGCATCATCTTGCAGTAATTATGGAGCAAGCGGCGATAATTTTCTTGATGAACATGCCGGTTTTAATCCGGTTACGCCATATGGCATATCGAAAGTCAAAGTTGAAGAAGCTGTTTCCCGGTTGGCAGATAGTACGTTTTCGCCGACCTATCTACGAGCATCTACAGCTTACGGTGTTACCCCCCGAATACGATTTGATCTGGTGTTAAACAACCTGACTGCATGGGCATATACTACGGGAGAAATCTACCTGAAAAGTGATGGTAGCCCGTGGCGGCCCATCGTTCATGTTGAAGATATTTCACGTGCGTATGTTGCTGTTCTGGAAGCACCAAAAGAAGATATTCATCTGCGAGCATTTAATGTCGGCACAACAACAGAAAATTATCAAATCCGTGAGCTGGCGGAAATTGTCCGCGAAGTCGTGCCCAATAGTAAGGTTGCCTATGCGCCCGATGCAGGGCCAGATAAGCGTTGTTACCGTGTGGATTGTAATTATATCGCACGCACTTTACACGGCTTTAAGCCGCAGTGGACTGCTCGTCGTGGTGTTGAGGAGCTATATGATACTTTTTGCCGTGTTGGTTTAACCCTTGAAGAATTTGAAGGTGAGAAATACATGCGTATTGCTCACATTAAAAAACTGGTTAAGGACGGGAATTTAGACAACAAATTACGTTGGCATGACACTGTACCGAGGGACAAATAAGGTGTCATGTGATAGTTTGTATACAACAGTTTCTTCTTGCCGAGTGTGCGGCTCAACAGAACTGGTTGATGTGTTCGATCTCGGCGTATCACCGCTGGCCGACCGCCTGTTGACTGAACAACGGTTAAAGGAACATCTGTTGAACGAAGATGAACCTTTTTGTCCATTAACGGTGACATTTTGCCCCCAATGTACCTTGTTGCAAATACGCGAGACGGTGAAGCCTGAGGTTCTATTCTGTGATGATTACCCCTATTATTCATCTGTTTCTCCTTCTCTGCAGGTGCATTTCAGGGATAGTGTGGATGAGGTAATGGCGAGGCGCTCGTTAGATGCAGATAGTTTGGTCATCGAGCTGGCGAGCAATGACGGTTACCTGTTGATTAATTATGTTGAACAAGGGGTTCCCGTGCTTGGTATAGATCCCGCGGAAGGTCCTGCTACAGTGGCGCAGGAGAGAGGAGTTAATACCAGAAATGAGTTTTTCACTCTGGAACTTGCCAATGAATTAGTTGCTCAAGGTAAGAAGGCAGATGTAATTCATGGAAATAATGTACTTGCACATGTTGCTGATACCAATGGATTTGTCGAAGGAATTGCTCTTCTACTAAAAGATGATGGGGAGGCTATTATTGAATGCCCCTACGTTAAAGACCTGGTAGAACACTGCGAATTTGATACGATTTATCATCAACATTTATGCTATTTTTCTGTCCATGCACTTAAAGAGCTTTTTGCGCGGCATGGTTTGCATCTTAACCGGGTAAAGCATACGTCAATTCATGGTGGTTCCCTACGTTTGTTTGTTGGAAAAAAAGAACAAGTGGATGCGTCAGTTGGAGAATTTCTGGAAATAGAGAAGTCCCTGGGTATGCACAAGGCAGACTTCTACATTCAGTTTGCAGATAAAATATCAGCATTGCGTGATGATTTAAGGGGAATGCTGGACCGGTTGCGCAGTGAAGGAAAGAGCATTGCCGGTTATGGTGCTGCTGCTAAAGGTAGTACATTAATGAGTTTTGTTGGTATTGATAATACGGATCTGGAATATATTGTTGATCGCAATACCTTCAAGCAAGGTCGATACATGCCGGGGAATCATATACCTATTAAGCCCGTCGAAATGCTTTTAGAAAAAATGCCGGATTACGTTTTATTGTTGCCGTGGAATTTTGCTGAAGAAGTTATCAAGCAGCAGTCTGAATATCTAGCGCGCGGCGGCAAATTTATTATGCCGGTACCAAGTCCCAGGATTGTTTAAAGCCAGAATTGTTTAAAAGAGGGATGTAGAACTTGTCAGAAAATAATATTGAAAATACCTGGAAACTGGATAGTCAGCGGCAGGGCAGCGAAAAGCAGGATGCCCGGCAACTGGGCAATAATTGTCCTGGTTGTGGGACAGAAATGAAACCTTTTTATACATTTAAAAATGTTCCGACCAATAGCTGTATATTAATGGAAACAGAGGAAGAAGCGAGGCAATATCCTCGCGGTGACATTGTTCTTGGGCATTGCGAAAGCTGTGGTTTTATCAGAAATTTAGCCTTTGTCCCTGAATTAACTGAATACACAGGCAAGTATGAAGAGACTCAGGGGTACTCTTCTACTTTTCAACGGTTCCACGATGACCTTGCCAGGGACCTGGTCGATCGTTATAAACTGCACGATAAGACTGTATTGGAAATCGGTTGCGGTAAAGGTGAATTTCTTGCCATGCTGTGTAGGCTAGGGCCCAACAAAGGACTGGGGTTTGACCCTGGTTATGATCAGAGTAGAAATGTTTTCGAAGGCATTTCAGATGTTGAAATTATCAAAGATTTTTATTCCCTCGATTATCGCAATCATCAAGCGGACTTTGTCTGTTGTAAGATGACGCTGGAACATATCCAGGATACAGGTGACTTTGTTGCTCTCAGCCGTCAGGCCTTAAAAGACAATAAATCATCTGTTTTTTATCTGCAGGTTCCAGAATCATTGCGTATTCTCAATGATTGTGCTTTTGAAGATATCTATTATGAACACTGCTCTTATTTTACCCCTGGTTCGCTCGCACGTTTATTTCGTAGCAAGAGATTAAGCGTTTTACAGCTGTATACGCAATATGAAGGACAGTATCTTGCTATTGAGGCAGGCCTGGATGTGATGTCAAAAGATGCAACGGTAACGGATACAATTGATGTTAGCGTGGAGTATGATGCTTTGCCCGAGGAAGATGATCTTGAACGCGTACGCAGTTTGGTCGAATCTTTCTCAGAGCGTTGTGATACAAAAATAGCACACTGGCAGGAAAAACTAAAAAGACTGGCAGCACATGGTTCGGTTGTTCTCTGGGGGTCTGGGTCAAAAGCCGTTGCGTTTCTTAGTATGGTTGATCGGGATAACGTAGTGGACAGGGTGGTTGATATTAACCCCTATCGGCAGCACCATTTTATGCCCGGTACGGGCCAGCCAATTATTGCACCAGTCGATTTACAGGTGGAACAACCGGCAGCAGTTATCATCATGAATTCCGTCTATTATAAGGAGATTTCTGATGACTTGAATAATATGGGTATTAGTGCAGAAATGATGTCATTATAATTTTTGCTCTTACTAAGAAAATATGAATGCAACAGAAAAAAACACTACTGGAAAACACCCTGTTCTAGTCGTTACGCCACAACCTTTCTTTGAGGAGAGAGGGACGCCAATCGCAGTCAAATATGTGGTGGAATCATTAAGTGAGTTAGGTTACCAGGTAGATCTAATTGCTTTCCCTATGGGGCAGAAAATAGAAATTCCAGGCCTTCGTATTCATCGAGTGATAAATATCCTGGGTATTCAGTCGGTGCCGATAGGTTTTTCGTTTCGGAAATTATTTCTTGATTTTTTTCTTTATTTCAAACTTCGTAAACTTCTGAAAAGCAATCAATATAGCTTTATTCATGCTGTAGAAGAGTCTTCCTTTCTTGTAGCACTGGTCACACGTAACTCTAAAATCCCTTTCATTTATGATATGGCCTCATCGATACCGGAGCAACTTGAAGGGTACCCTCTGATTGGTTTTCAACCTGTTCTAAAACTTGCTAAATCACTGGAATCCTGGGTGATTAAACAGGCAAGTTATGTTGTATGTAGTGGTGGACTACTTTCGCATGTACAATTAGTGCGTCAAGATGTGCAAGCAAGTGAGTGGTGGTTTCCCTCCGTAATTACTGATGGTGTGTGCACTGAAGCAGCTAAACAATTCAGAAAAGAGTTACAGCTTGAACCACAGGAACGTTTGTTTGTTTATACCGGTAGCTTTTCTTCGTATCAGGGTATAAGTGTTCTGTTACAGGCTATTTCTCTAGTAGAAGCCGCACGTGTAGAGGCTTCACTTGTAAAGTCTCCTGGTGCAGAGATCGATCAGGTTTCAGCTCGATTTTTATTAGCAGGCGCTACCGCAGAAGAATTACAGAGTGTTCAGGATCAATGGGGAGCAGATCTTCCCGGCAAAGTTACTATCCTGGGACGGGTATCAAGGGAAGAGGTTGGTAAGATGCTCGTTGCAGCAGATGTGTTGATTTCACCACGTTTGTACGGCGGGAATATACCCTTAAAAATATTTGATTATATCGGTGCGGGTAAACCTATCATCGCAAGTAATATACATGCTCACCGCGCTGTTTTAGATGAGAGTCGATCTGTGTTTTTTGAAAATACCCCGGAGAGTCTTGCCAATACGATTATTGATTTGCTTCATAATGAAGACAAAGCAACATCCCTTGGTGAACATTCACTTGCTTATGCAAAAGAGTTTCTGACCTGGTCTCAATTTCGTTCGTATGTCCAAGTAATGATCGATAAAGTACAGAATACCCGTGGTGCTCAAACTTTATCTGAGCCTGATGACAAAAAGAATCAAAACTGCAAACAGGAGAACCTTCATGAGTGAAACTAAGGCCCCCTTGATAGGTATAGGTATGCCAGTTTTTAATGGTGCTGAATACATTGCAGGAGCAATTGAATCAATTATCAATCAGTCGATTAGCGACTTTGAATTAATCATTTGTGACAATGCGTCCACTGATGATACAGAAGCAATCTGCCGCAGGTATGCGAAAGGCGATACACGAATACATTATTATCGAAATGAGAAAAATATTGGAGCGCACCCGAATTACAATCGGACTTTCGAACTTACTTCAGGGCAGTATTTCAAGTGGGCACCGCACGATGATCTGTTGCACACGAATTTTCTTGAGCAGTGTATTCGTACGCTGGAAGAGGCGCCGGAGAGTGTTGTTTCACAATCTTTTTTACAATATATCGATGCTGATAATAATGAGATTGGAGTCTATGATAGTCAATTAACCGGTTCAAATTCTTCGTCACCAATACGTCGTTTTGCCAGTCTGTTGCTAACGAAGCATCCGAGCTATGAGATTATGGGCGTTTTTCGTCGCTCTGCTATGGTGAATACTCAACTTTTGCAGAGTTTCCACGGGGCTGACAGGGCATTATTGGCAGAACTTGCTTTGCGTGGCACTTTCAATCAGGTTCAACAGCCTCTGCAGTTGGTCAGAGATCATAAAGAGCGATATTCACGTGCACAGGTTCGTCCACGTGACCGCGCTAACTGGCATGATGCACGCCTTACCAGTCGCTTTTCTTTCCCTACATGGAAACTTTATGGGGAATATTTGACAATGGTTGGGCGAAATGTCCATTCTGTCTACGATAGAGCGGGATGCTACCTGGTGCTTGTTGCATGGTGGGGGGTAAACTGGAACGCCGTGAGAATGCTTGTTGATGTGGTCGCTGTCCTGGTTCCCGATGCAACCAGCTATGCTCAAAAGGTCAAGCAGGCACTGTTTTCTCCGGCACCAGGTGCAGACGAAGTCAGTCCGGATAATAGCCCAGGTCAGAAGTAAATGTTTTTGATTTGCAATCAGCTTGTCTGGCTTTGAGGTACTTAGATTGATCTTGCAAAACATACAGGTAGGTAAATTACAAACTTTGCCGGTGGTCGCACTAAAGTGAAAGTTGCTATAGCGGTGCAACCTTGGGACAAAGTGATGTCAAAAGTTGATGAAGGCTCGTCTATTGCCATCATTGCCTATAATCTTGCGCAACGACTCCTCGCTGGACATCACGATGTTACAATTTTTGCTAACCAGGGAGCAGGGCAGGCTAAACATGAAACTGACCCACAAGGCATACACTTCCGCAGAATAAAAGTTCTTAGTAAACCATTCTTCCAGTTAGCCGACCGTTTAACAGGTTGTTGGGACATGTCGCCAGCTTTGTTTGCCACCTCCTGGTATTATCGTTCATATGCATTGCAGGTAGCCAGGATGGCAAAAGAGCAACAGATTGATATTTTACATTTAAATACATTCTTTCAGCATGCCAGTATTGCACGAAAGTTTAATCCTGATGCTCGAATTGTCCTGCATATGCATGATGAAACTATGTCCTTACTGCCGCGTGAACTGGTCAGGCCTCATCTGAAGAATATTGACTGTCTGATTGGCGTATCGGATTTTGTCAGTAAACGCTTTAAAGCAAGATTTCCAGAATATGCCAACAAATGCGTAACAATTCATAATGGTGTTGATCCCGGAAGATTTTATCCATCGCCACAGCCAATGTCATCGGTAGAATCTCGTATAATAACGCGTCGAATTCTTTATGTTGGTCGCGTGTCTCCTGAAAAAGGGATACATGTGCTGCTGTCGGCTTTTGCAAGGGTCGCCGAAAAACACAGTGATTGTCAACTTGATATTGTTGGCTCACCCGGTTTGCTACCATACGTATACCATCTTGGGTTAACGCAGGATCCACCAGCAATCAGGCTAAAAAATTACTACGGAAACTCTCTAATAGAGAAAATTCGTTTGCAGATCGTGCAGAAAGATACGGGGTATTTGTCCGAACTTCGTCAATTAATAACACCGGAAATAGTTTCACGCGTACATTTTCATGGCTCGTTGCCAAACAAGGAACTTTTTGAGTTATATAACAGCTCATCAATGTTGGTATTTCCATCCGTTTGGAATGAGCCTTTCGGTATGCCCATCACTGAGGCAATGGCTTGTGGATTGCCAGTGATATCTACAGACAGCGGTGGCATACCGGAACTAATACAGGATGAACAAACCGGATTATTGGTAAAACGAGATGATGTACAGAGTTTGAGTGACGCCATGATTCGACTTTTAGACGATGAAAATTTGGCAAAAAAACTTGCTAAGTCAGCGCGTAACAATGTTCTAGAATCTTTTACCTTTGACCATGCTGCGGCCAAACTAATCGATTGTTATGAGCGATAACTTATGAGTGACTGCTTTTAACAATTATTTAAATTTTAATACTTCCAGATAATCATCTAAATTATAAATCGATGTCAGTTAAAAGCACATACAATTCAAAGTTAGCCGGGTTTATAAGTAAACTCGATGAGCTGGAAGGCCCATTTGTGATTATAGGTCGACCACATTCAGGAACCAGGCCAGTCGCTGATGCGTTTATGCGCAACGGTTTTCATATGGGGGAGCATATTACCCCAGGGTTTCTTGATAGCGAAGAGTGGTTTAGTTTCTTTGTGTTGCCATTGATCACCAGCCAGTTTTTTCCTAATTGGCCGGAGTTTGACCGTTCAGAACCTGATAATTTAAAACTGGGCCGTTCAACTAAGCTTCAAACATTGTGTGAGCAACAACTTATTCTTACTTTGAAACACTTTCTACCGAGAAGACAGTTAACAACTGATGCCTGGGGATGGAAGTTAAGTGAAACGCTATTTTTAATGCCGATCATTAAGCACTATTTTCCGAAGGCCAAATTTATACACTTGATTAGAGACGGAAGAGATGTCGCACTTTCAGACGGTGGATACTTTCAGCTGACCTCGCAGCCGCGATCACAGAGAAGCCTTATACATTTTGTCAAAAAAGCTGTCGATGCAGCGTTGCATGCGACCCATCGGAATGTTCATCGTTATGACTATCGACGTTTTTGTCACAACATTAGTTTTGGTCATAGCGATAACGACGGTTGGGCTGGTATCGACTTAAATGACTACGAGCAAATAGCTAACAACCGCTATTTTCTGCAGATGCAGTCCTGGAAATATTGTATTGAAACTGCAAGACAACATGGCCAGAAAATGGACAACTGTTATATGGAAGTAAAATATGAAGACTTTTGTCATGATCCAGTCGTGCAGATGCAGAGAGTTTTTCAATTTATTGAGCAACCAATGGCAGCAGCAACAGAACAGTTTTTGCAGACAGGAATCAGAACGGGGCGAATTGGAAAATGGCGTGACACAGATTTTGATGATGCATCACGACAGGATTTTGATCATGCGGTAAAGCATGGTCAAGATTTGCTACAACAGTTGGGATACATGGATAAGTCAGATTTCCAATCATAAAAAACGGCCAAAAAGTCATGTGGCGGTGAATGACGAATGTCCGTATGTTCGGTTACTGATTAGTGAATATTCAAGATCGGTTTTTTTTTCTAAATAGAAATGGATTATTCTTAATCTGAATAATATCAAGTAGCAGTGAAATCACCAGATAGAGAATGCTACCTAGAATAATATTCAGCATCCAGTGAACACCCAAATGATTAAGCTCTGTAAATGCCCAGACTGTAGCTAAACCTGTGAATGCGATTTTTAAAATATTCCCTGGCATGAAATTAATTTTATCTTCTCTAAGCATGGCAGCACTCGAAACCAGCAGTATGGCGGTAAATGCAGAAACTTTAGCCCATGCTGCACCTTCGTATGACCACATGGGAATTAGAACAAGGTAGCCCGGAATGGCAACCATAAGCCCGATAAGGTCAGCTTTAAACATCGCTTTTTGTTTGCCCGCTGAAGTTAGTGCAAAACGGAATAATATATTTATATAGGCAATAAATATGGCGGGGGCCAAAATACGGATAACAAGACCAGTCTGTTCATACTGATCACCCGCGACAAATAAAGTAATTTCATCACTGAAACTGAAAAGCACACAAAATACAAACAGCCCCGCTAGCATCATGAAGTTCAGACTGGAGTTCGCGTAGTAGCGAAACTTTTCCGGTTTATTCATTGATTGTACAAACAAAGGCATCATCAAACTGGCAAATAATGAAGGTATGGAAATTAGAATCTCAAATATCTTTGTTCCAACACCATAGAAGCCGACATCGGTCGCAGGCTGGAAAATGGCTAGTAACATAGTATCACCCCGCAGGATGATTACATTCAGCATGACGGAGGCACCGATTGGCCAGCCTGTTTTTAATAAATAGGACCAGGTACTCCAGTCGAATTGTACGCGTAATGGGATTAGTTGATTAGCAAAATAGCCGGCGATCAATACAGTTAATATTTGTCCACTAACCAGAGCGCCCAACATCGCGAGCATGCCTTTATCCAGACTCACACATATGAACAGTAATACGCAGGTAAATGCGGTACCGGCAACTTCAGCCGCGCTGGCTAGATGTTGTTTGAGTTTGTTATAAAAAATGGCGACTATAACTTCATTGGTCAGAAAGGCTAACCAGCCAATCATTCCTATACGGATCCCCTTGAGCACTATTGGATCAAATCCAAATAGCGGGGCAACTACAGCACTGATAAGTAATATTACGAGGGATAGTACAAAACGTAATGTTATGGCGTTGCTAATGATTGTTTTCTGGTTTACATCCTCTTTTGAAATTTCTCGTAAGGCGAGAGTGTGGGTTCCAAAATTTGAGAATATACCCACCAGGGCTAGATAAGTGAGGACTGTGCGGTAGTGACCAAAATCAGCCGGTCCAAGACTACGCGTTAACATTCCCAGTATAAGTAGACCAAAAAATGCTATAGCAATTTTGCCAGCCGTACCGGCAAACACATTCAAAGCAATTCGATGGGCAAGCTTCATGAAAATACAGGTTAGTTATTTATACAGGGTGCAGATATTATAGACTATCGCTATAGTCGCACGATATACGTGAGATTTGACGATTCATAAGGAATTATCAATTAAGAACTGGCAATGCCGAGAGGAGGAAAAATGGTGTGTCTGAATCTTCGACCCGCCGACTATTGGTCAACGGGTCCAGCCATAAGAATTTCCATAAGCAACTGATTTCAAAGGGTATGATTCGTGAGGGCCCAAAGCTATGACCTCAGACCATCCGACTTATAGTCCGTGGGTCCAAGCATAAAAATCACGTAAGCGGATGAATCTAAAGAAA
>NKAJ01001524.1_pt3 | contig 15114 bp, 18 predicted proteins | sample 1556001 | NCBI WGS metagenome assembly NKAJ01 (sample SAMN06204642, study PRJNA360343) | marine sediment metagenome | isolation source: Jiulong cold seep at northern South China Sea | place: China: South China Sea, Jiulong cold seep | collected 2013-06 | reverse complement strand
TGTCCAATTTCTATGCAAACCATATAAATTCAAATAATAATAACCACTTAACTAATCAACTACTGAACCACTTAACGAGGTCTGTCATAGGTATTTTATTTTATACTGTTCTAAGTGGAACTCAGGTTTCGAGACAATCGTGATTTCCTTCTCAAGGGACTTTTCCAATAGTTCCACATTGTGGGCCTCTTCCTTAAAGAGCATTTCTCCTATCTTGGGATGGACAAGGACATGTATGCCGGTGCTGTCATCATGTATTGTCTCTCGCTGTATCCGGCGGAAAATTTCGTAACACAGGGTCCTTTTGGATTTGAGTTCCCCGGCCCCGTCACAGTAAAAGCATGGTTCGCAGAGTACCTGGTGCAGGTTTTCCCTGTTTCGCTTTCTGGTCATCTGGATAAGGCCGATTTCTGATATTCGCAGGATATTGGTCTTGCTCCTGTCCTTTTTAATGGCCTCTTTGAGGGTTTTAAACACATCTTCTCTGTTTGCGGCATTTTCCATATCTATAAAGTCGATTATGATTAGACCGCCCATGTTTCTGAGGCGGAGCTGATAGGCGATCTCCTTGGCCGCTTCAAGGTTTGTCTTAAGAATAGTGTCCTCCAGGTGACGTTTCCCTACGTATTTCCCTGTGTTGACGTCTATGGCTATGAGTGCCTCAGTGGTCTCTATGAGTATGTATCCACCGGATTTCAGCCACACCTTTTTACGAAGGGCCTTTGACAACTCCACTTCAATGCCAAAGGCATCAAAGATAGGCATTGACTGCTCGTAGAGTTCAACGCTGGGCCGAAGGTGAAGGGCAAAGGTCTNGGAGCTGATAGGCGATCTCCTTGGCCGCTTCAAGGTTTGTCTTAAGAATAGTGTCCTCCAGGTGACGTTTCCCTACGTATTTCCCTGTGTTGACGTCTATGGCTATGAGTGCCTCAGTGGTCTCTATGAGTATGTATCCACCGGATTTCAGCCACACTTTTTTACGAAGGGCCTTTGACAACTCTACTTCAATGCCAAATNTTTCCCTGTGTTGACGTCTATGGCTATGAGTGCCTCAGTGGTCTCTATGAGTATGTATCCACCGGATTTCAGCCACACCTTTTTACGAAGGGCCTTTGACAACTCCACTTCAATGCCAAAGGCATCAAAGATAGGCATTGACTGCTCGTAGAGTTCAACGCTGGGCCGAAGGTGAAGGGCAAAGGTCTCAATAAAGGCCAGAATACGCTCATAGGCTGGCCTTGAGTCAACCACCAGCCGTTGTACATCACACGTAAACAGGTCCCTTACTACCCTGAGGGTGATATCCAAGTCTTCATAGACAAGACTCGGGCAGTGAAGGCTTTCAGCCCTTTTTTGGATATTTGTCCAGAGGTGAAGGAGGAATTCCATCTCGGCCTGGATGTTTTCCGCAGTAGCGCCTTCACTTGCTGTTCTAGCTATAAATCCGAAACCATTTGGACGCAGTGAATCTATTATCTCTTTTAGACGTTTACGCTCAGACTCGTCTTCGATCCTTCGAGAGATCCCCATGTGGTTCATAGTCGGCATGAGCACCAGGTGTCTTCCTGGGAGTGAGATGTGGGAAGTGACCCTGGCGCCCTTGCTTCCCAGAGGATCCTTGGCTACCCGGACCAGGATTTCCTGACCTTCGTGAAGCAGGTCCTCTATCCTGAAAGGTGGCGGGGTGTAGTGCAGGGGGTGTTCTTCCTCAGCAGTAAAATGTGCTAAATAATTTTCCTCGTCCTCGCTCCTACCAAGCATCAATTCAAACTCAGAAAGGTGATCGTAGACATCCGTAACATATAAAAAGGCCGTACGTTCGAGCCCAATGTTTACAAAGGCAGCCTGCATCCCCGGAAGGACCCTTACAACACGTCCTTTGTAGATATTTCCCACATATCCACGCTCGGCTACCCGCTCTACGTGGAATTCCACAGCAGAGCCATTCTCCAATAAGGCGACTCTTGTTTCCCAGTGGGTGACGTTGATGATGAGTTCGGCATGCATGAGATTATTCGTACTTGCGGACAAGAACGTGTCTGCGTCCCATGTTGTCTGTGGGGCTCACCACCCCATCATGCTCCATCTGTTCTATCATTCTGGCTGCCCGGTTGTAGCCCACACGCAGCCTGCGCTGGAGCATGGATATGGATGCTTGGCCGGTCTGGGTGACGATCTCAACGGCCTCGTCATATTTATCGTCAACCGATTCCCCGCCGGGACCTGATGTTTCAGAATCCTCTTCTCCGGGGATGGGTTCAATCACCGTCTGATCATAATCGGGCTCACCCTGGGCCTTAAGGAACTCCACAACCCGGACTATTTCCTTTTCAGATACATAGGCCCCGTGGATGCGCTCCAGGGCGGAAGACCCTGGAGGCAGAAAGAGCATGTCCCCCATTCCAAGGAGCCTTTCAGCTCCCATTATGTCCAATATGGTCCGGGAATCCACCTTGGATGAGACCTTAAAGGAGATCCTGGCAGGGAAATTTGCCTTAATAAGGCCTGTAAGTACATCAACTGACGGCCTCTGAGTGGCCACGATGAGATGAATTCCTGCAGCTCTTGCCATCTGGGCAAGACGTGTGATTGCTGACTCCACTTCCTTGGAAGAGACTATCATCAGGTCTGCCAGCTCGTCTATGATGATTATCAGGTAGGGAAGAGGCTCTTCGGCGGTTTTGTTGTATCCCTGAAGGTTTCTTGCCTGGGCCTCTTCAAGGAGTTGATAGCGACGTTCCATCTCCATCACCGCCCACCTCAAGGCCCTTGTAGCCTCCTTGGGCTCGCTTACAACCGGATGTAAAAGGTGGGGAATCCCGTCGTAGAGGGAAAGCTCTATCCTCTTGGGGTCTATCATAAGGAACCTCAGCCTGTCCGGGTGATGGTTATAGAGAAGAGAGCAAATCAAGGCATTAAGCCCTACACTCTTTCCAGTACCTGTTGCGCCGGCGATCAGCAAATGCGGCATTTTGGTAAGGTCTGTAACCACAGGCTGACCCACAATATCCTGTCCAAGAGTCAGAAGGAGTCTTCCCCCGGTTTTTTGAAAAATATTGCTCGAAAGGATCTCCTTTAAATAGATTATATGCCTGGTTGTGTTTGCCAGCTCGATACCGATAACCGCCTTGCCGGGAATAGGGGCAACTATCCGGACGCTGTGGGTCCTGAGGGCCAGGGCCAGGTCATCAGCAAGGGAGGACACCTTGTTGATCTTAATCCCTGGAGCAGGCGAATATTCGTACATTGTAACAACCGGTCCGGGGCATATCTCTACAACGTTTCCGGCAACTCCAAAGTCCAGGAGTTTTTTCTCAAGTAACCGGGCATTGGAGAGATAGACCTCTTTGTCTATTTCCTCATTTTCTTCCGGTNACAACGTTTCCGGCAACTCCAAAGTCCAGGAGTTTTTTCTCAAGTAACCGGGCATTAGAGAGATAGACCTCTTTGTCTATTTCCTCATTTTCTTCCGGCGGGTCATTCAGTAAGGTCAAGGGCGGCAAAGAAAAGTCCCCTGCGACCGGGCTTATTTGAAACTTTGATTGCTCCTGCCCCTTGACATCCTGTCCCTTTTCGCTTGAATTTCTCCGAGATTCGGTAATCTTGGGTATATCCAGTACAGGGCCTTCAAGGTGGGCGTCTTTTGCTGAGGACTGTTTCATGTTCTGACCAAGGGGCTTTTGAACCCTGGTTCGTTGAAAAAGATCGCGCTTTTTGATTGAAGAGATGGCCGGCCAGATATTTGCCAGGGAAAAGGTGGTTGCAGCCAATAGGCCGGTGATGAACAGGACCACTCCGGACAATATGGTTCCCCATTCTCCGATCCAGTTAATAAGAAAACCAGTAAGGCTGAGACCTACAATTCCCCCGCTTGCAGCATTAGGCATAACAGTCGGACCTTCACCAGTCGTAGACGATAGGGCAAAGGCCATGCTTGTGGCCAGAAGCATGGCTGTCCAGCCAAAGATCAACAATGGGAACGAAGGGAGTCGATCTTTCTTTGAAAGGATCAAGGAACACGCCATAGCTGTAAGGATTACCGGTATCCACCATGAAGCAAGCCCCAGCGTCTCCATAAGAAAGGCTGCCAAGTTGGCTCCTACAGGCCCCATCCAGTTGGTGGAACCTTTAAGCTCATAATGGCTAAGAGAGGGGTCATCAGGGGAATAGCTCAGTAAAGAAGCGCAGGCGAATACTGCACCTGCCAGGAGAAAAAGTCCCAGTATTTCCTGAAAGAAGGCCCCTTTCTGATCTGAATTATTATTTTCGACCCTTGATTTGGTTTTATGGGACATTCTTACTTGGTCTTTCTTAAGTTTTAGTCTAAGGGCGTTTTATTAAACACGCACCATATTTGATGTTTCAATACTTTCGGATACATAATACTATAACGACATATGACTGGAAAGGCTCAAATGGTTCTTATGGTTAATAGAAAGCAGCCCCTTTCGCCCAATGAGTAATTTGCTGATAGATATACTTGGAGATTTTTTTGGCATTTAGTACTGTGAGATCCTGGTTACAGCATTAAAAAAGACCTGTAACCATTCACGGGTTCAAGGTTCAGAGGTTCAGTGTTGAGCAAAAACTTAAACCATTGATTCGTGGTATCTGAAAGGTAACCCTGAACGGTTCACCCTGTTAAATAGGGTTCCCTTCGGGAAATTTAACAAGGTGAACTCTGAACCTGTGAACGGTTACAATAGGGGAATATCCTGTGAAAATAGCAGTAAGCGGCAAAGGCGGCGTAGGGAAAACCACCATCAGTGCCTTTCTTGTTCAGGCCCTGGCAGACAGGGGTAGGCAGGTGCTTGCCATTGATTCGGATCCAAGTCCACATCTTGCGAGGGCCCTTGATTTTCCGCAGGCAGAGGATATCCGCCCGATAGCGGAGATGCGAGAGCTTATTCAGGAAAGATCCGAGAGAGACGGCCCTTTTTACCGGTTAAATCCAAGGGTAAGCGACATCCCGGAGCGTTTCATGAGACAGAAAGGAAACATCAAGCTCATGGTGCTCGGGGCCGTTCAACAGGGAGGGGCAGGATGCGCATGTGCTGATNCCCTTTTTACCGGTTAAATCCAAGGGTAAGCGACATCCCGGAGCGTTTCATGAGACGGAAAGGAAACATCAAGCTTATGGTGCTCGGGGCCGTTCAACAGGGAGGGGCAGGATGCGCATGTGCTGAAAATGCAGTGCTCAGGACCCTCTTGAATACCTTGCTCCTTTCTAAGGATGAGGACATAGTCATTGATATGGAAGCAGGAGTTGAACATCTGGGCCGGGGCACGATTGCCAGTGTTGACCACCTGTTGGTAGTAATTCAGCCCTATAGAGGAAGCCTTGAGACCGCGAGTAAAATACTAGCCATGGGAAAAGATTTGAAGATGAATCATCTTGAAATAGTGGCCAATCAGGTACATGGCCAGGAAGACCTGAACTACATACGGAAGAACTTGGGTGTCAAGCCCATAGGTGTCTTTCTTGCNTCATCTTGAAATAGTGGCCAATCAGGTACATGGCCAGGAAGACCTGAACTACATACAGGAGAACTTAGGCGTCAAGCCCATAGGCGTCTTTCTTGTCTCAGACGAGGTCAGGGAGGCTGAAAGGGCAGGGGTGCCGATCTATAAGGCCGGCCACACGTTTGGGAAATCAGCCCAGGATCTCTTAGACATACTGGAGCAGATGACATGATCAATAAATTTCCTCCACTTGCGGATGTGCAAAACATGCCTGACAATCGGCAAATTCCTCTGCGCAGGGTGGGCATAAAGAATATCCGTTACCCAATAACTGTCCTTGACAAGGCAAAAGGCACCCAACAGACAGTGGCCAGTGTCAATATGTATGTGAATTTGCCCCACCAATTCAAGGGGACACACATGAGCCGTTTTGTTGAGNAGGCTGAAAGGGCAGGGGTGCCGATCTATAAGGCCGGCCACACGTTTGGGAAATCAGCCCAGGATCTCTTAAATATACTGGAGCAGATGACATGATTAATAAATTTCCTCCCCTTGCGGATGTGCAAAACATGCCTGACAATCGGCAAATCCCCCTGCGCAGGGTGGGCATAAAGAATATCCGTTACCCAATAACTGTCCTTGACAAGGCAAAAGGCACCCAACAGACAGTGGCCAGTGTCAATATGTATGTGAATTTGCCCCACCAATTCAAGGGGACACACATGAGCCGTTTTGTTGAGATCCTGAATGAGTATCGCAGGAAAATTAATGTCAAGACCTTTGCCAAGATTCTCACTGAGATGAAGAACCGCCTGGACTCACAGGAGGCCCACCTCGAGGTGGATTTCCCCTATTTCATAGAAAAGCAGGCACCAGTGACCAAGACCCCAGGGCTTATGGAATATGGCTGCGGTCTCCATGGCACCATGACTGATCAATTTGATATGATGTTGGTGGTCAGNACTGTCCTTGACAAGGCAAAAGGCACCCAACAGACAGTGGCCAGTGTCAATATGTATGTGAATTTGCCCCACCAATTCAAGGGGACACACATGAGCCGTTTTGTTGAGATCCTGAATGAGTATCGCAGGAAAATTAATGTCAAGACCTTTGCCAAGATTCTCACTGAGATGAAGAACCGCCTGGACTCACAGGAGGCCCACCTCGAGGTGGATTTCCCCTATTTCATAGAAAAGCAGGCACCAGTGACCAAGACCCCCGGGCTCATGGAATATGGCTGCGGTCTCCATGGCACCATGACAGATCGATTTGATATGATGTTGGTGGTCAAGGTGCCCATTACTACTGTATGCCCGTGCTCAAAAGAGATATCTGATTACGGTGCTCATAACCAGAGGGGAGAGGTGAGGGCGTGGGTCAGGTTTGATCGTTTTTTATGGCTTGAGGACGTGATTACAGAAGTGGAAAANCATGGCACCATGACTGATCAATTTGATATGATGTTGGTGGTCAGGGTGCCCATTACTACTGTATGCCCGTGCTCAAAAGAGATATCTGATTACGGTGCTCATAACCAGAGGGGAGAGGTGAGGGCGTGGGTCAGGTTTGATCGTTTTTTATGGCTTGAGGACGTGATTACAGAAGTGGAAAAGGCGTCTTCTTCAGAAGTCTATTCAGTGCTCAAAAGACCCGACGAAAAATTCGTCACGGAAAGGGCCTATGAGAGGCCGATGTTTGTTGAGGACGTGGTAAGGACCGTATGCCAGGGTCTTAAAGCGTTGTCCGGAGTTACATGGTTTGCAGTTGAGGCGGAAAACTTCGAGTCCATTCACAACCACTCGGCCTATGCCTGTTCGGCTTAGGAGTCGTTCAGAAATAAACCGCATACTTTGTTTGTCTTTTTAACCGTCGTTTTCGTTGCTCGGTCGATAAAGCCAAGAGTGGATAGAGACAATGATGGAAGACCAATGGCTATCTATATCTGTTCCGGCTTTTAAGGGATCAGGCCGCGGCCANGAAATGTTGAGTTGTGAATGTTGAATTGTGAATTGTGGAACAGGCAATTTGTATGGCAAATCCGTTTGAGCCATATCGTTCCTGATCCGAAAGTCGTATATAAGTCTGATTATGCCAATCATGCACAGATGAACTATGACAAGAGCTATGAGAAACAGTACGGCTTCTTCCTTTCCGGCTTTTAAGGGATCAGGCCGCGGCCATCAGGTTTCCGACCAGTTTGGAGAACCTGGAGGGATCATCCACCTTGCCGCCCTCGCCGATGACCGCAAGATCCAGCAGCAGGTGGATGTGGTCGTTGAGCCGCGCGTCGTTTTTGTCCTTTTCGAACATGGCGTGGATCTTTTCCATCACCGGATGGGCCATATTGAGCTCCAGCACGCGCTTGTTCTCCGGTGTCTTCTGACCGGCGGACTTGAGAATTTTCTCCATGTAACCGCTCATGTCATAGGTGTTGCCGGACAGGCAGGCCACCGAATCGGTGAGGCGCGTAGACGGGCGTACCTCCTTGATGGTGTTTTCCAACTGCGCCCGGATGTGCTTAAACAGGGTTTCGTACCGGCTTTTTTTATCCTCGTCCACCTTTTCCAGGTCCAGATCGCCCTTTTCCGCACTTTTGAGCGGCTTGCCGTCGTATTCGGTCAGGGTCTGTGTCACCCATTCGTCAACCGGGTCGGTCATCAGCAGGACCTCATAGTCCTTTGATTTGAGCTGCTCGAGCAGAGGGCTGTGGATCAGCGCCGACAGGTTTTCGCCGGTGATGTAGTAAATCTCTTTTTGGTCCGGCCGCATACCGGCAACGTAGTCCTGAAGCGACTGCCACTTGCCGTCGGATTTGGTAGTCTTGTAGCGTAGCAGGTCGGCGATCTTGTTTTTGTTATCCGAATCCGTGTGTACCCCGACCTTGAGGACGGCGCCGAACTCCTCCCAGAATTTTTCGTACTTTTCAGGGTCCATGTTCTTCAGCAGATCCAGGATCTTTTTGGCCAGATTGCGCCGGATGTTGCGCACCAGTCGATCCTGCTGCAGGATTTCCCGGCTGATGTTGAGGTTTAGGTCCGGGGCGTCTACCACCCCCTTAACGAAACGTAAGTATTCCGGCATCAGCTCCTTGCAGTCGTCCATAATGAAAACGCGTTTGCAGTAAAGCCGCACCCCGTGTTTGAATGCCTGGGAAAAAAGATCAAACGGCGCCTGGGAAGGGATGTAGAGCAGGGCTGAATATTCAGTGGTGCCCTCCAGCTTCAGGTGCAGCTTTTCCAGCGGCGGCTGCCAGTCGTGGCTGATGTGCAGGTAGAACTCCTCGTACTCCTTGTCGTCGATGTCATTTTTGTTTCTGGACCAGATCGCCTTCATGGAGTTGAGCGTTTCGGTTTTTACAACCTTGCGGGTGGTTTCCCCGATGGGTTTGCCGTCTTTGTCTTTGAGTTGTTCTTCATCGGGAATCGGTTCGTCCTTCTCCACGTCCATGAGGATGGGGTAGGCCACGAAATCGGAATGCTGCTTGATGATACTGCGGATGGTCCACTCGTCTGTAAAGTCCGGTTCGCCTTCTTCCTTTTTTTTCAGTTCCAGGGTAATGATTGTCCCCCGGCTGTTTTTTTCAGCTTCGGTGATGGTAAACTTCCCGTCCCCCTGGGATTCCCAGCGCACTGCTTTGTCCGCGCCTGCAGCACGGGTCAGCAGCGTCACCTTTTCGGCCACGATAAAGGAGCTGTAAAAGCCGACGCCGAACTGGCCGATCAGCTCCGGGGTAAGGGTGTTGTCCTTGTTGAGCTGCGCCATGGCTTCGAGAAAGGCCCCTGTGCCGCTTTTGGCGATGGTGCCGATATTTTCCAGCACCTCGTCGTAGGTCATGCCAATTCCGTTGTCCGCAACTGTCAGCGTATTTTTGATCCTGTCCAGTTCGATTCGGATGCTGAATTCTGTGTCATTTTCCAGAATCCCCTCCTCGGTCTGGGCCTTGAAGCGCAGCTTGTCGATGGCGTCCGAGGCATTGGATATCAGTTCCCGCAGAAAAATCTCCTTGTTTGAATATAGCGAGTTGATGATCAGGTTCAGCAACTGTTTGACTTCGGTTTTGAATTCATGGGTTTCGGTTTTGGCGGTCATTTGTCTGGATATCTCCGGTTCTTAAGGGAAAACGAATTTACAGGTCTGTCATCGAAAAAAAAGCGACTATCGCCGCTTTTAAAAAATTCCGCGTATTCGAGTTATATAATGCGTGCGAATTCAAAATTGTCAAGACAGGCAAAGCGCCTTTTTTAGAAAAATGAATCCGGTGAGTTTAAAGATTCGATACGGCTTGCCCGGATGAGACCTGTGCTCCCTCGAATGTGGCCATTTCAAGGTATATCTTGAGACCGGCCTCTATGAGTCCCATTGCCAGGGCTGCGCCGGTGCCTTCCCCAAGGCGGAGGTCAAGATCCAGAACAGGCTTCAGCCCAAGGTGTTCGAGTTGGACCCTGTGACCGCACTCGACTGACTGGTGAGAGGCAAACAGATAGTCTCTGACCAGAGGTTGAAGGCCATGGGCTACAAGGGCACCGGCAGTAGAAATAAAGCCGTCTGTTACCACCGGTGTTTTTTTTGAGGCTCCACCCAGAATGACCCCGCATATGGCCGCGATTTCAAGACCGCCCACTGCAGCAAGCGTCCCGATAGGATCCTGATGATCCGGTCTGTGCCTCTCAAGGGCCTTTTCGATAATTCCTGTCTTGTGCAACAATGCCTCGTTACTGATCCCTGTTCCCCTGCCGGTTACATCTCGCACAGCCTTGTCACAAAACACGGCAGTAAGGGCGCTGGCAGGGGTCGTGTTGCCGATTCCCATTTCTCCTGTGGCAAGAATAGTAGTCCCCTCTGAGATGGCTTTTTCTGCTAATTCCGCACCTTTTAGAATTGCCGAAATGGCTTCTTCCCTGGTCAAGGCAGGTTCCCTGACCATGTTCCTGGTCCCGTGGGCCACTTTGCAGCGAATTAATCCTGCCAGTTCCGGGAAATCGCAATCTACTCCTATGTCCACCACCATGACCTCGGCGCCCACATGTCTTGCAAGGACATTTATCCCTGCGCCACCTGAAAGGAAGTTATGAACCATCTGAAAGGTAACGTTCTTGGGAAAGGCGCTCACGCCCTCTTCAGTTACCCCGTGGNCCCGTGGGCCACTTTGCAGCGAATTAATCCTGCCAGTTCCGGGAAATCGCAATCTACTCCTATGTCCACCACCATGACCTCGGCGCCCACATGTCTTGCAAGGACATTTATCCCTGCGCCACCTGAAAGGAAGTTATGAACCATCTGAAAGGTAACGTTCTTGGGAAAGGCGCTCACACCCTCTTCAGTTACCCCGTGGTCTCCGGCAAATACTAAAACAGTCTTTTTTGGAAGAGGCGGCCTCAGGTTTCCGTGAATCAGGATGTATTTTTTTGCAAGCTCCNGTCTCCGGCAAATACTAAAACAGTCTTTTTTGGAAGAGGCGGCCTCAGGTTTCCGTTAATCAGGATGTATTTTTTTGCAAGCTCCTCCAACCGGCCAAGGCTATCTTTGGGCTTGGTCAGGTTGTCGAGGTGAGACTGAATTTTGTGCTCTTGACTGTAGTCAATCGGATCAATTGATCGCAGAAGTTCCTCAAGTCGTTGTTTCACTTAATACTATTTCCTTTCAGTTCCAAGGGCAGTCCTGCCACAACAAGGATCACCCTGTTGCAGATTTCGGCAAGTCTCTGATGGAGCCGTCCGGAAAGATCTCTGTATTTTCTGCCCACAGCTTCACCCGGTACCAGGCCGAGTCCAATTTCATTCGATACCATAATTATAGGGCCAGTTGTTTCCGAGAGTGCATCAAAAAGATCCCGGGCTGATTGCTCAATAGAATTTGGTTTATGCTCCATAAGGNAGGCCGAGTCCAATTTCATTCGATACCATAATTATAGGGCCAGTTGTTTCCGAGAGCGCATCAAAAAGATCCCGGGCTGATAGCTCAATAGAATTTGGTTTGTGCTCCATAAGATTTGACATCCAAAGGGTCAGACAATCAACAAGAATCACAGGGTATAATCCTGATGATTTGCGGATAATATTCGGGACCTCTGTCGGTTCCTCCACTGTCTCCCACTGGGGTCCGCGTTCCAATTTGTGTCTTTGAATTTTTTCTTCCATTTCTTGATCCAGGGGCTGGGCAGTGGCCACATACAGTCCTANGTCGGTTCCTCCACTGTCTTCCACTGGGGTCCGCGTTCCAATTTGTGTCTTTGAATCTTTTCTTCCATTTCTTGATCCAGGGGCTGGGCAGTGGCCACATACAGTCCTCTGGCCGTGCCCTTATTCGTCGCCTTTATATACTCTTCACCGAGCCTCAAGGCATACTTGCTCTTGCCACTCTGTGCTCCCCCGAGGATCAGGGTATTCAATGCCGTTGTGATACCACGCCCACTCATTCTACATCGCTGAAGGAAGGAAGCAGTAGCTGCGTTTCTGGTTGGTCAGCAACCTGCCGGGGTTTTTTATGTTTTGATTTTAATGATTGGCTTGTTGAATCACGGTCTTCAGTCATTAGGGGGGTGAAATAGTCAACTAGCTTATCTCTGGTGATGGGATTTATATCAGGGGCGACCTTTTGCCGCCAGGTATCAGGCAACCAGCTAAAGCAAGCTCCTTTCAATTCCCGGCCATCCTGTACCAGTTCTTTCGATTCTGCAACCAGTAAACTATCATCAGGGACCAGATTTACAACCGCCGGGGAATGGGTATTTACAATGACCTGGCGTAATGGATTGCCTGGCCCTATTTGGCTTTTAACGTCAGTAGCAATATCCTGAAGGAGTTGTAAAATCGAGGGNCTGGCGTAATGGATTGCCTGGCCCTATTTGGCTTTTAACGTCAGTAGCAATATCCTGAAGGAGTTGTACAATCGCCAANCAGTTCTTTCGATTCTGCAACCAGTAAACTATCATCAGGGACCAGATTTACAACCGCCGGGGAATGGGTATTTACAATGACCTGGCGTAATGGATTGCCTGGCCCTATTTGGCTTTTAACGTCAGTAGCAATATCCTGAAGGAGTTGTAAAATCGAGGGAATTCGCTCGGGATAAATGCTGTTTTCCGGCTCTTCCAGGCAGATAAGCCAGCTTGTTTTTGGATCTGACTCCAAGACAGCCAGTGCCAAAAAGCGCAATGTCCCGTCGGAAAGTAAATGCGCTGGATAAACCGTTCCATTACGGTCAACTAATTCCAGAGTCAGAAGCCTGCGCTTTTCATCCCGATCAATTCTGATGCTGTAAACATCGTCGATCAGTTCAGATAAGCGGGCAGCGACCTTGTCATAAAACCAGGTAACCGCCTCGTCTTTAGAAGTGTGGTTTGTGTAGTTTTGGGAATGTGCAAGATAATATAGAGTTGCAGCCAGGTGAGAACCATCAGGGCCTAATTCTGCAGGTGTTGTAAATCTGTCAGGTTCACGTATTGAAGAAGGCTCCAATTGTAATAATTGCCAGGATTGCATTTCCCTGCGTGCTAAAAGGGCTGTTGGATTCTCAGTGGTGTTTACAGTAGAGAGCACAGTACGCGGGAGATTTAATGCCGGGATAGTCTTTGTTTTTCTGCCCCCGCCTTCCTGAATTAATTTAATGATTCGGTTTTTTCCTTGATATCCGGTTGAAATAAGAGGTGAAGTCCTTTTTCCCCGGACTGCAGACTTGCGCCAGATACTTGCTTTGTGGGGAAATCTTAAATGTTTCCATGCCTCGCTCAGCTTTATATAATCAAGATCTTCCCGAATTAGCTCAAGTGATCCAAAAGAAGGCAGACTTTTATCCACCCGATAGGCAAGAACCACAATGTAACGCAGAAAAGTAATGCCGGCTTCTGTTTTCTGACCCAGATCGTCAATACCCTCGCTCNCGATAGGCCAAAACCACAATGTAACGCAGAAAAGTAATGCCGGCTTCTGTTTTCTGGCCCAGATCGTCAATACCCTCGCNCCGCCTTCCTGAATTAATTTAATGATTCGGTTTTTTCCTTGATATCCGGTTGAAATAAGAGGTGAAGTCCTTTTTCCCCGGACTGCAGACTTGCGCCAGATACTTGCTTTGTGGGGAAATCTTAAATGTTTCCATGCCTCGCTCAGCTTTATATAATCAAGATCTTCCCGAATTAGCTCAAGTGATCCAAAAGAAGGCAGACTTTTATCCACCCGATAGGCAAGAACCACAATGTAACGCAGAAAAGTAATGCCGGCTTCTGTTTTCTGACCCAGATCGTCAATACCCTCGCTCGGAATTATCATCTCTGCTTCAAAAGACATTTCCTTGGCATATCTATCACCAATACGGTGGAAGAGGCTGTGTATATCTGCAGATTTTTTCCCTCCGGCACGAACAGATAAAGCGGCATTAACCAGCGTATCATTGGTCAGAGCACTTAGAAATCTGATAGCGTCAAACAGGTTGGACTTGCCGGCGCCATTCGCGCCTGCCACACAGGTAAACGGTCCAAAAAGGACATCAACATCCACAAGGTTTTTGAAGCCGGATACCTTTAAGCGGGTTAACATAACTATTTTCCAGTCAATCTCTACAAAAGCTCGGCATCCTTCATTCGCCGGTTTACACTTTTTTCGAAAAAGCATGTATTGTCGAAACTGGAAATTTGAAATTTGAAATTTGAAATTAGGTAATGCACCTACATCTTTGTATTTCCCCTAATTTCTAATTTCACTGCCAAAGTACAGGATGAACAAATTTTACTGAATACATAACCCTATTCTATCAAATATGACTCGGATTAGAAGCATTTTGACAGATGATCCTCTACTTTTTTCTGACTGTAGTACGCTCTACCACCTTTCGGTAATAGATCTGATCCNTAGCGTCAAACAGGTTGGACTTGCCGGCGCCATTCGCGCCTGCCACACAGGTAAACGGTCCAAAAAGGACATCAACATCCACAAGGTTTTTGAAGCCGGATACCTTTAAGCGGGTTAACATAACTATTTTCCAGTCAATCTCTACAAAAGCTCGGCATCCTTCATTCGCCGGTTTACACTTTTTTCGAAAAAGCATGTATTGTCGAAACTGGAAATTTGAAATTTGAAATTTGAAATTAGGTAATGCACCTACATCTTTGTATTTCCCCTAATTTCTAATTTCACTGCCAAAGTACAGGATGAACAAATTTTACTGAATACATAGCCCTATTCTATCAGATATGACTCGGATTAGAAGCATTTTGACAGAGGATCCTCTACTTTTTTCTAACTGTAGTACGCTCTACCACCTTTCGGTAATAAATCTGATCCTTTTCCAGGTTAATGGGCCTCTTGCGTGACATGTTGGCCTTGGTCACCATAAGATTTACTTTCTGGACCTGCCTGTAACGCTCCTGTTCATCTTCCAGACTTTCCAGCAGGTCTGTTGCAGTCTTGATTTCCTTCTCACTCTGGAGCTCCGGAGGTATAAAACCTGCGTTCTTGAGCATCTTGTATGCCATTCGAAGGTCTGAAGGTATTAACGAGTCGTCTTCAAAGACCAGTGGTTTGCCTTTACCCTTAATGTCGTCAAGGTCCCCCCGTTCAATAGCTTCCTTGATCCGGGTTTCTGCTATTTTATGAAAATTGAACATGGCCGGACATTTCTCCAGGTTGTTAGTAACAGAACCATAGGGTAATAATAATT
>NKAJ01001072.1_pt2 | contig 15224 bp, 15 predicted proteins | sample 1556001 | NCBI WGS metagenome assembly NKAJ01 (sample SAMN06204642, study PRJNA360343) | marine sediment metagenome | isolation source: Jiulong cold seep at northern South China Sea | place: China: South China Sea, Jiulong cold seep | collected 2013-06 | reverse complement strand
TCTTGCTCGTTCAAATAAAGCTACCGTACTTTCTTTTACAGGGTTGTGAATATTTGAGTATTGACGTGTTGTAGGGGCATTGTTTTGAGTATGAGGAATTGCCTCATTATTTGAGCATCCGGTAGTCGCAAGGATAGCTAGTCCAATGGTTAAAAGTCGCATGTCTGTGATGCCTTATATTATAAGATTATTGAAATTAACTGTAGTGTACTTTACGGAAGCAAAAAACATACTCTTTAGAAAGCACCTAAAAGGTAAGATCTGCGAGACAGACAAACTTCAACCTTGTGGCAATATATTCTCAAATTAATCATCAAATTTGAGTAATGCGTGTTATTAAAAGTGTTGAACAAGTTTTTTCCAGGGAACAAAGGCCATGAAAGCCTAGCTTTGGTACCTGAGCAAGAGGATATTCCTCGATATCCACCCTTTGCGAAAGGGCTTCCAGCGGCCGATACAAAACGTATACTTGAAACTCAATCCGAGCTAATTACCCGTATTAAAGGGATATTACGCTTCACAGCGGAAGATTTTGCTGAAACCGTTAATCCAGTTATTGAAAATTATGCTGCCTATGTCCATTTGTTACCGGCATCAGAGGCCCATCATCATAGGGGTGCGGGCGGCTTATTCCGGCATGGTCTGGAAGTGGGATTTTGGGCGGCACAACAAGCAGAGGCACACCAGTTTTGTATTGATGAAACACCATGCAATAAGCGGGATAACGAACCAAGGTGGCAATTTGCGGCCTTTTTAGGTGGCTTATTACACGATGTGGGTAAACCTTTATCGGATGTGGCAGTAACCAACTTAGACGGTTCAAAAGAATGGAACCCCTATGAATCCAGTTTAGCTACCTGGACGATGACAGAAGATGTGGATCATTATTTTCTACGATGGCGCGATAAACGCAATAAACGTCATGAAAAATTCTCCATGATGAATCTGGATCAGATCCTCACCCAGAAAGCCAAGACCTATCTGAATAAGCCGGGTCCGAAAATCATGGAATCACTTTTAGAATCCATTGTCGGCACCAGTGCGCAAGAAACATTAACGCAGTTGGTTTTGTGGGCAGATCAGGAGAGTGTAAGACGAGATCTTGTTAATCAACGTATGGATGTTGATGAGTACTCTTACGGTGTACCCGTAGAACGGTTTGTGTTTGATGCGTTAAGACGATTAGCAATTATTTCTAAAATGAATGAGCCAGGCGCAATGATATGGCGTACTGAGCATGCCGTTTTTCTGGCTTGGAAGAGCATTGTTACGGAAATACATAATCTAATTGAGAAAGATAAAATACCGGGCATTCCAAAAAATCACGATACCTTAGCCGATATCTTGATAGAGCGTGGCTTTGCCATACCGTACCAAGAAACAGCGGAATCAAAACCCGTGCGTTATTGGAATATCTACCCTGAATGTCTGGAAGGCGTTGGCCTGATGTGTTTGCGGATCGATGACATTGAATTGATCTTTTCAAATGAGCCACCACCACCTATCAAAGCTTCTCTAAGAAAGCCACTAGAAAAAAGGGTAGCTAGAAAAGAAAGTAACGTTGTTCCAATAGCCCAAAAAGAACCAGAGAAAGTACAAGAAACCGTTGCACCTGATGAGTATCGAGACACGGGTGATTATGCCCATGAATATTCATTGATGGAGCACCCACCAACAGATTATCAACTATCAAGCGCACCNATTATGCCCATGAATATTCATTGATGGAGCACCCACCAACAGATTATCAACTATCAAGCGCACCCGATTCAGCAGAGGTGAAAAGTTCTATTGCGGAAAACAAACAGAGCACGGATACCGTTAAGCCACAAAAAAAAGAATGGATTACAAAACTGGCATCTGTTGCAGAAGAAGTGGAAATCGAGATGGAAGAAGTGGTGCAGAATATAAAAGCAAATAACAATAAGCCATCTGATAAGCCAAAACGAATAGAAAAGAAAAAAATATTATTTAACGATATACCGGATGAAGTAGAGACGATAGAAAAATTAGAAGAAAACACGATAGCTAATAAAAAACAAGATCATCTAAATCATGCTCTAAAGCAAGGACCTGCTTGGGAAATTATTAATAAGGCCATTGAAATTACAGGTGCAGGTAAGAAGAAGCCCATTTTAATTAAATTAACTTCCGGTAATTACGGTATTCCATATCCCAATGCCGCCCGACAACTGGGTGAGCCAAGAGATATTATGAATATCCTGTCAGATGACGGTCTGTTATACATATCACAAATAGCGGTCACAAAAACAACCACCATTGATGGTGAGAAATATCTGGTTATTGAATCAAAAGCTACCAATTACATTAATGGGAAATTATCGAACATTAATGTAAGCAAAACAAAATCCGATAAAGTAAATCATAAAATGGGAAAAACGAATAATGATAAGGAAGAACTCATAAAATTTGATAGTAAACAGTTTCAGAAAGACTTCATTGAGCAAATAGTTGCAGGATTTGGTTGTTATATTGAAGGTGATGTAGAGGTTGGAAGTATTGATGGCAAAGCACAATACAGTATTAAAGCCAGGCCTATTCTAGAAAGAATACGTGATCACTATAATTGGGATACTACGGATGCAGTAATCTTACATCTTCAATCCATAGTTAGGTTAGATATAGAAGGTGACAATATAACATTCTGGGATGAAACATTATGAAAAATGATTCGATGGAATATGAGAATCCCTGGCGACCTAATTATGAAGTTAGAGCTACTGCGCTCTGGTTCATGTCTGCGGTTGTGGCCTTTGGTGTCAATCAGTTAACCGATCTTCCTAATGAGCCTTTCTATTGGATGTTTGGTATTGCTGTGTTTATGGCCGCACTTAAGATGCCCCGCGCTATAAGTCTTGCCAATCTACAGAGGCACTTAAAGGGTAGGCCATTAGAATTTATAAAGGTTAGTGATGTTAAAAAACTTATTGTTAAGAAGAAAGGCACGATGTGGCTTGGGCATGGATTCATATGGGAAAATCGCCATGCACAACGAGTATTTGAAATATTAAAACGTGATTGGTCACAAGTAGTTAATCATAATGAAAAGAAACTCGAAGAAGAGTCAATAGGACAGGCATGGATACATGGTGTTGAACCAAAAGAAAAAGAGTTATATCAATTGCTGGAGCATTCAGAAGGCCAGAATTTAATACTGGGTACAACCGGTGCAGGGAAAACGAGATTATTTGATTTATTAATTACTCAGGCAATTTTACGTGGTGAATGTTGCATAATCATCGACCCAAAAGGGGATAAAGAATTATGTGAAAATGCAAGACGAGCCACTATTGCTGATAATCATCCAGAACGATTTGTATATTTCCATCCAGCGCATCCAGAAAAAAGCACACGTTTTGATTCTTTAAGAAATTATACCCGTGTTACTGAAATAGCGAGTCGTTTAGCCGCGTTAATACAATCAGAAGAAACAGATAATCCATTTACTAATTTCAGTTGGCAAGCTGTTAATAATGTTGCACAAGCAATGGTAATGACACTTAAGCGACCAAGTATTGTTGCATTGAAACGTTATCTTGAGTCCGGCCCACAGGAAATGGTAGTGCAAGCAGTAAAGATATATGCAGAACGCAATATTGTGAACGGAAAGGATTTAGTTGACCGTTACATAAATGATACCAGTGCTGGATCAATTGATAAGCAAGCTAGAGCTATGCTTAATTTCTATGAAACGATTATTCAGCCAGAAGCACCAAGTCCAGAACTTGAGGGTTTGCTGTCTATGTTCCGTCATGACCGTAGCCATTTCAGCAAAATGGTATCCAGTCTTTTACCTATTATGAATATGCTTACGGCGGGTGAAGTTGGAAAATTACTAAGCCCCGATTACAGTGATTTCGATGATAAAAGACCTATTACCGATTCCAAAAAGATTGTTGCTAATGCCCAAGTATTCTATATGGGGCTTGATTCATTAACAGACGGTACGGTGGCGGGTGCAGTAGGTTCTTTGGCCTTAGCCGATATCGTCGCTGTTGCAGGTGATCGATATAACTTTGGCGATAGATTAAAGACCGTGAATATATTTGTGGATGAAGGTAGCGAAGTTATTAACGATGCCACAATAAGATTATTGAACAAAGGTCGTGGAGCTAAGATGAAAATGTTTGTCGCAACTCAAACGATTGCCGATTTCACTGTACGTCTTGGTAGTAAAGATAGAGCCTACCAGGTGTTAGGTAATATAAATAATCTAATTGCTCTACGTGTGCTAGATAAAGAAACACAAGAATATATTACAGATAACTTGCCTAAGACACGTATTAAACTTGTGATGCGAACACAGGGAATGAACTCAAACAGTGATGCACCTTTGATGTTTTCTTCCAATACAGGAGAAAGATTAATGGAAGAGGAGGGTGATTTGTTTCCACCTCAATTGTTAGGGATGCTTAAGAACCTTGAATATATCGCAAAGATTAGTGGCGGAATGATAGTCAAGGGACGTATTCCTATATTGACAGAATGAGATCTTAACAGTTATGAATACATGGTCAATACAAGTTAAAAATACCTATTATCTACAAACGCCAGATAAAGCGTCTATTTGTGGAAAAGACGCCATGCTACGTTATGCCTATGACCATTTGTTATTTCAATGGACATCAGTAGAAGCGTTTTTTAGAGAAATTACACACCTCTTAACTGACTTTATATTTTACGATAAAGAGCCTGTCGTTAATATTATTATTAAAAATGGACTCATTGCCTACCGGGAGCTATTAGATTTAGATGATAGTGAATTGCGCCCACATGACAGAGTAATGAGATTCTTTATTGTGGTTATATCTACAGCAAAGATTGTTTGTGCCTTTACTGTAAAAGATAATAATAGTGGTGATACGTGGAACGTATTAGATGACACGCCATTAACTATTTGGCGCTTTAACAGAAATAACCTATTTATTGAGAAAAATGATTTAGTTGAACTGGATATAGCAAAATCAATATATCAAAAAACTCTACCCAGGAATATTAAATTGGCAATGAGGAGGCATCGACATGAAGACACCATTCTGGCTGGCGATCTGGCTTATCATAGTTGAAGCACTGGTTGTTACGGCATTAGTTCCAGGTGATTGGACAAAGCACGTCATAGAAGAAGAATCCCAATTGCTGGAACAGCGCTTGGGACCGCAGGAACATCGGTGGGTACATGATAGAGCGAGGCGATGGTACAACACCTCGTTAATCGAATCTGGTGTTTATTCTGCGGCACACAATCACATCATTCCAACTCAAGAGGAAATTGAAAAGTCTCGCGGCATGAGTGATTTAGGTCGCGCATGGTTTATTTGGGCAGAAGATCGGTTACAGGCTATAGCGAATGTTTATTATCATATCTTGTCCAGGTTTGCGTTAATGTTGACCTGGGTACCGTATTTTTTAATTTTATTAGTGCCTGCTGTTTATGATGGTGTGATTACCTGGCGTATAAAACGAACAAACTTTTCTTATCCCTCACCCTTGATACATCAATACAGCACTTTAGGTCTGTTCTATCTGTTTATTGCGCTAGTGGCACTGTTCTTGGCCCCAGTTGTTCTCGATCCGGCAATTATACCTGCGGCTATCATGATGGCATGTGTGTTGTCAGGATTAATGATAGGCAACTTCCAAAAGAGAATGTAGAGATAGAACAAATCAGTCTTGCGGATATCTATCTATCTCCACCCCTCAAATCAAATAATTATTTTCATTTCGATTCAAAAGAATTCAAAAAACACCTTTTTGGTACCTGCTACATAACATGAAAATAACTATCGTGCGTCAGAATACATGCTAGTTAGTTAATGAAGTAATGGGGCAACAAATGACACCACTAAAAATACCAGGCCGTATAGATGAGCCGCCACATTTAATCTTGTGGAGTGCTGATGAATTAGCACCAATGTTACTCGGATTAACATTCGGAATGTTTATTGGTGAAGCATTTATTTGTACCGCAGTAGGATTTTTCATTACTTCTCTATATCGCAAATTCAGAGATAACAATCCTGATGGTTATCTGCTTCATATGCTTTATCACGTGGGGATTTTACCTCCCAAAGGAAAATCAATGATTAACCCGTACATTCGGAGATTATTTCCATGATATATGCTGACTTCTTTAAAACGTGGGATGGAGCGCAAGCAGAAATCAAACTTCATCGAATAAGTAATGTGTCATTGATTTTAATCATTGCGTTGCTTGTTGGTCTGCTAATGAGCAAGGAAGAAACCGTCATTCTTCAGCCTGTTACTTTAGGTTCTGATGCTTGGATTACAAAAAGTAAATCCAGTGAGTCATATAAGGAAGCATGGGGTCTGTTCTTTGCGCAAATGACAGGAAATATTACGCCTGACAATGTGGGTTTTTTTAAAGAACGTTTAAAGCCAATGTTATCTCCCCAAATATACAATGAAGTTATAGACACAATAGAAATGCAGGCCAAGGACATTGAGGATGATCGTATCACGATGCGCTTTGAACCAAGGCTTGTCGAATATGAAGAGTCTTCGGACAAAGTGTTTGTTTATGGGTATTCCTTTGTTAAAGGCTCTAGTGGTGTAGAAAATCGAAAAGAAAGAACCTATGAGTACATTTTAAAAATTGATAACTACGCGCCAATGATTGTTGACCTCAACACATATGAAGGTAAACCACGAAGTGAACGTGTTTTACTTCAAATTGAAAAATTAGAGCAGAGCCGGAGAAATAAGGATGCGTAAGCATAAACTACTATGGGTTATTTCTGTTCTGCTATTTAGCATGAATACATATGCGGAAACGCCTGAAATACCCGTAATACCTATAATTCCAGTTGTGTCAGCTGCGAAAGCAAAGGCTAATCTAGCACCTGTTTTACAGGTGGATAAAAAACAAGCTTCGAAACTTAACAAAAAATTTAAGAGACAGAGCGTCAATATTGATCGTAGTAAGTTAACGATGCAGCCAGGCGTGAATGAGATTGTTCAAGTGGCACAAGGTCATCTTAATAGAATTGTTACGCCATTTGAAAACCCTATGGTAACCAGTACGTCACCTGCGATTACAGAGGCAAGAGACAACGTTATCTATATTGGTACATCTGGCTCTTCGCCTGTAACGATTTTCATTACCGAAAAAGGCAGTGAAGATCTGGCGTTATCATTAACTTTGATTCCAAAGCAAATTCCACCCCGTGAAATATTTCTTTCATTAGCCGATCAACTAAATGGTGCTGTTGTAACAACAAGAGCGAAAAACTGGGAGGAATCTCAGCCTTATATCGCATCACTGGAAAGTCTATTTAAATCATTGGCCTTAAGCCAGTTACCGAGGGGCTATCAGTTTACGGAAGATACCTCTGACATTTTGCCATATTGTAGACAAGCTGGACTCAAGTTCAATTTCAAAGATGGCCAGACTGTGCTGGGTCATCATTTCATCGTGCATATTGGTGTAGCAGAAAATAAGTCAACAAAACCAATAGAGTTTATTGAAAGCACATGCGGTGACTGGGACATTGCAGCTGTTTCAGCTTTTCCAAGAGTGGCATTAAATCCTGGTGAACGAACAGAAGTATATGTTATTCAAAAACGCAATTACAAGCGAGAAATCAAAGTTACAAGACCTTCGTTGTTAATGGGAGGCATGTAACATGGCTGAAAAGAAAGTTTCATCACTTACGCTTTTTTGGGATGGATTGAATCCTAACCAAAGAAGAATTTCAGCAATAATTGGCATCTTGGCCGTGATCTTTATTTTTATGGCTATGTTAACTGGAGGTGAAGAGGAGCTTGTTAAAAAGAAAGAAGTATCTATGAAGCGCTCTGTTTTATCTGATATTAATACTCGTTCAATTGGTATTGACGCACTTAATGCTAATGTTAAAGCAGTTGTTAGGGAAAATAAAGAACTTAAGAATAAATTAGAAACCATGGTAAAGGTAGTAAAGGATTTAAAGCGTAGACGTGGTAATGATCCAGATGTAACTCGTCAAATTGCGGCACTTAATAGCCAAATGGCAGGCATAAAGCAACAAGCTAAATCTCTTGGATGGGATGTAGAGGATATTAAAGAAGGGTATATCGGTTCAAGTGATTTTTTTGACAAAGATAATGAAGTCGAAGGCGTTGGTAAAAAAGATAAAGAAGTAATTCCTCTTGTCGCATCTGAAAAACAACTACCAGTTAAAAAGGCTGTTCAAATAGAAAAAGGATTAAATCAAGATCCTAATCATTATTTCAGAACGGCGCCTGTTCGCCCTGCAGCTCCTGTACCTATGGCGGGTGCACCAAGTTTAAAATCGGGCGCGTTGGAAGCTGGCGGCCTTAAGATATATACAACCGAAAGTCAGCCTCAATTAGTAAATGCGGATAAGGAAAAAGTAACTTTAAACATGCCAGCAGGCACGATCTTAACCGGCGTTTTACTAAATGGACTGGATGCGGCAACAGGTAAAAGAGCACGTAAAGATCCTTTTCCTGTCGTTGTACGAATTCAGCATGATGCAATTATGCCTAATTTATTTACGGCTGATGTTAAGGAATGTTTTGCCACCCTGTCAGGTTATGGTGATCTAAGCTCAGAACGTGCTTATCTACGTGGTGAGAAGTTCTCATGCATTACAGAGAATGAGGAAACCATCGAGATTGATTTCCCAAGTTATGCCGTGGGTGAAGATGGTAAAGCAGGTATTCGTGGACGACTAGTTAGCAAAGAAGGTTCATTAATAGCAAAAACGGCATTTGCAGGATTCCTCGGTGGTTTAGCTGAAGCATTTGGAAGCAGTCCTGTTCCTGTTATACAAACTAATCCCAGTTCAACGCCATTATTCCAGGATAATTTCACTCAAGACACACTTAACCATGGTGTTGCAAACGGTGCCAGTGCAGTTGCTGAACGTCTAGCAGATTACTACATGGATCTGGCCGATCAAATATTTCCAGTTATTGAAATCGATGCAGGTCGCAAGATCGACATAGTAATTACTTCCGGAATCAAACTTAAGATTAAAGAGAGTTAAATAATTATGTATCGCTTATTAACAGTTTTAGCTTTTGTCGCGACCACATCTGGTTGTGCATCAATTGGAGCAGAGGACTACGGTTGTTCTGGTATTCCAGATGGTGTTACTTGTATGTCAACGCGTGATGTATTTGATTCAAGTCATTCTGGTTCAACACCTGTTCGTGTTGTGAAGTCCGATGAAAATTATGATCGCGATTCGCGCGATAGTAACGATGATGAAGAAACATCTTCTGAAAAAAATATTAGTCAGGAAGTAAAAAGCGAGAGAGTCAGTGATCCCGTTGTGGATACATTTGTAACTCCTCGTATTCCTGATAAACCGATTCCAATCCGCACGCCGGCACAGGTAATGCGTATATGGGTAGCAACCTGGGAAGACAAAAACAGTGGCGCATTAATGGCTCCTGGGTATGTTTATACTGAAGTAGAACCTAGAAAGTGGGTGATTGGAAAACCCGAGTCTGCTGCACAACAGCAGGGTCGTACATTTAAACCGCTGGACAAATCCAGCTCTTTTAACCCGTTGGATTTGTCCAACAAATCACGTTTATTCAATAAATGACAAAAGGAAATTTAATTATGTTTACATCTCTTAAAAAAATCGACGCTAACCTAGCAACCTCTCTATTAGTATTAGTTGCATTGAGTGCCACTTTAATGGCTCCTGATGCCATGGCTGGTACTGGTGGTGCTGAATTTGATTCTATTTGGACTACTCTGACAGACTGGATGCAAGGTACTTTAGGTAAGATAGCATCTGGCGCAATGATCCTGGTTGGCATCATCGCTGGTGTTGCTCGTCAATCTATTATGGCTTTTGCTGTTGGTGTTGGTGGTGGTATCGGTCTGTACAATACTCCTACTGTTATTGATTTAATGATGACAGCTACTCTTGAGAATGCTCCAGCAGCTACTCAGGCAATCATGACTATTTCTAACGGTCTTTAAGATCATTAATTAATAGTTTCTGACTGACGCCACATTAGTTACGGCTGATGTGGCGTCCCCTTGGAGAAGGTTTAAATGAATAAGTTAGTCGTTTTAATAATAGCTTTAATGGCCGCTTCTACAGCGCAAGCAAAACAAGAAATACCAATACTGGATGCAATTTCAGAAATTAAAATGAGTAGCCTTAAGGCTATTGAGTCAAACGGCAGTATTTTTTTCATGTCTCCAAATGGGCGATTTGTCATTCAGGGAGATCTGACTGACACATGGCAACAGAAGAAACTAGTCACTATCAAGGATATTGACTACGCCGCAAAGCATATAGATATTAAAAGAATGGGTCTGCCAATAGATGAACTAAACGTGATCAAGGTAGGTAAAGGCAAAAAAGAAATAGTTATTTTCGTAGATCCACAATGCGACCCATGTAAAAAATTCTTCCATGAAGCCAAAAAGCATACTGATAAGTACACATTCAAATTTATCGTGGTACCAGCTTTAGGTGAGGAATCTAACAAAATGGCGACATCAATGTTTTGTTCTAAGGATAAAACGAACCTGGCAAAACACTTCCTTGAGAGAACTTTGTTGGATTTAGAACAACAAGAATATTGTGATAAGAAGTATTACAACCTGACACTCACTATTGCGCAGCTTATCGGAATTAAACATGTTCCGTTTTTTATAGCTCCTAGTGGATTATACCAAGCAGGTGAAGGGAAGGACTTTTGGAAATGGGTTGAAAAAGAGAGTTAATGAAATGGAAAAAATGAACAAGATTAATCATATATGCAACACATACACGTCTGGTAATCACTCACTTTCTAAAACAATAGTTAACCAACTGATCGTAAGTAATAAACCAAAAAATAAATCTGATCAAAAGGTAAAAAGAAAGTGAGCAGCGAATTCTTAACCGTAAAGAAGAAAACACAGGATGCCCTTATATCAGAAGATATGAGAGCGTCATCGCTTTTTCGAGTTATGTCATATGATGAAGAAGGCCATTTATTTCATTGTGACGATAAAACACTGGCCTTTGGTTTCGTATGCACCCCACTAACAGGTCTCGATAATAATACCGAACAACAAGTACATTCTTTACTGAATGAGACGTTTCCTACAAATACACAGATGCAGATAATATGGTATCGATCTCCTGATATTAATCGTGAAATGTACAGCATGATGGGTCTACGTGATGGTTTTCGTGATCCATTGTTATCTGAGGTTGTGGCGGAAAGGGCCGGATTTTTTCAGCATCATACAAATAATGAGATAAGCGTTGAAACTGATAAAGGAATATATGAGCTTGGCTATATTTTTGATGTCAAGTTACTCATTACAATAAAGTATCCATTAGCTTCTGAGAAACCAACTACTAAAGAATACGATGCAGCTCAAAAGTTAAGAACTAAAGTAAGAACAACACTAGATAATATTAAATTGCGTCCAATTATCCTCTCAGCTGATCTTTGGGTGCGAGTCATGAGTACATTTTTTAATAGAGGGCCAGATGCGACCTGGCGTATTGATGCCTGTGACTGGGATAAAACTCAACCCTTATGTAATCAGGTTCTAGATTTTGACAATGACATTGAAATAAGTAAAGAACATCTAAAATTCGGTAGTTCTTATGTTAAATGTCTTTCTGCTAAAAAGTTACCCGGAGAAATGTTTTTTGGGGATGCTATTACGAATGCAGGAGACTTATCGGGTGGTTTAGGTGGTGTGCGACAAAATTACATTATCTGCACAAATATTCTATTTCCAGAAGCAGACAGTGAAAAACAAAAAATAGAGCGTAAGCGTCAATTTGCGGTTAACCAGGCAAGCGGACCTATTGTTAAGTTTGTCCCTGTTCTTCTAGAAAAGAAAAATGATTTTGATACGTTATTTACATCATTACAACATGGCAGTAAGCCTTTAAAAATTTCCTACCATGTAATTGTATACGGTAAGAGTGAGGAAGAAGTCGAAACTGCTGCCATGACAGCACGTAATATGTGGCGTACAAATAGATACGAAATCATGGTAGATAAATTTATTCAAATGCCAATATTTACCAATGCCATGCCTTTTTGCTGTGATGTAGAAGCTGTGAATGATCTTGTACGTCATAAAACGATGAGTACAAAAGAAGCCGTAGCATTACTGCCAATATTCGCTGAATGGAAAGGCACCGGCACACCTCATATGAATTATGTGTCACGTAATGGACAGATTATGTCCCATAGTTTGCATGACACCGGTTCAAATATGAACGCTGTTATAGCAGCACAGTCTGGTTCCGGTAAATCATTTCTGACCAATGAAATTGTATCGAGTTATATGAGTGAAGGTGCACAGGTATGGGTAATCGACGTAGGTCGTTCATATGAGAAAATATGTGAAGCCTATAATGGTGACTTTATGCACTTTGGTGCGTCCTCTCATTTGTGTCTTAACCCGTTTCCATTAGTAGTAAGTCTGGATGGTACAGATGCGACACGCGCACCAGATGCGCCACATAACAGTCATGATGATGATGATGATGGAGAAGAAGATGCACTGGTGGGTCTTGTTGAAGCCATGGCTGCACCCACTCAAAAATTAACAGACTTTCAAATATCGGCTCTTAAAAGAACGGTTAATGAACTTTGGTTAATGCACCACAGAGAAACATCTATTGATTTAATTGAGCAAGCATTACTTAAACACGAAGATAAACGTGTACAGGATGTCGGTCATCAGCTATACGCATTTACATCAAAAGGTGGATATGGACGTTTCTTCAACGGCAAGAACAACATGAAGTTCGGTAAACAGTTGACTGTACTAGAGCTTGAAGAACTTAAAAGTCGTAAACATCTACAACAAGTTGTTTTATTACAGTTGATATACCAGATACAACAAGAAATGTATTTGGGTGATCGCAATAGGAAGAAGATCGTAATTGTAGATGAGGCCTGGGATTTATTGACGCAAGGTGATGTGGCCAAGTTTATTGAGTCGGCTTATCGACGTTTCAGAAAATACGGCGGTTCAATGGTTATCATCACACAATCTGTTAATGACCTTTATGCCAGTGCTTCAGGTCGTGCCATCGCAGAAAATTCAGCCACAACTATNGTGATGTGGCCAAGTTTATTGAGTCGGCTTATCGACGTTTCAGAAAATACGGCGGTTCAATGGTTATCATCACACAATCTGTTAATGACCTTTATGCCAGTGCTTCGGGTCGTGCCATTGCAGAAAATTCTGCCACAACTATGTTGCTTGGTCAGAAGCCTGAAACTATTGATGACATCAAAAAAGAAGGCAAGCTCCAGTTATCTGCATATGACTATGAGCAATTAAAAACTGTTCATACTGTGACTGGGGTTTATTCAGAAATATTTGTCAAATCAGAATTCGGGCGTGGCATTGGAAAATTACTGGTTAATGACTTCCAGAAATTGCTGTATTCAACGAAAGCGGAAGATGTTAGCGCCATAGATGAACAGAAAAAGGCAGGCATGACAGGCGCGCAAGCGATTAACCAGATTCTTGAAGATCGCAAAAACCGTCGTAAAGAAAGAGTGTTCACATAATGGATATTCGTAATTTCTATAGTACCTATATTGATATAGCCGTTTCGAGCGTATTAGGCGCGGTGATTGCTTTTGCTGTCAGTTACACATACTTCAATCCAAAGATTGATCAATTACAGCAACATGCTGATACAACACCGCCAATTATTGTGGTCGATATGGCTCAACTTGCTCTTAAATCCGTACCTGTTGGATCGGACAAAAAAGCAATTCGAGAGCATTTTAAGAATACTCAGCAAGTGATAGATAAATTCAGAGCTGCGGGTTTTCTTGTTCTTTCTTCAAGTGCTGTCATTTCATCTCCTGAAACACTCAAGCTTAATGAATCCGATATCCCTGCAAACCAATATATGACAAGTGAGACTACAGATGAATAACGATTACGCAGTCAAATATGGTGGTATAAAACTATTTAGAAAAAAAGAGTCGTGGTTTAAGTTCAGTGCGAAGGCAATGATTGTGCTTGGCATTATGTTCTTATCAGCCGCAGCCTTTTTTACGCGTTTTACCTTTGCGGCCGATCCACAGTCGGTACGATGTATTCCTAATCACAGTTTCTATCTGGTTGATAAATTCGATACAGAAGTAGAACGTGATGGACTATTTGCCTTTAGGTCAAAAGATTTAAAACCTATTTATGAGAAAGGCACAAAAATGATTAAGTTTCTACGCGCCATGCCAGGTGACACAGTAGAAATTGATAAAAATAATCACATATATATTAATAAACAGTTGTATGCAACAGGCTTGATGTGGGCTCAAGAAAAATTAGGTCAGCCTGATAGTTATTTTCAAGGCAAGTCAACACTCGCTGAAAATCAATATTGGTTTTTAGGGGCATCAGAAAAATCTTTCGATTCACGCTATTGGGGAGCTGTAAACCATGAAGACATTATTGGTCGCGTCTACCCTATTTTTTAGTGTGTTATCTTCAGTGGGTCAGGCCGAATCGATTCTAAGCCCACAAGACAAAGCAATTGCAAAGGATGCCAAGAGCATCAGGTTGTTGTCTAAGGACTGGACGATTCCAGTCAACAAGCACTCACAATATGGCAAAGAAGAAGCTCGGCTTGCTTTTGATGATTTTGAAAAACAACGATCTAAAATATTACAATCTACAGCGCCACCAGAAAAAAAGAAACCTGGTGGGCGTATTCTTATATTCGCATCCACATCGTTGGGTGAGTCATCTCTAGAAGATCTATTTTCAAAGGCTTCAGATCACACTGAGGCTGTTGTCATATTTAGAGGTGTCATGGATGTAAAGAATTTTGCTAAATCCATTATGTCGATCCAGGAGTTTGCAGGTCGTCAATCACCTGTAACAAATACAGCCCTGGATCCAACATTATTTAAAAAATTTAATGTCACATCAGTGCCAACTATCATCTATCTCGACGAACAACAGGAGACAGAAATAGCCCGTGTTGTAGGTCTATCTAATCCTAAATGGTTGCTCGATCGTGTTAAATACGGTGAGAAAGGCAACATGGGCATACGTGGCCCGGTAGAAGATATTGCTGAACGCGATTTGATTGAGGTCATGAAAGAAAAAATGGCAGCAGTTGATTGGGCTGAGAAAAAAGAAAAAGCGGTTAATAATTTCTGGAATAAGCAGCAGTTTATTCATTTACCTAGAGCCAAAAAACACAACGTTAAGCACATTG
>NKAJ01000255.1_pt1 | contig 15314 bp, 16 predicted proteins | sample 1556001 | NCBI WGS metagenome assembly NKAJ01 (sample SAMN06204642, study PRJNA360343) | marine sediment metagenome | isolation source: Jiulong cold seep at northern South China Sea | place: China: South China Sea, Jiulong cold seep | collected 2013-06 | reverse complement strand
CCCCCACCGATTCAGTGATACTGGGCATATTCTCGATATTGAAAGCCATGCCTGACCTGGTAATATCAGGCTTCAATATCGGCGAGAACATCAGTACCGATAGTGTGACCACTTCAGGCACCATCGGTGCGGCAATGGAGGCGGCCAGTTACGGTATTCCTGCCATTGCAGCATCCATACAGGTACTGGACGAGGGTGACAAATTCGATGACCTGCGCGCCTATGAATACGATTTCCAGGTTGGCATCAAGGTAGTGAACCGCATAGCCAGGAAGGTACTTGAGATGGGTCTGCCCCCTGGCGTAGACCTGCTCAATGTCAATATACCCAGGCATGCGGCCCCTGATACTGAAATTGAGGTGACAAAACTTGCGCGCAAGATATTCAAGACATCGGTGCAGGAACGGCACGACCCCAGGGGCCGGCCATATTACTGGATTGACNGTGCAGGAACGACACGACCCCAGGGGCCGGCCGTATTACTGGATTGACGGCGACCTGATACATGACGATGAGGACGGCACAGACGTACATGCTATCATGAAGTGCGGGCATATCTCGGTGACACCAATAACATTGGACTCGACCGCGCCCGTAGACTTTGGTAAACTGGAACAACTTTTTTGAGTGATTATAATGAACCGTGAAGTAAAACCATACGGCCATCTGCTTGACCGCATAATGCTCTATACGTCAGTGTTTGTCATAATGGGGCTGTCTGATGCAGCCATTCCCATCCTGCCGGAACTCGCAGACAGCACCCTGCTGGCCAACGGCGCTGCGTCCAGCCTGATATTTTCATCATTTTTTATCGGGGCACTGCTAAGCATGATGCCTTTTGGAGTGCTGTCAGATGCATACGGCCACAGGCTGTTCATTATAATCGGCTTATTCCTGTCCTTGGTGTCAGGTATAACAATCATTGTCTCAGATAATGTGTGGGTGATAGTGGCCGCCCGTTTTGTGGAAGGGGTAGGATGTGGTGCATTCTTCCCTGCCGCATTTGCAATGCTTTCAGATTTCGAGAAACGAGGACAGTATTTTGGGGAATTCAATTCACTGCTCAATTTTGGACTGGCTGCCGGAATGGGAATGGCAGGTATACTGGTAGCATCAGGCACGAAAAACGGCCTTATACTGTTTGTAGGGCTGATGGTTCCGGTGTTTAATGTATCCATTATGGTTTTGGTGAACAACGGTCTGGGTAACCCTGTATCGAATAAGAATGAAATCATATCTGTGCTGGTCAGATCAAAATCTATTTTTTTGCATACCGAATATCTGCAGATCTGGTTACTATCTTTCGTGCTGTTCGGAAGCAGCGGGGTACTCATAGCCCTGTACCCTGATTTCAGTATAGGATTCCTCGATAAAGGTGCACTGGGTATGTATCTGGCCAGCGTGTACCTGGGTGCAATGGTTACATCGCTAATAGGGGGCAGGTTACGGGTCCGGAGGGATTACCTTGTCAGGGCAGGTCTGGCCATAACCGGTGTGGGTGCACTGGCAGCGATGTTTGATCCTCTCGGGCTGACTTTGATGGGGGCAGGTTCTGGACTGGGACTGGTAGGTCTTGTCACAAGTGTATCACACCTGGATATTGAAAAGGGACTGGCCATGGGGATATTCAATACTTACACATATGCCGGGTTGGGTATGGTTCCATTGGTCAGCGGACTTATGTTATCCACGCTTGGTTATAATGGGGTTTTCACCCTGAATGTTGTCCTGATGATGGCAATGGTATTCTTGCCAATGGGTGCCTTAAAGCAAGGACAAATATAAGAATACGAATAAGAATAAAAATAAAAATAAGGGGGGAGGGCTCAAAAAGTGAGCCCGTCGAGTTCAGTAAAACTCAGATCCTCAACATTTTCCATATCTTCAAGCAATGCATCCAGTTCAGCCATATCTGATTCGATGGTAGATATCTCGCTGTCCATTATATCCCCGGTGGGTGCCGGTGTTGCTGATGGTACAGGTGCGGTAGTGTCAACTTCAGGTGCTTCTTCCTGTGGTGAAGTGCAACCGGACACTGCCAGACCTGTTACTAATACTGCCAGTACCATGATATTTAGCAGTTTCATGCTTCATCCACTCCGGTCATTGGTGCCCAGTTGCTTTCCACGGTCTGCCCGCCATCAGGTGTGGCAGTGTAGGTGCCATTACCGTTGAGTACTGCGCTGCCTGAACCTTCGGCTTTCAGTTCGATATCGTCACCGTTTATGGTCACAGTGATACTGCTGCCGCTGATGGTGGCTGTACCGTCAAAACCACTGTATTTGACAGTGCCGTCATTCATTTCTGTTCTGGTGCCGTTGCCGGTCACTTCGATTTCTGCATCACCATCATAGTCGGCTATGGTCAGTACACCGCTTTTGGCACTTACTTCGATGGCCATGTCGCCAGAGAGGGTTACTTTGCCATCGCCTGAAGCGGTTAGTGTACCATNCATTTCTGTTCTGGTGCCGTTGCCGGTCACTTCGATTTCTGCATCACCATCATAGTCGGCTATGGTCAGTACACCGCTTTTGGCACTTACTTCGATGGCCATGTCGCCAGAGAGGGTTACTTTGCCATCGCCCGAAGCGGTTAGTGTACCTGTACCTCTCAGGTCAACAGAACCAGGTCTGTGCTGCTTGAGTTCGGCAAAGATTTCCCTTAATATGGAGTTTGCTTCCCTGAGTGCCTGGTTTGTTTCCCTAATCTGTAGATTTGCTTCTCTTAAGAACTGGTTTGCTTCACCAGCATTGGTGAGTTGTCCTACGTCATCGAACCCTGTATGTTCCCCGAACAGTTCGTTGGCATTTTCATGGCTGGCTATCGCTTCATCAAGTGCATCATTATATTTATCCAGCAGGCGTTCCAGTTTGGTGGTGTCCTCACCGGCTGCGTTCAACCTGTCAATCTCATCCTGTATGCGCTCTGCAATGGATTCACTGCGTTCAAGGAAAGCATCGACCCTGTTGTTCACCGTGCCCATGACGAAATACCTTGATTCCATGTGGATATGCTGCCATATTTCCCTTAGTTCTTTTACAATCNATGCGCTCTGCAATGGATTCACTGCGTTCAAGGAAAGCATCGACCCTGTTGTTCACTGTACCCATGACGAAATACCTTGATTCCATGTGGACATGCTGCCATATATCCCTTAGTTCCTTTACAATTGCCTGGAAATCTTCCCTTGTTTCTGCAGATTCGACATCATCTTTCAGGTCTTCCAGATTGTCAATATATTCCTCAAAATTCTCTGATGCAGTGAAGGGAGCATATCCATTATCTTCAGCCTCCTGTGCCCGCATCACAAGTATTTCAAGATGTTTTATCGCGTAATCGATAGTACGGTTCAGGTGGTCTTTCGTTGCCTGTTTAAGGGCAAGTATATTGTCCCGTGTTCTGTCGTCATTTAAGCTGTCCCTTGCATCCTGGAACTCATCCTTTGAGTCCTGGTAAGATTCTCTGGCATCTTCTAATCTGTCAGAATTTGTTTGGTATTTATCCAGAACAACCTGATACTGATCTCTCGGGGTTTCGGCATAGGTTACTGCTGGTACAAACATTCCTATTAATAACATCAATGTGGCAAACATTGCAAACACTGAGGCGTTTTTAGGTGTATTGCTTTTTTTCATTATATTTTCCTCCTTGATATGAGGAAGTCCATCAGACTTCTCTGGATGTAACATTGGTAATTGAGAATATAAGCATACTTTCGGGTATTTAGGTTTTAAAGCTTTATAATCCACTTGATTACTTTATAAATCTTAATAACTGGTTTATTTTGTATTATTGTATTATATATAACCTCGTTTTGTAAAAGTGTTGAAAAATTGGCATAACTTCTATCCATTTTGTCGGTCCACTAAAGTTCAGATTCAATAATCCAATTTCCTTTGGTCAAGAAGAGGTATTCACTAATAAAATATTGAGCATGATAATATCCTCAATCAATTATATGCTAATAATTATGATGATGACCGACAAACACTTATATTGTTTAAGACTATGTTACTAATTACCTAATAACTCTGGGTAAAATGAAAAATAAATAAAAACAAGAAGGTAGAAAAAAAATGACAATTGGTTGTGAAGAACCCAACTTGAAGTTCAAACCTTGTGCTGACTGTTCTTTTGAATATCAGCCTAGTGAATGCAGAAAATATCGGGAAAATGGAACTTCCAAAACTGTTTACAAGTCTGCTAAATGGGATAAATGCTAAAAACGGATCAAGGCAATATGATTGAAAATATTTTGCTGATAAGCCCGTCAATTTGAGTTTTTTATGGTATATAAAGTATAATTTTCTCCTCAAATCTCGACTCACTAAAATGCATTCATACACTCCTTCATGTCGAGAAAGAAAGGCAATCCCTCAAATATGAGGGAATGCCATGCATGTTTAGCTACACATGCAAGAGTTACTATCTCAGCAAGACATAAAAACTGTTTGTCCTCTTTCAGTTCGAATGATATTCGAGGACAATCATAATTGGGATGCCTTTAGCCTTGCTAATCAAGCCATCCTTCGTGATGTCGAGATAAACGAAGTAAACAAGATGATGTCTTGTATATCCGGTAAATATACGATTGTTCTCTTAGCAACTGTATAATCAAATTCTTTCCTTTCTGTACATTCTTTAAGCCAATCAATAAATACCAGTAAAATTACATCATAATTATAATGATAAGCATAGTAAGATATAAGACTATTAAAATCAAAGGTATGATTAGGTGATAATAATGGCAAAAAAATTTGGTAAATGTACTTATTGTGAAATGGAACTCTCGATAAATGAGTCCAAGATGCATGTCAGGAACGAACATCCTGATAAATACGATGAGTTCAAGAGCAATTTTGAGGAATGGAAGAAAACAACCTTTGAAAAAGATATTGCAGCCGAAACACCTGAAGCCGAGACCGTAGCTCCAGTAGTTGAAGTTGAGACTGAAGTTCCAGCAGTTGAAGCCAAGACCGAAGCTTCAGTAGTTGAAGTTGAGACCGAAGCTCCAGTAGTTGAAGTTGAGACTGAAGTTCCAGCAGTTGAAGCCAAGACCGAAGCTCCCGTTACTGAAGTCCAGACGGCAAATTCGGCGTTCGATTCCCTAAAGTCCAAATCAGATATGGCACTCGATCAATTCAAAGTATCATCTGGAAAGGTGATCAGTCAGGTTAAACCAATGTCCCAGAAAACCTACACACAGGTTCGAACAACCAGTGATAAGGTGTTCAATCAGGTGAAATCAGCATCCCGGAAAGCATATAAGCAGGTTAGANTTAAACCAATGTCCCAGAAAACCTACACACAGGTTCGAACAACCAGTGAAAAGGTGTTCAATCAGGTGAAATCAGCATCCCGGAAAGCATATAAGCAGGTTAGAGTAACCTTGGAAAAAGCTGTTGACCAGACAAAATCATTCTATTTGAAAACAAAAACTAAATCCTAATACCTANGGAAAAAGCTGTTGACCAGACAAAATCATTCTATTTGAAAACAAAAACTAAATCCTGATACCTAAATAGNGTTGACCAGACAAAATCATTCTATTTGAAAACAAAAACTAAATCCTAATACCTAAAAAACGATTGCGTGATATTCAATGACAATTCCCTTTAATGGGAGCATATGAACTGCCGTTCTTTACTTACCAGCCGTGGCTCTCTCAGGACTTCACCTTGTTACCACTTTTCCTATAACAGATGTCGTCAACTTGCAAAAAGATGCACGGCTGTTCCTCGGTATTTTGGTACAATCTGTGAAAAAAAAGATATATTGAGACCGAAAGCAGTAGTTACTTCCCGGCCTCAAGTTCGTCCATCAACATCTTTTCATACTTATCAGCAGCCTTGCCCTCACCCTTTTTAGCAGCCACAGTCTTCCTTTTCCCTGCCTTCTTGACAGGAGCAGCCCGCTGCCCGGGCTCAGGCACTTTAACACTTGCACTGAACACCTGCTGATGAGCAAATACCAGCAGGGAACCGATACACATCAATGCAGACCCGATCCAAACGAGACTGATAAGAGGTATCTCTTTGACCACGAAATTGTAGCCACTGCCTGCCCGCCCACCATACTTTACATGATAAGTCGTGAGTAGCTGTTCATCATCCATAACCCTGGTCCACTCAACCCGTTCAGGTGTACCGTCCATGTTCTCATCATATAGCTCGATCCAGTAGCGCACCGCACCAGTGGATACGACCCTGTCATCTCTATAAAGGTTAACATAGAACGCGTTCTTGGTCTGCCCCTCCACCATCCTGTCATTGGTTGTTTCCTTATGAATCGGACCACCGGTATCAGCAGGTATTAGCTGGAAACCAAGTGGATTGTCACTGTAATCTTTATTCGTACCATAATCGTCAAGCAATCCGATACTGATATACTGGGTATCTCCCAATTTGGAGTCAGCATAATTTACCCGATAGGTCACATCAAAGGACTGGCTTACAATAACACCAAAAAGCAGGATAATAGTACCCAGGTGTATCAGGGTGACTCCTGCAGGTTTTAGCAGCTTTTTCTTATCCTCTGTATTTCCTGTGTCTATAGTGAATTTATACAATATAGCAACCAGCGAGAATATGAATATCGGCGCATAGCTTAGCAATGATATGCTGCCAAGCATCTGGGTGAAACCCGAAGCAGACCGGTAGAAAGGGCTGGCATGGTTTATCAAATAGTATTCTGGGCGTCCCTCGGGTATAATAAAGGCAAGAACAATGCTAAACAGCAAAATAACTGCCGCAGCAATGAGATACTTCTGTGCCCCTATCTTCTTAACAATGGACCTATAGGGCAGACATACACCCATAATCAGCATCAACAGCATGGTGAACGGGTATGACAGAGTATTAAAGAACTCCCGTTCTGTAGGACTGGCGTTAATGTTCATCACAAGTTTTGAATAGATAGGCGCGGTGATGCCAAAGAAAGCAACGAAAGAAAGTATAATGAACAAGATAGCTGTCAGGTCAAATATATTAGATTCGGACAGCAAGGGCCCGCCTACTCCTTCCTCATCCTTCGCATCCTTTATTCGCATAAATGTCATCACTGCCACTCCGACCAGCAGTAGTACAGTTACCCAAAAGAAAATACTTCCACTGGGCAGTGCACCCACATCGTGGGTGGATGATACCGAACCGCTCCGTGCCACCCAACCCGCATAAAATGAACTGGTGAATGTAAGTGTCGCGAACATGGGTGTCAGGTTTTCATACGCGCCCTTGGTCCTGTATTTATAAGCCATGTGCATAAACATGGTTGTTATCATCCAAACAAGGAAAGGCGTGGTCTCATAAGGGTCCCATGCCCAGATATTGCCTGTACCTGAAAGTGTACCCCACTGGGCCAGCCCGTAAATCCATGCGCCGCCTACCACCAGTGTAATTGACATTGTGATCCAGGAGATGCGTATCCACTGGCGCTGTACTCTCTCCCACTGTTTGCCCAGACCCGGAGTTATCAGGTATGAAAGGGCTGCAGCAAAGGGTATCAGCGTGGTGGCATAGGCCACGAACTGCAAAGGTGGGTGGATTGTCATTATGGGGTCTTTAAGTATGGGACGCAATCCTGCTCCTTCTCTGAATGCATAATCTACCGGCAGGTTGTACTGAGTGCCCCACAGGTCGAACCAGGTCTGGAACGGATACATGCTGGACTTGTACACAATAACATAGATGAATATGGCACCAACAGACAGCATGATTATCTGCATCCTCCTGAAAAATGGTGAATCCAGATTGTACTTCTCACTTATCCACAGGGCCTGTAAGAACACAAGCGCAGCCCATAACACCATTGCTCCATCCTGTACCGCAATGGTAGCGGCCAGCTGGTAGAAAGGACTGAGCAAAGAAGAAGAGTTCTGGGTAACATAAACGAACCTGAAATCAGATGTCAGGAAATAATATATCAGCAACGCCATGGAAAGTGTTGATAGCAATGCCGATATCCTGATGGTCCACCTGGCGGATTTGGTGATATCTTCAACACCTGAATATTCACGATACAGAAGCAGTGCTATGGACAGAAGACTGAACAATAACGTACTGTTCAAGAGTAGGGTTCCGTAATTCGTCATTTAAATTTCACCGGTAATTGATTGAATGAATTTGAACTATATTTAATCGCCCCGAAATATATAAATCACAGTATGATTATAATCAGTATGCTGCAATCTATTTTTTTATAATGGATTTATTTTACACTAAGTTCCAACTACTAGTATTTTATATTACTTTAAGGTTTTGTGGAAATAACATTTAATTCATGTTTATCGAAAGGCTTTAATTTCTATAACCGCAATGAACACTGGGTTAATAATATGAAAGTTTTTAAATGCAAGATATGCCAGGAAGGCTACCTGGGAGATGAAGCGCCTACACATTGTCCATTCTGCGGTGCACACCAGCCCTACATGATAGAGGCAAAGGATTTCGAAATTCCTGAATACACCTTGACCGATGTTTCGCGCAATAACTTAGAAGAAGCACTTAAACTGGAACTGGGTAATGCTGAATTCTACTTCTGTGCCGCCGGTCGCTCTGATAATGTGGCAGATGCTACCATGTTCAAGAGATTGGGCAAGGTAGAGTCCGAACACGCTTCCACCATTGCCAAAGAACTTAAAATATCTTCACCAGACATCAGCAGGGACAAGGACATGTGCAATAATGAGAACGTGGGCAACCTGGCAGAGTCACACCAAAGGGAGGCAAGCGCAATAGAACACTATATCAAGTTCCTGGGCGAGGCCACCGAAGAGCGGATTAAAGAAATATTCACAGCTATCATAGAGATAGAAAAAGACCATCTAAGCCTTACAGAAGGCAGGTTTTAGAGTTGGGAAATATCCCAACTCCTCAACTTTTCCTTAACTTGCCTGATTTGCTTAACCGAATTAATTTACTGTCTGCCTCTTTGATATTTTATCCAGCTCAGCATTACGGCAAATATACCCATCACGGCTCCAAATCCTGGTATTCCGGTTGAAGGTGTTGACGCTGCTTCTTCACCATCTCCGGCCCCGTCTTCAATCCCATCCCCCGCATCTTCCGACTCCACTACGATGTCGATAGTATGCTCAGAGAATTCAGGGATATACATCATTATCTGTGCCCGCTCTCTTGACTCCTGGGATATGTAACACTGGGCCTGTGTGGCATTGAACACCTTATCAGGGTCATCAACACACTGCATGGGTTCACCGTCATAATATATCCTGAGCATGTCCCTATCCTGCAGCATCAGTGAAGTGTTATCCAGATTGAAATACATCATCTTGCCTTCAGGGTCAGTGCTGTTTACACGAAGTTGTATTCTTTCCTCTGTCATTGACTGTGTTTGCACCTGCATCCGTTGTGAGTAGTCCACCACACTGATAGAACCACCCATACCAAGGCAGACCTCTGCACCAGTCCGGTTCCGGGCTATCTCCCTGGTAAATGCCCTGTGCATTTCACCTGAAAACTGCATATTGACCGGAATCGCCCGCACCACTACGGCACTGTTTCCAGACGCATCAATAGATACAACCTCACCGGCCTCAGTAACATCACAAGTCCCGGCACTGCACACAATGTGCATCTCAATATCAGTGGTTTTGATGACTACCACATTCCCATCTTCAGACATGGTAACACCTTCAGCCAGGTCGAAGTTAACAGTATGATCATCCACACTTCGTATGGTTATCACCGCGGACGGGTTGTCATGCACCTGTATAGTCGTCGTGCCATCGCCATTGGTTATGTGTGTAACCGCACCAATTACCTGGGTAGCGTCAAAGTCAAACCCATCGACTTCGATGGAGTCAAATATCGCATCACCATCAATACCGTAACTGGTGATAGCCCCCGTCTCATTATCCACCTCAAAGGTGATATACTGGCCGTACATCACCGCGCCACTGTGCATAAATCCCATGCCCTGCATGCCTGCACCCTGACGCATTTCACTGCCTTGCATCATCATTTCAGAGGCACTCCAGCCGCCCTCAGTGCGTGGACTCATTCCGTCTTCGGATGGACCACCCATTGCCGAAAGGGCCGGGCCGCTTAAAACAATTAACAGGAATATAATTCCTACTGTTCCAATTACATATCTAAGATTCATATTCATCCTCCCAAATTTAATTTGTTAAGTACTATCTTTAGTTAAATGGTCTGATTGGTATATATTATTTTATCCGATTTTTGTCGATTTATCCGTTAGACTTATAGGTAACAAGTGATATTGAGATAGTCGCAGCCCGGTAGTGTAGTGGTCAATCATTGGGGGCCCTGGATCCCCGGACCTCGGTTCGAATCCGTGCCGGGCTACTATTCAATTTTCGGTGCGCTTCTATGGCAATAACACCAGTGACACAAAAACGGGATATGGTTTCCATTGTCATACCTGCCTATAATGAAGAAAAGCGCATCCTTGACACCCTGAATGAATTAAACGATTATTTTTCTAATATCCCACATGAGATACTGGTGGTCATGGATGGTTGCACAGATAGTACAGCCGATATTGTAGAAGAATTTGCAGGCACACATCCCACAATCAGGTCCGTGCAATATCCTGTTAAACTGGGTAAAGGCGGCGGGATTATCCTGGGCATTAACCACGCGCTTGGAAATGTAATAGCGATTGTGGATGCAGACGGGGCAGTGCCGCCCCATGATGTGGCCAGGATGGTAGATATGGTAGCAGACGGCACTGACTGTGTCATTTCATCCAGGTACCTGCCCGAGTCAGTGATACATACGGCCCAGCCCTGGCACAGGATACTTGCCAGCCGGGGTTTCAATGCCCTGGTTAAACTGCTGTTCAGCTTACCTTTCAAGGATACCCAATGTGGCTGCAAGGTGCTTCGGGTAGAGGCTGCCCGTAAAGTGGTTGGCGAGATACAAACTTTTGATTATGCCTTTGACGTGGAACTGCTCTGGCGGCTGGGGAAGCACGGATATAATATTGTAGAGGTGCCTGTGGAATGGCGACACAGGGAAGGCTCGAAACTGGACTTGAAAAAGGTCATCCCCCAGATGTTCTCGGCAGTAATCAAACTGAGATTGAAAAGAGAAGGCTGAGGGTGTGCGAAAGAAGCTTACAGTCAATTATAATTTAACCACAGAGTACACAGAGAGCACAGAGCTTGTATCCGTTTTTCTCCTCTGTGTACTCTGTGCCCTCTGTGGTTTATTACTCTACTGACCAGCTATGGCTTGCCATCTGGCATATTTCTTCTACCAAGGGGTGGTCCCAGGATTTGCGGTACACGAAGGAAAACTCTGCATCCGGATTAAGTTGGATTAGTTTTTTAGTGTTCAAAAGGGCATTGGTCAGGGATTCATGGTCCGGAACCATGGGTACCTCGGCATTCAGGGGATATGTCTCTTTTAATTCCAACGGATATGCGCCGAATGGTGGTTTGAAGTGCAGCACATTATCGTATTCGGATTCGTGCTTGAGACGCCCGCCCGGTCGTATCAGCACGGTACCGGTAAGTTCCAGCCTCTCCAGCCGGCTACCCCAGCGCATGACCTCAGGTCTATAAGTGGATTCGGGACCGCAGTAGAAAAAAGTGGATTTGGTACTGGGATCGAACTGTTCTATCCAATCGACATGGGTCACTGCCCGCTTCAGGCCGTCAAGCATCCTGGGATGGGTGCGGGCCCGCCTCTCCACCAGTTCCCACAAATTACCGTCATGGATAGCNGGTGGTTTGAAGTGCAGCACATTATCGTATTCGGATTCGTGCTTGAGACGCCCGCCCGGTCGTATCAGCACGGTACCGGTAAGTTCCAGCCTCTCCAGCCGGCTACCCCAGCGCATGACTTCGGGCCGGTATGTGGATTCAGGACCGCAGTAGAAGAAAGTGGATTTTGTACTGGGGTCGAACTGCTCAATCCAATCGGCATGGGTCACTGCCCGCTTCAGGCCGTCAAGCATCCTGGGATGGGTGCGGGCCCGCCTCTCAACCAGTTCCCACAAATTACCGTCACGGATAGCCTGTTTCACCAGCCTCATCTCTGTAAAAGTGGCATACAGGTTGTGCCTGGCCAGCAGTTCGGTCTTATCAGGACTTGCCATAATCCCGGCGGCAGTATGGCTGCTGCAGATGGGGCATGAACAGGGCAAATATTTCAGGTCCTGGATATGGTATGTACCCTCAGCAGTCAGGTAGCGGTCGTCTTTGGCATACAGGGCATAGGCAGCGGAATCGAACAGGTCACAGCCCAGCGCCGCAGCCAGCGCGAACACCATCGGGTGCCCGGCACCGAACAGGTGAACCGGAACCGATGACGGCAGCCCCTTCTTTGCACTTACGATGACATCCACCAGTTCAGCANATATTTCAGGTCCTGGATATGGTATGTACCCTCAGCAGTCAGGTAGCGGTCGTCTTTGGCATACAGGGCATAGGCAGCCGAATCAAACAGGTCGCAGCCCAGCGCCGCAGCCAGCGCGAACACCATCGGGTGGCCGGCGCCGAAGAGGTGAACCGGAACCGATGACGGTAGCCCCTTCTTTGCACTTACGATGACATCCACCAGTTCAGCATAGCGGTAGGATTCCATCAGCGGCACCACTGCCCCGATAGGATAAATATCGAATCCTGCACTTCCCAGTTCCCTGCCTGCCTGTTCCCTCAAATCTGTATGAATACCACCCTGTACAGGTGCTGCCAGCAGCATCCCTGAATCCTTATTAAGTTCCAGGGCCTCCATGAGCCTCTCATTGGTGACTGCCAGTTCCTGCGCGGCCAGGGTATGGTCCGCAGCCGGTGATGTGGGTATGTCCAGCGGTACCCCGATATCAGTACCGATGGCATGCTGGAAACCGATTATCTCGGCATTGTCCACCTCTACCTCGCCGTAGACGCTTAACTGGAACGAGCCGCTGTCTGTCATTACAGGACCGTCAAATCCAAGCAGGGCATGTACACCTTCTTCTATGGCACGCTGCTTTAATTCGGGTTTACGGTAGATGATATAAGAATTGGTAATAAGTATCCGGGCGCCAAAATCCTGCATCTCTTTTGCCGGTATGGTCTGGATATTGGGGTTGATGACCGGCATGATGGTAGGTGTTTCCACAACACCGTGAGGTGTGGTCAGGCGACCAATCCTGCCTGCTGAGTCCCTGTGTGATATCTCAAAAATGTTTGGCATGTTCGTTCCCTGAATATAATTTAATGTAATGTATTGTGACGAATTGTAACGTATTATAACTTAAAGTAATTTAACGCAAAGTAATGTTCACTGCTTCAGCAGGTCGGATGCAGAAACCAGCGGCACCAGTTTTACATCCAGTGTGCTAAGACCGTTTTGGGCACCTTCATCCCTGTCCACTACAGTAATTACAGTATCCACAACTGCCCCTTCATCCCTCAATGATTTAATGGCCTCTATCACAGAACCGCCCGTGGTTGTGACGTCTTCCACCATGAGCAGGCTTCGCCCCTCTATATCACCAATGAACCGCCCTCCTGTACCGTAATCTTTCAGGGATTTGCGTACAATCACCAGGGGTAGGCCCGATGCCAGAGATACAGCCGTAGCCAGTGGTATCCCGCCAACAGCGACTCCGCCTATGGCCTCAACGCAAATATTTTGCTCTTTGATAATTGTCACTATCCTCCTTGCTATCAACTTGAGGGTGCCGGGGTCTGAAGTGGCTTTCTTGATGTCGATATAATATGTACTTTTCCTTCCTGAAGCAAGAGTGAAATCACCAAATTTCACGGCTTTGCAGTCCTTTAATGCCTGAATCAGTTCCTTATCCATACTATTCACTACCAGGGTTCTTTCTTGACCTTTATAAGATATCCAAACACGTTCGCCATCAGGTGCAGTAGGGGTGTTATCAACAGTACAGTTACTATTATCCAGAAATTGAAATAGGTTTTGAACCAGACCGATGCAAATATGAAAGTGAGTACCCAGGCACCAAGTACAAAATCCAGCTGGTCTGCAACCGGGAACATAGCACCCCGCTTAAGGTTCAGCCGCCGTTTGACAAAACTCTCGGCACTATCACCCAAAAGCGCGCCCAGTGCCATTAGCCCCACCACCAGTATCGTGCTGATGGAATAAGCAGCAAGGGTCGATTGGAAGATGGGAAAACCAGTGAGTACACCACTAGCTGCAAGACGAGGTGCAAGTCCTATTTGGATTAGCCCTATCACCAGACCACACATCGTCCCGGCAACCAGTCCCCTGATGGTCTTACCGTCCCCAAGTATGCGCCGCCCATCTTTGAAATTCTTGCCCAGGTCTATAGGCATACCTCCACCGAACACGGCAGCCATTGGATTTGCAACATATGCCGGCAGCATGAGCCAAACAGATGCAGCTATAATGTCAATTAAGGTCATGCTGCCTAGTTAGTCGGCTCCGATGTTAAAAGTATTGAAATCAGACCGTGAACGGGATACGTTTGATACTGCCAGAGTTCTGGTTCTTGAACTCAACGCCACCCGGTACACCCAATATCTCCACACCGCTGAACTCGTCCACACCGCACAGCACATCCTGCTCAGGATGAGTACCCGGAGTTATATCGCAGCTTATGCGGGTACGCGGACCAACAGATACCACTATCTTAAGTCGTTTTGATGCAGGATGGTGTTTTGGGAGTACGATTAATGGCGTACCCACTTCCCGAATCATATAAAGTACGCATTTAACGCCGTCAAGTGTGGTCTTTTCGGTATCAAATCCTGAGGAGNGGATGAGTACCCGGAGTTATATCGCAGCTTATGCGGGTACGCGGACCAACAGATACCACTATCTTAAGTCGTTTTGATGCAGGATGGTGTTTTGGGAGTACGATTAATGGCGTACCCACTTCCCGAATCATGTAAAGTACACATTTAACGCCGTCAAGCGTGGTCTTTTCGGTATCAAATCCTGAGGAAACCAGCAGGTCGTCAGGTTCTAATCCCAGGACAATCTCTTCTTCTTCAGTCTCAAGAAAAAACAAGTTATTTGTTCCGGCCTTGACAATACCGATAACCCCACTATTGCCGTGGAGCATCAGCATCTCGTCATCATTTAAAGGTATCATAGGTAAAAAGATTATAATCGAACTTCATGCCAATTCCACGTTATTGGACTGGCATGTGGGACAGATAATTTTTTTGCCCATACCCTGGAACTCGTTTCCGCAATCCTTGCATTTATAGCTCTTCGTATTCAAGGAATCTGCCACATCTACACCGAATGCATCGCCTACACTACACATTAATATTTCACCTCCAAGGGAATATAATGAATATACATGTTCCATTGAGAAGATATTATATTAATTTTTCT
>NKAJ01001450.1_pt1 | contig 15316 bp, 18 predicted proteins | sample 1556001 | NCBI WGS metagenome assembly NKAJ01 (sample SAMN06204642, study PRJNA360343) | marine sediment metagenome | isolation source: Jiulong cold seep at northern South China Sea | place: China: South China Sea, Jiulong cold seep | collected 2013-06 | reverse complement strand
AACTTCTCAATAAGGCTGGGCATTCTATATCAGACCCTGATTTCAAGTACGTTGCACAAGCTCGTCAGTGGAAAATTGAAAGAAGTAGCCTAAATACTCATGACGAAGGGCTTGCCACCCCCGCATATGAAACTTCATTTCGTCTGTGTTCGTCTATGTGTGTCGAGCGACNTTATAAGCAGAGCCCCCTTACTATTTCTATAACTTCTCAATAAGGCTGGGCATTCTATATCAGACCCTGATTTCAAGTACGTTGCACAAGCTCGTCAGTGGAAAATTGAAAGAAGTAGCCTAAATACTCATGACGAAGGGCTTGCCACCCCCGCATATGAAACTTCATTTCGTCTGTGTTCGTCTATGTGTGTCGAGCGACCACAGCGAGCGGGCGGCGAAATGCCCCGTCATGACAGTTTAGATTCAATTCCCAATCAAAGTTCTCGACTTGACGCCGGTTTTGGGATACATATTAAACTAATAAATTCAATGATGGGGTGGATCCCAGGGAAAAAGGCCTTTAAGTTCATTCAGAAACCCCAAGACCATGTAAACTGCAAGGGGATCTGCATGAGTAGAAGCTTGCGAAAAACATTACGTTTTATTCTGTTCCCTGTTCTGGGAATTTTATCGATTTTCATTGTCGAAAATCCTGTTTGTTTATCAATGGATGCAGGTGAAATACACAATCTTCGCCAGAGTGTTGAGGCGCTCAACCGTGTTCGTGAACAGGCGAGCCGGGAGCTGGCCGAGGCGAGTGCGGCCGGCAGGTTTTCCGTGCAGGAGCAACATGATTATCGAACCTTTATCGCTTATCTTGGCGGACGGGTTGATGAGTATTGCCGAACTCTCTATATTTCCGGTGGCCCGCAGGCTATTGCCGGACTGACCTGCCCAGGCGGCGGGGCCGGTCTGCCGAATCCGACTGCACCTGCCGCAAAAACCATGGATGAGCAGATAGCGGCCCTTGAAGCATCGCTCACCGATTCGCTGGGTGACTTTGACGAGATGCTGCTCAAGGAGCAGTATCGCATTGCCGCCCGTCAGCCCCGTCAAAGGGAGTCAGGCGGTTATGGCGGAGGCGGTGATTTCTCCGGTCAGGGTGGTGAGGGCACTGCTTCAACAGGAGAGGGTATCCAGGATAAACTGGCAGGTGATGGTGCTGCCCAAGAGAGCATTCCAGCCGAAGGCGCAAAAGAGTCCGGTGATGGCGCAAAGGGCAGTGGTGGTGATCAAGTATCGGCTTCCACCCGGCAGGCCGGTCAGGATACGCTGGCTGCAGATGATGACATCGTTGCCCGGCAACTCAGGGAGGCGGCTGAAAAGGAAACAGATCCCGAGTTGAAAAAGAGGCTCTGGGAAGAGTATAGAAAATACAAGGCAGGGAAATGAGATTCGAGGTTGGAATTTCGAGTTTCAAATAGAGGATTTGTGGGATGTCAGCCAATTACGGGCAAGAGAAACAAGGTAAAGCCGGGTCTGGATGGAGCTGGATTTTGTTGCTCCTGACGGTAGCCGTGTTGTCACAACTTGGCGGTTGTGCCGGGGTGCCGGGCCGGCAGGTCCCGGACCAGGTGGCTCTTCTTGCTGTAGACAGGGAATTGACCGATGCGGAACTGCTTGATGTCGCCATCAAGGTTTTTGATCCGGGTGAATTTCCCGATGATGAAGATGAGCAGCGCGGGCTCTCTCCGGAAATTCGTGAAGCTGAGGCCCGTTTTGTTTCCATCCATCTCAAGTATACCATGCAGCGCAGCGGTTACTGGGGCATAGTGCGTGTAGTACCAGATGACGACAACGGTACCGAGGTGCTGGTCCGAGGCAGGATCGAGTATTCCGACGGCGAGAGCGGGGCGGTGAGCGTTGAGGTAGTTGACGCCCGCAATATCGTCTGGTTCCGCAAGACTTATGCGGAAACTGCCAAGCGCCATGAACACGAGCAGACGGAGCCGGAAAAACAGGATACCTTTCAGGATCTGTTTAATACCATTGCCAATGACATGATTCAGTACCGCAGCCACCTCTTGCCGGCGGAGGTTGAGGAGATCAAACAGGCGGCCGAACTGCGTTATGCCACAGCCATGGCGCCAGATGTCTTTGCCGGGTATCTCGCAGAAGAACCCGGCGGCGCTATCCGCATCATGCGGTTGCCGTCGAGGGATGACCCTATGCTGGAAAGGGTGCTGGCCATCCGCGCCCGGGACGATATGCTGGTGGACTCGATCAACGGCTATTATGATGCTTATTATCGTGATCTGTGGGAGCCGTACAACAACTGGCGCAAGTTTCGCAGCGAAGAAGTCGAGGCCATGCGAAAACTTGAGCGTGAGGCTCTGACCCGGCAGGTGCTCGGCGTTGCCGCTATCGTAGGCGCCATTGCCATCGGCGCTTCCGGGGATTATGAAACCAGGGCACGAACCTCGACCCTGCGCGATGTCATGGTCATGGGCGGAGCTGCGGGAATTTATAGCGGCTATCAAAAAAGTCAGGAAGGCAAGATAAACCAGGAGGCCATTGAAGAGCTTGGCGTTTCATTCTCCTCCGAGGCGGAACCGCTGGTTGTCGAGGTGGAGGGTGAGACGGTACGGTTGACAGGGTCGGCCGAGCAGCAATATACCCGGTGGCGTGAGCTGCTGCGGCAGATTTACGCCAGGGAGACCGGCCTGATACCGGCGGATCCTCTGCTTCCGGTTGAAGAGCAGGCAGAGAATCCGAAGGCTGCGGCATCAGATGAGGAGTAAGCAGGGTTGAGCAAATCCCGCCTGAAATGAAACCGGAAAACAATGATCTTGTCCCGCCGGATGCTTGCATGGACCAGGGAAAACGGAGAAGCCTTCCTTTTCTGCTCTTTGTTGTTTTTACTCTGTTCCTCATTCTCGATTTAGCCATTCTGGCGTACTGGCTGCTGTCGGGGAAAGACAGCAAACCGCCCGTGCAGCACGTGGTGCTTCAGGAAGAAGCGCCTGCCTCATCCAAACAGGAGCAGCCTGCGGTGGACAGTGCTTTGACTAAAGCACGTATTGCCGCGGAAGATCGGCTTGGTCTCTGGCTGCGCCTGCAGGCAAGAGCAGAGGCCGAGAATGTTGCCCTCTGGGGCGGTGAAACCTACGTGCGGATTACGGCCCTTGCCGCGCAGGGCGATACGGCCCTTGCGAAGAAAGATTTTACTGGGGCGCGGCAATCTTACGAGCAGGCCGAGGGTCGTCTTCAGGCTTTGCTCGCCTCCAAACCGGAACTATTCTCCGCGGCCCTGGATCAGGGACGTACGGCGCTTAAAGAGCAGGACAGTGAATCAGCAGTGCGGAGTTTTGAACTGGCCCTGACCATGGAGCCGGAAAATGCGGAGGCTGTGCATGGATTGCAGCGGGCCCACAGTCTCGATCATGTGATTCTTCTGCACCGGCAGGGTCTGCAACTTGAAAAAAAAGGACAGCTTGCCGAAGCCCGGTCGATCTTGTTGGAGGCTTCGCGGTTTGACCCTGAGTTCATGCCGGTCGCCGAGGCACTGACACGGGTTGAGACGGAACTGGAAAAAATACAGTTTCAGGAGGCCATGAGTGGTTTTTTTGACGCTCTGGAAAGTGGAGATTTAAGTGGAGCCCGCAGCGCCTTACGGAAAGCTGCAACGCTCAGGTCTTCGGATCCGGTGCTGGGAGACGCCGGAAAACAACTTGAAGCAGCCGAAGTTGCTGCCCGGCTGTCCGATCTGAAGAAAAAATTTAACCGATTTACAGCCGGTGAACAATGGCATAAAGCCCTGCAGGTCTGTGAGCAGGCGCTGCAGATAAGCCCGCAGGCCGGGTTTGCCGTGAAAGGGATCGTAGAGGTCAAGCAGCGCATCGCCCTTGATCAGGCAATACAAAGCATCCTTGCCTGGCCGCAGCGGCTGCAGGAGGACGGACCGCTTGCAGAGGCCGGGCAAACCCTGGAACTGGCCCGTTCGATTGAGGCCCCCGGACCAAAACTGACATTGCAGATCGCCTCCCTTGACCAGCTTCTTGCCAACGCATCCACCGAGGTTGATGTCATCCTGCGCTCCGACGATGCCACCGATGTGGTCGTCTACCGGGTCGGGCGGCTGGGAGCGTTTATGCAAAAACAGCTCAAGTTGCGACCCGGAACCTACACTATTGTCGGCACGCGTCCGGGTTTTCGTGATGTGCGCCATACGCTGGAGGTCAAGGCCGGCCGGAGTCCTTCCCTGTTTATCCGCTGCGAGGAGCCCATTTGAGCCGTCTTTTTGCAATTTACCAGCAGGGCGAAGTTCGCGAGTTCAGTAACGGCGACCTGCCGCTGACGGTCGGCTCCGTCGCGGATGCCCATATCCGCCTGCCAGACGGCAGATCGGTCGAGGCCCATATCGCCGATTCCCGAGGCCATCTCTTTCTGCAGCCCGTTGAGGACGCCACATCGGTCTATCACAACGATCAACGCCTCGCCTCTTCGGTATGGATCAAGTCCGGTGACAACACCAGAATAGCCGGGAGTATTCTTCATTTTTACATATCCGGGGACCGGGTGGAGATCAGATTGTCCGCTGCCGGGGAGGCCGCGCTGACTCCACCGCTAGTGCCTCCCCACGGTTCACCGGGAAATTATACGGCTGAAGCGGGAGGAAACCGGAAAAAGCTGCCCCGTGCGCCTGCGGAATCGAAGCGTTCAGCAGGCGGAAAAAAGCTGCGTTATCTAGTAGGCGGACTTTTTATCCTGCTGGTTGCAGCGGCAGCCTTTGTGCTTACGGCCAGAAGCGTTGAAGTTACAGTGGAGCCAACTCCCGAAGATCTCTCCATTGCCGGGTTTCCGCCAGTGCTCAAATCCGGTCCGCGCTTTCTTGCCCTCAAGGGAGAGTATGCCGTGCAGGCATCCAAACAGGGCTATCGGAATCTGGCCGAAGCGATCACGGTTAAAGAGAACGGCCTGAACCGATTCAGCTTTACCCTGGAAAAACTCCCCGGTTTGGTGGATATGGTGAGCAGTCCGCTGGAGGGGGCCGAGGTTTTTATTGACGATGTCTTAATCGGCACCACCCCTCTTGCCGGTTTTGAAGTCCCGGCCGGAGAGCATCGGCTGCGTCTTGTCAAGGAGCGATACCGGGTGGTTGAACAAGTAATCCAGGTGGAGGGGCTTGGCAGGACGCAGCATTTTGAATTTGTTCTGCAACCGGCCTGGGGCGTGGTGACGCTTGTCTCCGATCCTGCCGGGGCTGTTGTCTTCTCCGGAGAGAGTGAGCTTGGCAGGACGCCGCTGACCATGGAGCTTCCCGGCGGGGAACACATCCTGACTCTGCGCAAAGAGGAATTTTCTTCTGCTGAAGTTGAACTTGAGGTAACCGCCGGCGGCAACTATGCCCCGGATGTTGTCACTCTGTCTCCGGCGCCGGCAACGGTTACTGTAGAGTCTGCTCCTGCCGGAGCCGCGGTCTCCGTTGACGGCGCGTTCAAAGGGACAACGCCTGTTACCCTTTCCCTCAGCTCCAGGGAGCAGCACATGATCAGTCTCAGCCTGTCCGGTCATAAGGGGAAGGTATCCTTACTGACCCTTGACCCCGGCGCTTCCATGGAGCTGTCGTTTACATTGCAGCCGGAATACGGTATTGTTTTTGTTGCCACGGAGCCACCGGATGCTGAGCTCCTGATAGACGGCAGGCCCCATGGCCGGGCCACCGGCCGCCTGCGCCTGACAGCCACGCAACATACCTTGACCGTGCAGGCCAGTGGATATGAAACTGCTGAGAGGACTGTTACGCCGAGCAAGTCACACAGCCGACAGATGGATATCCGGCTGAAGCCCGTTGTCCCGGCTGCCGGACTGCAGACCGCAGCTCCAAAGAAAAAGATATCGGCAGCCGGGCATGAGATGATCCGGCTTGGTCCGGCCGTCTTTACAATGGGCGCCTCCCGGCGGGAACCTGGACGGCGGGCCAATGAACAGAAGCGACAGGTGGAGATTACCAGGCCCTTTTATCTTGCAGCCCGTGAGGTGACCAATGAGGAGTTCCGCAAGCTTAAACCGGAACACCGCTCCGGCCTTGTCGGTGGGCATACGCTTGATGGCGGTAACCAGCCGGTGGTTATGGTGACTTGGGAGGATGCGGCCAGGTACTGCAACTGGCTCAGTAAACAGGAGGGGCTTGCTCTCTATTACCGGGAAGAAAAGTCGACTATGGTTGCAGTCAGTCCGGCCACACACGGATACAGGCTGCCTTTAGAGTCGGAATGGGCCTATGCCGCCCGCGTGGCCGCAAGAAATACCCCGTCTCGCTACCCATGGGAGGGAACCTTCCCGCCAAGGGCACCGAGCGGCANCGGTTGCGGGTCCTGTTGGATCTACATCCCGGCCGCCCGCACCAGGGATGCTGTGTGGCGCATAAAAATCATGGCACCACTCGGATACGTTACCTCCCATATCAAAGAAACCGCCTTTATTTGCCGGAAAACTTGCCACCGGCGCGGTGACCATAAATCCGTCGTTATAGCCCCTGATCACCACCGGCAGAATCGATCGGGCGGATTCATCACTATAGTGATGAATCCGCCCGATCGATTCTGCCGGTGGTGATCAGGGGCTATAACGACGGATTTATGGTCACCGCGCCGGTGGCAAGTTTTCCGGCAAATAAAGGCGGTTTCTTTGATATGGGAGGTAACGTATCCGAGTGGTGCCATGATTTTTATGCGCCACACAGCATCCCTGGTGCGGGCGGCCGGGATGTAGATCCAACAGGACCCGCAACCGGTACACACCATGTGGTGCGCGGCTCGAGCTGGCGTGACAGTATGATTACCGAACTCAGGTTCAGCTACCGGGCCTACAGCCGCAGTCCCAAAAATGATATTGGTTTTCGTGTTGCGAGGTATGTCAGATGATGAAATTCTGTTGTCTTATACTGATTCTGTTTTCCATGACCGCGACAGCCGCCGAACCTGTCAACCGTCAACCACAGGGAAAAGAGCCGTCTGGGCAGACACTGCCGGTCACGGAACAGGAGAAGGTCGCTAAGCCGCAAAAGAAGCCGCCTGTGCTGAAATTTTTTACTCCTTCGGAGAAGATCGACGCCGATGCAGTGGTCGCCTTTCCCGTTGATATCTGATCGCTCCTGAAACCTGAAACTCGACACATGGAACCTATGAAAAAGCTGCCCATCGAATTACTCTATCAAATTTTTTCCCTGCTCACCGCCTTTATTCTGGTGCATGGCGCCTATGTGACCATAATCCGGCCGCAGGCGGACGCCTTTCTTGTCCGCGAATATGCCCGCCTGGCCGAGGATCCGCAGTATGTGCAGCAGCGCAATTTTTATGTGGTGCTCCGCGATTACGAACAGGAGGCCTGCCTGGTCTTGATGTTCTGGGCCCTGACCATACTGGCCTACAAGGGTGTGACTGTCTATCGGCAGCAGCGGCAGCTCGACGTTGATCTGCTGCAGCTTCCGGGAGGGCTGCCCATCGGCCCGGAGGATACCCGGGAGTTGAGAAGCAGGCTTGATGAACTGCCGGCCGGAACACGAGACTTTCTTCTGCCCCGCGCCCTGAGCACCGCAATCGGCCGTTTTGCCGCCACCCGCAACGTGCAGGATTCGGCCACTGCGCTTAGCAGCGTGTGTGAATCGGAGGGGGAACGGCTGGAATCGGAACTGTCCACCATCCGCTACATTGCCTGGGCCATCCCATCGGTGGGATTCATCGGCACGGTGCGCGGCATCGGTGCCGCCCTTTCCCAGGCCAACCGCGCGGTGGAGGGCGATATCACCGGCGTCACACAGAGCCTTGGCGTGGCCTTCAACTCCACCTTCATCGCCCTTGTCATCGCCATTGTGCTGATGTTTTTCATTCATCAGTTGCAGTTTATGCAGGAGCGTCTCGTGCTTGACACGGAAAGCTATTGTGACCAGAGCCTGATTTCTCGGCTGCGCATCCATCCCGGGGATTGATTTACGCCATGTCTGCACCGCGGCGTCGCGAACTTTCCTCGTTCAACCTTTCCTTCCTGGACATCATGTTCTGCGGCTTTGGCGCCGTGGTGCTGCTGGTGCTGGTGATCAACGCCAATACCGTCAGTGCGCGGCGTGAAGTACATGAGGACCTGCGGGCGGAAGTGGCGCGGCTTGAACGCGAGGTCCTGGCGGGCCGGGGGCATCTGGCGGAGGTAAAAAACAGCCTGCAGCAGACCGATGAGGAGGTGGTGACAACCAGGGGCAAGTCCGAACGGGTGCTTGCGCGTATCCGAGAATTGACGGAAGAACTGGCCGACCTGCAGAACCGGACACTTGCGCAGAAAGAGCATGTCAACAAGCTGCAGTCGGACCTGAAAACGGCGGACACAACGCACCGCCGCATGGGGGCGGAAATCAAGGCGGATCAGGACCGCGGCCGGCAGGTGCGCCGCTTCGAGGGCGAGGGCAACAGACAGTATCTCACCGGCCTTAAACTTGGCGGCAAGCGGATACTGCTGCTTGTCGACACATCGGCATCCATGCTGGACAGCAGTGTTGTCAATGTTATCCGCCGCCGCAACATGGATGATGCGTCCAAACGACTTGCACCCAAGTGGCTGCAGGTCAGGCAGACAGTTTCCTGGCTGGCGGCCAATGTTCCGCCGTCATCCAGCCTGCAGATCATTTCTTTTGCAACCAAGCCAAAGTCGCTTGCAGAGGCGTCATCCACGGGTTGGATTGCCGCTACCGACAATATGCAGGTCAATGCGATGATCAAGCGGCTGAATCAAGAAACACCTGCAGGAGGAACCAGTCTTGAAAATGTATTTGCTACCGCAGCATCACTTTCACTGCGACCGGACAATATCGTACTGCTCACAGACGGACTGCCCACCCAAGGAAAGGATCGACCCCGCAGGAGCACTGTTTCCGGAGAGCAGCGAGTCAAGCTTTTTGAGCGGGCCATCAAAAAGCTGCCGCGTAATGTGCCGGTAAACACCATCCTTTTTCCCCTAGAAGGTGATCCCCTTGCCGCGGCCCTGTTCTGGAAGCTGGCCGTGGACACCAGGGGTTCCTTTTTTACACCCACGAGTGACTGGCCATGAGAAAGCAGCGGCGAACAATCACAGTGTTCAGCCTCTCGTTTCTCGATGTGGTTTCCTGCGGCTTTGGCGCTATCATCTTGTTGCTGGTGATCTCCAAGATCTCCGAGCCCATGGTGGTTGAAAAGATGAGTGTGGACCTGACCGGACTGGTGGCAAAGCTTGAGCAGGAGATCCATGAAATTCGCGGTGAGGCGAATGTGCTGAATCGGGAATTGACAGCAGCACAAACTCAGCTTTCCGAGAAAGAGGAGAAGCTTGCCCGTCTGCAGGGCGAACTGTCTGCAATAAAGGGGCAATACAGGGTCGCGGACATGGACCTTGCCGCGCAGTCCCGGATTGAGGCGCAGTTGCAGACTGCCCGTCAGAGCCTGACCGAGGAAATGCGGCGGTTGCAGAAGGATGCTCCTTTGCCGGTGCCGGACAGCGCCATCGGCGGCGTTCCAGTGGACAGTGAATACATTATTTTTGTAATCGACACCTCCGGCTCCATGCAGCGTTTTGCCTGGCCGCTGGTACGCAAAAAGATGGAGGAAATACTCACCATCTATCCCGGGGTGAAAGGTATCCAGGTAATGAACGACATGGGGGATTACATGTTTTCCCAATACGCCGGCCGCTGGATTCCCGACAGCCCAGCCCGGCGGAAGTCGATCCTCAGGCGGCTTGCCTCCTGGGCGCCCTTTTCCAACTCAAGTCCGGTGGAGGGAGTGACCAGCGCTATCCGTCGTTTTCACACCACCGGCAAGCGCATTTCCATCTACGTCTTTGGCGATGATTTTTCCCGGGGATCCATCCAGGATGTGGTGAATACCGTGGATGCAATGAATCGGAGCGGCCGTAGAGGAAAAAGGCTGGTACGTATCCACGCGGTGGGCTTTCCGGTGCTTTTCAGCCAGGAGGGCGCGGAAATGAACGTGACCCGTTTTGCAGCGCTGATGCGCAGGCTTGCCGAGGATAATAACGGCAGCTTTGTCGGCTTGAGTTCCTTGAAGTAGTTTTCGATGTGGTTTTATACGAATGAAGATGGAGCAAAAACCAGTGATGATTACACTGTAAAAAGTCTGAAACATGATTCCGCTCAAAAAGCCCGAGATGCAAGGCGCAAAATTTTCCAGGAATGAGACATACTTATCGTATGTCGCAGTAACTTCTCAATAAGTTGGGGTAGATTACATTTTGCGACTATTCAGCGGAAGAAAAATTTAGCAGATAAAGAACTTCAGTTAATACAGCTTCTGAGGTAAAAAGTTCACCTTCGAATTGCCTTAACCACTCAACGCATTCACCATGTCTGGTCTCGCTACGGTCAATCAAGGCCACCCACGGGCCTGTATCCATCAGGACTTGCACTAGGAAGCCTTTCGTATTTTTTCAATAAGATAATCGCGGTGACGTTGTCCGAGATCCTTAGTGCCACTTTCCGCTGTCCCGAGAAGATTGCTGACTTTCTCAAAAGGAGTTATTGATTTGCGCTTGAGATTTTCTTCAATGAATTGCCTTAATGCCATGCGGACTATATCCGATCTTTTTAATCCCATCTCTTTGGTCAGCTCAGCAAGTTCACTTTTGTATTCATCGGGCATCCGAACGGTTAGTTGCATCCTGAGACCTCCTATTAAACTTAGCTGCCTTCGGCAGGACTTCTCTGACAGGATCAACAGGATAATCAGGATGAATGAAAATCATGTTCATTCTATCAGAATATTTTCAAGTTAATCGAGTTTGAAGTGTAATCATTCATCGAGACCACTCAACCAATAATATCAATGTGGTAATAACGATGTCCCCTCTTTATCCGGTAAGTCTCAAAGTCGTTTCGGTCGATCNTTAAATTTATGTAATCTAAGGTGGATCAGAAATTGAAGTCCCTAAGCTTGGCCCTATATTGCCAAGTCAACCAAGAATATCAATATGGTAATAACGATGTCCCCTCTTTATCCGGTAAGTCTCAAAGTTGTTTCGGTCAATCGTGAAGNCCGATCTTTTTAATCCCATCTCTTTGGTCAGCTCAGCAAGTTCACTTTTGTATTCATCGGGCATCCGAACGGTTAGTTGCATCCTGAGACCTCCTATTAAACTTAGCTGCCTTCGGCAGGACTTCTCTGACAGGATCAACAGGATAATCAGGATGAATGAAAATCATGTTCATTCTATCAGAATATTTTCAAGTTAATCGAGTTTGAAGTGTAATCATTCATCGAGACCACTCAACCAATAATATCAATGTGGTAATAACGATGTCCCCTCCTTATCCGGTAAGTCTCAAAGTCGTTTCGGTCAATCGTGAAGACGCACTTTGTCCTCAGTTTCNCATTCATCGAGACCACTCAACCAATAATATCAATGTGGTAATAACGATGTCCCCTCTTTATCCGGTAAGTCTCAAAGTCGTTTCGGTCGATCGTGAAAACGCACTTTGTCCTCAGTTTTTCGGCTGCGACTATGAGCGAGGCATCGGCAAGGTCCATGGGGTTGTCAGCGTATTTCTCCATCAACTTAAAAGCACGGGTAACTGCCGAGACATCCATAAAGAAGATAGAAAGCCCTCCTCTCAAGACAAAAACCCGCAGGTTGCCTGAGCCCAGACTGCCAGGGTTAAGCATGTGGAAGGCTTCGGTCAGAACGGGTACAGTGGTACACAGAGATTCCCGGATTTGTCGTAGTACGCCTGTGCAACGCTTGTGGTGTGGATCCAACGGATCAAATAATGCGACTATTGGCCCGGTATCGACCAATATCATTGTCCAAGTTTCCTTCTGATTGCGTCTCTTACTGCCCCCTTGACACTGGAGGAAGGGGCAATACTATATCCTCCAGGCCCAAGGTCAAGTTCCTCATAAATCTTATAGGGGGCAGCGCCTTTTTCTTTATCGAGTTCACTCTCAAGTGCTCTTAGTCCATCTTTGAAAGCGGCTGAAATGGACATGCCGGTTGTTTGCACAATGTGGTCTAATAGTCGTTCGCCGTCGTTATCAAGACGAACCGTTCGAATAGCCATGTTGTTCCTCCATATTATTNTGCGACTATTGGCCCGGTATCGACCAATATCATTGTCCAAGTTTCCTTCTGATTGCGTCTCTTACTGCCCCCTTGACACTGGAGGAAGGGGCAATACTATATCCTCCAGGCCCAAGGTCAAGTTCCTCATAAATCTTATAGGGGGCAGCGCCTTTTTCTTTATCGAGTTCACTCTCAAGTGCTCTTAGTCCATCTTTGAAAGCGGTTGAAATGGACATGCCGGTTGTTTGCACAATGTGGTCTAATAGTCGTTCGCCGTCGCTATCAAGACGAACCGTTCGAATAGCCATGTTGTTCCTCCATATTATTTTATGTAATACATATATATTACAAGGCGGCGGACAAGTCAATGTTTGCCTTGAACTCTTCATAGTTATTGTGCAGAATATTATATAGCGGCGACTGGAACGGATTTCTGGGGTGATAGATAGGCGAGGCTTCGAGCATGGCAAGAACCTTTGTGCTGTTTCTGCGAAAAAAGATACACAAGGCGGGTTGGACAGTTCGAGTCCTGGTGAGATATATACTCCTCCAGGTACCCGGTACGGCTCTGCTGGTCTTGATCTTGATCCAGCTTCGCAATTGGTTTGACCTTCCTGTGTGGTCTGTGTGTGGCCTCGTCGCTATCTCGGTGGCAAAAGATGTAATCCTGTTTCCCTTTGTCTGGCGCGCCTACGACTGGGACCGTCAGGGGGAGGCGCACTCGATGGTCGGCATACGAGGAATTGCGAAGGAGCGGCTTGCGCCGTCAGGCTACATCCGGATCCGCGGGGAGCTGTGGAAGGCCAAGGTGATGGGGGGTGGTCCGCCCATTGAAAAAGGAGAGGCCGTTCGGGTTGAAGAGATGCAAGGCCTCACATTACTCGTACGGCCCGACAAAGAAGAAGGCACCGAGTAAACGGGACTCGCAGGAGCCGTATGTTGTGTGGCGGCTTGTTCAACAATAACTAGGACAACAAAGAATTCGGCTAGCACCTATGGGGTAAGAACTCCGACGCGCTATGTAAAAAGGCGATCCAGAACCGCCAATGCCTTCGGTTGTTTCACCGGCTCACCCCTGTTATAGTCAAAAACAGTATTTGTTTGAATAATTGTAGCCGTTCACGGCTTGAAACTTGAAATTGGAAATTAGAAATTTGCTAGAGATGAAACGAGTTTACGAGTTGGATGTTTACAAATTGGCAGAAGCGTTATCAGATATAGTCTGGCACGACTTTGATAAGTGGAACAAAAGCATGAAGGCCAAATTTCCAATTTCTATTTTCTAATTTCAACGTTCCGTGAACGCTTACGATAATTAGTACCGCACCTTATGCTGCTATAATATATGAATAGTTCTTCAGCTACATATTTACAAGCGATAACAAATAGAAACATACCAAATGTCTGTTTAAGTATAGGAGCTGAAAGGTGACTTGATATTATCGCTCCAGTAACAGCTCCTAGTAAGGCCGGAATGAGCAGGCTTTTTAGTGGTATAATATCTAACGTTTTTAATCTGCTGTGAATTATAGTTGATGAAAACGTAAGAAAAAACATGGTAGTAAGAGATAACTTTATTGCTTCATGTATGTCGAGATTTATTATAATTACATAAAACGGCACAATCAGTAATCCGCAACCTATGCCTAAAAGCATGGCAATGAACCCGATAATTACACCAAATAACATTATGACCAACGATTCAATTGCAAATAATATATCATAGAGATTGCCATAAACCAAAGAGACTAGGTCAAATATCTTTAACATTTTTAGGCTAACAAGAAGTAAAAAAAGCGAAAAGGCAAATTTTAGCCACCTAACTTTCCATTTGCGAAAAGCCCTCCCTCCTAATGTTGCTCCGAGTATGCACATGGGAATAAACATAAAATAATATCTAAGATCCGGAATATTGGGAAGAAGAACGAAATGGCTGATTGATCCTATAAAGCTAATAGGTATAATGGTCGCCAAAGATGTGCTTGCAGCCTTTTTGAAATCAAACTTAAATACCGATATAAGCACGGGAACCAATAGAGCTCCTCCACCTATACCAATACCAGCACTAAATAGAGCCACTACAAAACCAAGTGATACTAATCTTAGATCCAATTCATGCTTAACAAATTTTGACATAATTAATCAAGAGTAAACCCCCGGATCTGCCGGGGGACTCCCAGAGTTTGACAGTCCCGGGATTATGCTTTGAATGCCTATATATTCTCGGATTTGAACTTTTCAAGACCTATTTCCTTTATACGATTAAGACTTTCAATTCTGTTTGTCTCGGAAAAGAATCCGAATATTTTTGAAATTATGTTATTCAATTTTTTGCATTCCCTTAATTCTTGAAAATCCTTGCAATCAGCACATGTATCATACTCGTTGTCCATATTACATTTCCTGATTTTACAATTACGGAAAACAGGCCTTTCACCTCGGCAACCCCGGCATTTATTACCTGTATACGATCCGCACTTAGAGCAGACTAAACCACAACATGCAACTATCACATTTTGATTGTTCTCCGGCATTTCAGTCTCCCATTTCTTTAGATATACGTAACCGTTCACGGNTTATGTTATTCAATTTTTTGCATTCCCTTAATTCTTGAAAATCCTTGCAATCAGCACATGTATCATACTCGTTGTCCATATTACATTTCCTGATTTTACAATTACGGAAAACAGGCCTTTCACCTCGGCAACCCCGGCATTTATTACTTGTATACGATCCGCACTTAGAGCAGACTAAACCACAACACGCGACTACCACATTTTGATTGTTCTCCGGCATTCCAGTCTCCTATTTCTAGAGATATACTTTGAACGGTCATAATTGATTCAAAAAACGCAATTTTTGGCCGTGTAGTGTATCGTTGAGCCTCTTTTGATAAATTTATCTCCCCTGTAGTCGCCTACTGGCCGGTCTCACCGGTATGGCCAGACTCAGGTATCTCCCATTTTCTTCAAACATCAATCTTTTATCTACCATCATCCTTAAAAAAGGCACGATCCTGTCCTCAGCTATTCCAGGGAAATGTGCCAGGATTCTTTTAAGCGAACGATGCCTCTGACAAAAAAGATAGATCGCCCTGGATGTTCCCACAAGGCGGTGCGTCGAGGGCTCTGCGCCAACCCGCTTTTGGCGTATGATCAAAAAATCCCGGCCGTCCCGGAAGCTAAGGATGGGTGTGCGTAAAGGACCCCTGTGAAGTTCGGCGTACCCCCTTTTCCATGCCCTTACCTTTTTCTTAACTGGTTGCCAGATCTTTCTTTGAAGC